>OLOS01001561.1_pt1 | contig 18201 bp, 20 predicted proteins | sample 1672631 | NCBI WGS metagenome assembly OLOS01 (sample SAMEA3136707, study PRJEB25190) | human gut metagenome | biome: human gut; feature: human-associated habitat; material: faeces | place: Austria | collected 2013 | reverse complement strand
TTACGGAACCGTCTTCGATGTGCCATATGTGCGTTTGATTTGAGCCGGCCATCAAGGCAAGCTTGCGCTGGGAGAGGCCTTGCCTCTCCCGTTCACGCCTAATTGCGGCGCCGAGCAATCTTTTGCGTTCGCTTGAATCCATGCGGCCATTGTATGGGGTAAAATTGAATAGGCGATATGCTATAGCAAGTCAAAAAACGAATGGGCAGATGACGCGCACAGCGGCGGCTTCTGCCCATTTGCATTGAAGGAGGCATGGGAAATGGGATTCAATCCGTTCGAGCAAATTGGATCCGCTGCGGCCGATGCGGGAAAATTCCTACAAGATAGGGGCAACGACATTGCAAAGGCGGCTTCGGAAGGTGCGAATGCTGTCGCAAAGGGGGCAGCTGAAGGCGCTGGCGCCGTTGCGAAAGCTGCCGGCGAAGGTGCGGAAGCCGCTGCGAAGGCAGTCACTAGCGGAGCGAATCAGGTTGCGGAAGCCGCTGCCAAGGGGGCTGATGCTGCCGTGAAAATCGCTGGTGCTGGCGCTGGTCAATTTGGCAATGCCGCTGTAGATGCTGGTAACAAAATGGTCAATGTCCTGCAGGAAAACGTTGCTCCAGCGCTGCAGCAAGGTGTCAGCGATGCGGCTGAAGCGGCAAGCCATTTGGCGTCTTTGGCTAAGAAGTCGATTTTCAGCCCACTGCTCAAAGAGGAGATTGAAGCTGAATCTTTCGTTCTGCCAAAAATGATTAACGTTATTGACGCGAGCGAAAAGCGCACGGTCGATTTGGAATTTGGTGCAATAGGCTGGCAGAGCAAAGAAGGGAAAATCAAGGTTCTTCATGTATACGAAGATGCGTTAGATATTGTCCCTTGCGATTTTTATCCATCCGCATCATCGAAGTCGGGCCTGGTTTTCTATGTGGACCAGTTGAATCCGCATCGCTATATCGATCTTTCTAAATATTTCGATATTATCGCCGACGAAAAGAAGGCGGAGCTACTGGACATTGCCTATCGCTTGGGCGCAAAGCACTGCCATCTCGAGTGCCGTGAAGAAAAACGCAGTATCGTATCGGGAAAGGCCGCGGGAAAGCGAACGGCGAAATTCCAAATCGATGGTGTGCCCGTCAAGGCGACGAATCAGGGTGAAGTTGAGGCGGAGTTCGAAAAGTATGGCACTGCCGTAACTCTCTTTTCTCAGGAATACAGTGGTAGCAACGACCCTCAATACCCCGACCTCCATTGGTATGAACATGACCCGAAAATCTTACAGCTTATTGAGGCGCGCTGCGACCGTGCGAATGAGCTCAAACGCTACAGTGCCGAAATTAGCGATACACAATCAGTAACATTTGATTTGAATGTCGCAGTGGGAATCGATATGGCGATCAAGAAAATGGGCTTGGCGAGCAACTTCTCATTTGAGGGCCAGACGCGGCAAGAGAAACGTCGCAAATTGACGTTCGTCGTTGAGTTCTAGTGCTCGATGGGTTTTGTATACAGCTATCGAGGAGATGCTTGCCACCTGCCGAAGCCAAACCGAAATGCTCGTGTCGTAAAGCATGAAGCGCGCATAAGGCGATGACCTGTCTACTGCTAGTAATTAGCAAATATGCCAAGTTGGAATTTCTTGGTTTGTTTGAGTTCGAATCGCGCTTTGGCTTGCTTGCTTTCGCGCAGTCAAATTGGTAGAATACAATGTATTCAGCAAGAGAAAGGAGCTGGAAATGTCTACGATGACGATGCGAATAGACGATGTCGACGCTGCGGTGGTTCGGAAGTATGCGAAGTTCGAAGGCAAAACCATCTCCGATTTTATTCGTGATGCGGTCTTTGAAAAAATAGAGACTCAGGATGATTTGGCAGCGTTGCGAGCCGCCGTCGAGGAAGACGACGGCACTCGCTACACGCACGCTCAAGTGCTTGCAGAGTTGGGTCTGTAGATGTCTTGGCGTGTCGAATACACCAAGGCGGCGTTGAAGCAGCTAAAAAAGATGGACCGATTTGATGCGAGGCTGATTCTTTCATGGATTGGGAAGAACCTTGAGGGATGCGATGATCCCCGCATACATGGCAAGGGACTTACGGCCAATCGAGGGGGCGAGTGGCGATATCGTGTTGGCGATTATCGAATCTTGTGCATCATCGAGGACGATAAGCTTATCGTAGAAATATTTTCAATCGGCCATCGCAGCGAGGTTTATAAATAAGGGGCGTGAGCTTCGGGCGAGCGTTGCCTAATGGGGTCGGTCTGCCGAGGCGGTTTGTTCCAAAGATTGTGGCCGTGAGCCTCGGGAAAACGCCGCCGGTGCTATCGCGATTCGGCGCTGTGTTGGGGTTTCGATACCAAGGCGGCGAAGGCGCTGCGTTCGGCTCGTTGACGGCGGGCCCAAAGAAAGGGTTGCATCCAATGCGCATCAATAAAGTCGCATTCATCGGCAAAGGCGGCGTGGGGCTGTTGTATGGCAGCATGATCGCCCGCGTGCTCGGCGACGACGCCGTGGAATTCGTGATGGACGACGCGCGCTATGAGCGTCACGCGGCCGATCGGCTGAGAATCAATGGCGAGCCGTGCAGTTTGCGCAGTGTGCGCGCGAGCGAAGCGACTCCCGCTGACTTAGTGATTCTTGCGATTAAAACCACGGGCCTTACGCAAGCGCTCGATACCATGGAAGCCGTCGTGGGCCCCGAAACGCGCATTGCGTCGTTGTGCAACGGCATTACGAGCGAGCAGAAAATCGCCGAACGTTTCGGCTGGCAGCGCACGGTGCTCGGCATTTGCCAGGGCATGGACGCCGTGTTCTTGAACAACGAACTCACATACGATAAGCCAGGCGAAATCCGCTTCGGCGCGGCGCCCGATACTGACCCCGCCGTGGTGGCCGACATTGCCGATCTATATTCCCGCGCGGGCATCGCCCATGTGGTGGAGCCCGATATCAAGCGCCGCATGTGGACGAAGCTCATGATGAATGTCGGCGTCAACCAAACGTGCATGGTGTATGGCGGCACTTACGGCAACGCGACCGAGCGCGGAAGCGAGCAGCGCCGCAGCTTGGTCGCGGCTATGCGTGAGGCTCGCGTGGTGGCAAATGCAGAAGGCGTCGCCATCGCCGAGGCTGACTTGTCGCAAATGGTCGAGCTGCTCGAAACGCTCGACCCCGCAGGCATGCCGTCCATGGCGCAAGACCGCATTGCGCGCCGCAAAACCGAGGTCGAGGAATTCTCGGGTACCATCTGTCGACTCGCCGCCGAACGCGGCATCGAAGTTCCTCAAAACGAATGGCTCTACCAGCGTATTCGTGAAATCGAAGCGAGCTGGTAGCGGCTTGCCGCGAACCTTTGCAGAAGGGACTCGCGCCGGGTTTTGGGGCGAGCAACGTGAAGAAACCGCTTGGTGGTGGCGCTCGGCATGACGGACGCCACTACTTGAATATATGAGCTTCGTGTTTTCGGGAAAAGAATGTGAAATCGTCGAAGGACATTCGAACATGATGCAAGGTGTGGGATATGGTGCCGTTGGTGTGCCCTCTTTCGTTTTGAATGCGAAATCTCGATTAACTTTTGCGGGATTTGTCGATTGTCGTGCGACGGACGCGTGGTAGATTGTCACGGATGGAGAAAAGCGGGAGGTGCATGTGAGTTTTAGCGAATTGATAGCCGTGTACCTATTTCTTGGCGGAGCTTCCGCGGGCGCGTTCGCACTTGTCGCCCTTGTCGACGTTGCTGGGTGCGTTTGGGGTCGCGGTCGTGCAGTTTCAGGGGTTCTTCGCGCGCCCTGCGCCACGATACCCGAGTCGACTCGCCGATATGTTCAAACTTTCGTGTATGGCACCGGTCTTGTCTCTATCCTCGCGGGCGTGCTCTGCCTTGTTGCCGACCTTGGTCGTCCCGAGGCATTTTATTACCTCTTCCTTTATCCGACGAACAGCCTGGTGTCGATCGGCGCTTTCGCCTTGGCTTTTCTTTCGGTGTGCCTCGTGGTCGCGCTCTCGGATGCTTTGCTTAGATTGCCTCTGGCGATGCGAAGGTTCGTATCTGTCGTGAAGCTTGCGGGTATACCCGTGGCCCTCATTGTCATGGTGTATACGGCTTTGTTATTGAAAAGCGTCATTGCGGTGAAGGTGTGGCAGTCGCCGTGGCTGTCTGTCCTGTTTGTCGCGTCGGCCCTATCGTGCGGGTGTGCCGTTGTGATGCTGGCCGCCTGCGCATGCGAAGACGTTCGCGCGATGCGTCTATGGCACCATTTTTTGATTCCCGCGGATGTTGCCTTTATCGTGATTGAATCGATTGCGGCAATCGCGCTGCTCGTGAGTGCTAAAAATATCGATTCGGCGGCGTTTGCCTCCCTTATGGATGGCGCGCTGTCCATTCCGTTTTGGATAGGGTTCGTTGCATGCGGCATCGTGCTTCCGTTCATTGCGGAAATGATTTTGCTCTTTGCTGGTCGAGGCACCCTTGCCTCGACTGCGGCGGTGCTCGCCGTTTTAGTATTAGTCGGCGGATTGTGTCTTCGAATCAGCATAGTTGCATGCGGCGTTGCTCCTCTTATGTAAACGAGAAGAAAGAAGTACGTGAATCAAAGCAAGGAAATACCGGCGTTTGAGTTTGACGAAGCGAGCGATCTGCCCATGTGGGTGCAGCTACGCAATCGCATCGCTTACCTTATTGCGTCTGGTTACTACAAACCGGGGGAGAAGCTTCCTACGGTGCGCAAATATGCTGCAGATTTGCGTATAGCCTACAACACGGTCAGCAAGGCATATATGGGCCTTGAGCGAGACGGCTATGTGACCACGGTACGCGGCAGCGGAGTATTCGTAAACGACGAGGGGGTCTCTCCAAAGCTTGCGCCGGAAATTGATGCTCTTGTCGAGTCGTTTGTGAAGGGATGCCTGGAAGAAGGGATGGCGTATGACGATATTCCGAGACTCGTATCGTCGTGCGTAAGGAGGATGAAGGAGGGCCATGAAAAGGAAAAGCGATGAAATGTCGCCTCTTGGGCAGAAGGATACGTATCGTCGCTCCGAAATGGAATTCGGCGTAGCGGCGGATGCGTACCGCTCCGATCCGGCAAAAAAAGCTACGCGCAACGGCGCCGTTATGGTGACGGTGGCGTTCTCGATAGCGGCGTTCGCGACGGTGCTTGCGGCGTCCGTTGCGATTTGCGGAGAGCTTACGCTCGTGGGCATTCTTGTTTCCGTGGCCGTTGCCCTCGCGATGCTTTCTTCCGTCCATGTATGTATGGACTGGGAGCGCGCTGTGGTTATGCGTTTGGGAAAATTCAACCGTCTCGCGGGGCCGGGGCTGTTTTTCACAATTCCGCTGCTTGAGTTTTGCACGCTGCGCGTTGATCAGCGCATGAATGTGACTCCTTTTGGCGCCGAAGAGGCTTTAACGAGCGACCTTGTTCCCCTTGACGTCGATGCAGTGCTGTTTTGGGTGATTTGGGATCCCGAAAAGGCGTGCACCGAAGTAGAGGATTGCTATTTTGCGGTTGCCCTTTCTGCGCAAACGGCGCTGCGCGATGCCATCGGCCGCGCCTCGCTGCAAAATGTGGTTATGCGCCGCCACCAGCTCGATCAAGAACTTCGCGATGCCGTAGACAAGAAGGTTTCCGATTGGGGCATTTCCATTGTTTCGGTCGAGGTGCGAGACCTTATCATCCCCAAGGAACTGCAGGGCATTATGTCTCTTGAGGCGCAAGCCGAGTGCCGCAAGAGCGCTCGTATCACGCTTATGGAAGCCGAAAAGGACCTCTCGGCGATTCTCGACGATGTAGCTCAAACGTATGGCCATGACGAAATCGCCTTGTCGCTGCGCAAGATGCATCTCACCTACGAGGGCATGCAAGACAACGACGGAACGTTCGTGGTTCCGAGCGCTTATGGTGAGGGCTTCACTTCGAAACAAGAGGATGACGTGGCGAAACGCTAGGAGGCTTTCCGTTTTCTATTCTTAAAATAGAATAATTCACTCAATTAATTGTCGTGCGACACTATTGATTGTCGCACGACAATTTTGCTATAAAACGCACCGAGGAGAATTAGCTGATTTCCTGATGACATGCATTCGGCAAAACCGTCGCTGCGTCGCCTCGTGGCGTTGTTTGGGTCTGAATGCGGGCTCGTGCAGGCGAAGCGCGCGCCACTGAATCGGACGCCCTGCATAATGCGGGCGTTGAGGAAAGAGGGGGAACATGGGTCTTGAATCCTTATTTCTTTTTACGTTGCTAGGGGGCATGGCGGCAGGTGCGTATGCGTTTGAAACCTGTTTCCAGCGCACGCGCACGGGTGAGCGCCCGTGGCTCGTTCCCTTGGTGATCGTGGTCTTGTTTGCGGTTGGCATGATAGCTGCCTCGACGCATGTCCAGAGCATTCCGCGTGCGCTCGCTTCGGTCAGCGCTGGCACGGTGAACTTTGGTTCTGGAATGGTCAAAGAAGTTGCGGCTTCAGGCATTTTCTTCGTGCTTGTGATTGTCGACCTTATCATCACGCTTGCTAAGAAAAACAGCCCGTTTGCGTTGCGCGTCGTTGCTGCCGTCGCTGCTGTGGTGTGCATGGTGCTTATGGCCACCGCGTATGTGGACGTGTATGGCAATGCCGTGTGGAGCAATGCTCCAGCAACGGTGCTCTCGTTTTTCGCAGGAGATTTGGCTATGGGTCTCGGTCTGTGCGCCGTGCTCGGGTCGGTTGACGTCACCAGGAAGCCGGCTCTTTATGCGTTGCTCATCGTTGACGCTGCGCTCGCTATTGGTTTGGCGCTTGAGGTTGCTGCGTTTGGCGGTCAGGGCGCAAGCCCCGTCACGCAGGCTGTCGGCTTGGTGGTTGCACCCGTCGCTTCCGCTGCGCTTGCGCTTGCGGCTTCCAAACTCGAGAACAAGAAAATGCTTGCGATTGCCATGTGCGCATTGCTGGTGATTGGCGTTGCCATTGCCCGCAACAAGCCCATCGATTCCCGCTTGAAGATACGGAGCCATAGCGTCAGCGGCCTCTTTGCAAAGCGGCGCTGTTGCCGCCCAGTCCAAATAAACAGGTTTGTCCATTAGCGAACCTCCGCCCCAGCATTGCGCAAAATGCCGATGGCCGCTTCGGGGTCTTCCGCTTTGAATACGCCAGAACCGGCAACCAACACATCTGCACCCTGGGCGCATACCAAGCCTGCCGTACGCCCAGCGCTTATTCCGCCATCGACCTCGATAAGAAGATCGGGATTCAAGCGCTTTGCCATTTCAGCCACTTTGCCTACACGATCTTCGCTGCCTTCAATATATGATTGACCGGAAAAGCCTGGGAACACGCTCATAACCAGAACCATATCCACCTCAGCAATATAAGGCTCCAGCTCCTCGACAGGATAATCGGGTTTCAGGGTTAATGCCGGATGCACACCAGCCTCACGAGTCCGCTGAATGAACTCGCGCACCTCGCCTTCCCCATGAAGCGCTTCCATATGAACCGAAACCCAATCGGCCCCAGCCTTTAAATACCAATCGAGCTGCTCGAGAGGATTGGAAATCATGAGATGCACATCAAGCGGGATATCGGTGATCTTCTTCAATTGCGAAACGAAAGGGACGCCCAATGTGAGATTCGGCACGAAATGCCCATCCATCACATCAACGTGGATGAAATCCGTACCCCCACGTTCAAGCATGCGGATATCACGCTCAAAATTCATGAAGTCCGCAGACAAAATAGAGGGGGAGATTTTGATGTCACCGAACACGGCAACCCCTTTCCTTGAAAGTAACTTGCTGCCTATTCTACACGCAGCACCACGGTAAAAAAGACAAAGCCGTATGCACTCCGCAGCAATGCATCACATAACTTACCTATTCTTTGCCTCAAGATCGAGCAGGAATTTCTTCACTGTTGGCCCAAAGGCATAGCCACCCAATTTTCCGTTTGATCCAACCACTCTATGGCAGGGAACGAACAGCGGGATGGGATTTCGACCACAAGCTTGCCCCACCGCCTGCAGGGCACCGGGCTTGCCAAGGCTTTCTGCGATTTCTGCATAGGTACGCGTCTCGCCATAGGGAATTTCGGAAATCTTTGCCCAAACCTCACGCTGGAATGCCGATCCTTCAGCACGCACTGGAACCTCAAACGCAATACGCTTTCCAGCAAGATATTCCAGCACTTCGCTGGAAGCCCGATTGGTAAGGGCTGTCGCGTGCTGGCATCCCGCCAATTGAACGGGTCCAAAGGCAAAATGGGTTATAGCGGCACCATCCGATTCAATGGCAACCCTTCCCATAGGGGTGCGATAGATAAAATACGTTCGCTCCATCAGTGCGTTTCGCCCGCCTTGTCAAGCCCCCAGAACTCAGTGGTCAAGGGACGCTTGAATAGATCGGCAGCCAAAGGTTCGATGGGAGCGCCCTCCCACACCAACGATCGAACCGCTGTGGTAATGGGGAGCTCAACATTGTGTTTCTCGGCCAAAGGGCAAATAGTTTGGCAGGCAACGGCTCCTTCTACCACCATATGGGTTCGTTCCTCAAAGCCACCCAACGTAGCGCCCTGGGCAAGCGCCTTGCCAAATGAACGGTTGCGAGAATGCTCAGAGGTGCAGGTTGCAATCAAATCGCCCGCACCCGCTAGGCCCATTACCGTCAGGGCATCGCCGCCGCAAGCCTTCACCAGTCGGCTCATTTCGGCCATGCCGCGCGTCATAATCATAGCGGCGGTATTGTCACCGTAACCAAAGCCATACGCCGCGCCCACCGCAATAGCGATAACGTTCTTGAACGCCGCGCACAGCTCAACGCCTACGTAGTCGGGAGAGGTGTAGCAGCGGAAATACGATGTGGTAAACAAGTCGCGGAAATAGTGCGCGGTGGTTTTGGAACGCGAAGCAATTACCGTACCGGCAGGAACCCCCAAGATAACCTCTTCTGCATGGTTGGGGCCGGAAAGCGCCGCAAGCCTGTCGATATTTCCCAGAACCTCTTCGAATACCTGAACAGGCAGAAGCCCCGTACCTTCCTCGACGCCTTTCGAGCAAACAACAATAGGGGTGCCCTCTTCAACATCAGGAGCAAGATCCTGGGCAAACCGGCGCGTCAACCGCGAAGGAGTGACGATAACAAGAGCTTCGGCATGCTCAGCACATTTTTGCAGATTACTTGTCGCCGAAATGGAGTCGGAAAGCATCACGCCGTTCAGATAACGAGGATTATGATGCTCCTTCGTGATGGCATCTGCCACCTCCGGTTTACGAGCCCACATTACCACCTCGTTGCCGGCCGCTGCAAGCGTTTGAGCCAAGGCAGTACCCCACGAACCGGCACCGATTACTGCGATCTTACCCATATGTCCTCCTTGAAGAATGCCCACGGCATTCCGAAACACAACGGGCAGGCAAAACTGCCTGCCCGAAAGATGAACTGCATTTATGCCTTTTTCTTCGAACCGATCCGGTTTTCCGTTCCGGCACGCAAACGGGCGATGTTTTCCCTATGAGCCCACACGACAGTTAGGCCAACTAGCAAGCACAGCACAAAGGCAACGGGGTTGCCCCAGAAGAAATACAATGCAAAGAGGGGACATGCCGCAGCTGCCGCAATGGATCCCGCAGAAACATACTTTGTTGCCACAACCAGAACAGCGAAAATCGCAATTTCAAGCAAGGCTCCAACAGGGCCAAACGTGGAAAACAGGCAGCCAACGGCAACCGCAATGCCCTTGCCTCCCCTAAAACCCAGCCAAGGGCAGAAAATATGGCCCATGGTGCAACCAAGGAACGCCACCGCAAGGCAGACCTGCTCGATATAGAGGAACGGATTAGGCGAACCGCCAAACGTTTGAACGAATTCCACAACGGCAAGCACATTGCCAGGAAGCACCTGGGTGCCGAATACCGCGGCAATAAGCCCTGCAACGATGCCCTTGCCAAAATCGAGAACGAATACGGCATATCCACCCACTTTTCCCATGGTACGAATGGCGTTAGTGGTGCCGATATTGCCCGAGCCATGCTCACGCAGATCGGTGTGATAAAACACCCGCGAGATTATGACCCCCCATGGAATGGAGCCCAGCAAAAACGAAATAACAAGCAGTAAGGCCAACTGGCCCAAAACCGTCGACATTGACTGTTAATCCTTCTTCTTAAACTTGAGGTTGATAGGAGTACCGGTGAAATCAAACGTGGAACGCAGCCTATTCTCCAGATAGCGCTCAAAAGAGGGCTCAACCAGATCAGGATGGTTGCAGAAAAACGTAAAGAACGGAGGCTGTACGCCCGTCTGGGTAACATACTTCAGCTTCAAAATACGCTTGCCCTTGGAAATGGTGTGGCCGAACTCGCGAATATCCTGAAGCCAGTTGTTAAGGCGGCTCGTAGAAATGCTCTTGGAATAGTTAGCATGCGCTTCGTTGATAGCGCCCCAGATGCGTTGAACGTTCTTGCCGGAAAGCGCAGAAATGGCGATGACCGGAGCATATCCCACGAACTTAAGACGATCTTCAATGCGTTCGCGTACTTCAGCCTTTGCATCCGGCCCTTCCACCAAGTCCCACTTGTTCAGTACCACTACCATAGCGCAGCCGCGTTCAGCCGCCATGCCGGCAACGCGCTGATCCTGGTCGGTAAGACCGATGGTGGAGTCAATCACCAAAAGAACAACTTCAGCGCGATCGATGGCGCGCATAGCACGCACGAAGCCGTAATACTCAACGTCTTCATCGATAACGCTCTTCTTGCGCAGACCCGCCGTGTCGACGATGGTGTAGAACTGACCCTCATGTTCCACCATGGTATCGATAGCGTCACGCGTAGTGCCTGCAACGTTGGAAACAATAGAGCGATCGTTATTGGTGAGCTTGTTCGTCAGGGATGACTTGCCCGCATTGGGGCGGCCGATAATAGCAACGTTGATGGAGTCGATCTCCTCTTCTTCGTCGCTTTCCTCGGGGAACAGCGAAACGATTTCATCGAGCAGATCGCCCGTACCGGTGCCATGAAGGGCAGAAACGGGACGCGGCTCCCCTAAGCCCAACTGCATGAACTCCCACATAGCGCTTTCGTCTGCTGCGTTATCGAGTTTGTTTACCGAAAGAAGCACTGGCTTCTTGCTGCGGCGAAGGATGTTGGCAACGGCCTGATCGTCGGCGTTAACGCCGGTTTGACCGTCAACCAAGAAGATGATGACATCCGCCTCGTCGGCTGCAGTTAACGCCTGAGCGGTAATGGAACCCTGGAAGACATCGTCGCCGCCCATTTCGATACCGCCGGTATCGATGATCTTGAAGTCGCGGCCATTCCAGTCCGCCTCATGGTAAGAACGATCGCGCGTCACGCCGCGCATCTCGTGAACAATAGCTTCGTTGTTTTCCGCAAGGCGGTTCACCAAGGTGGATTTGCCCACATTGGGGCGACCAACAATGGCCACGATTGGCAAGCTCATTCTTGCTCCTAACATTGCTGAAGGTAACTTTATCAAGAGTTCAGGATACCACGCACACGTACCCGCAATTTGGCCGCCTCATCAGCAGCACGGGATAAACACGCCTTCCCTATGAGCTATACGATGGGCTTCTTCCATTCGGGCAGGCCGCGAGCACGGCGATTGCGATTGCGACCGCGCATATTTCGAACACACCCCTGCATACCATGGGGAACATACGCCATATTCTCTAGATCATCGGGCAGATAGCTCACCAATGACAGAGGGGCCGTCTGCTGTACCGCTTCGGGCTCAGGGCCAGCAACAGCAGCAAACCCGTAGACCGATGCGCCTTGAGCCACGAGCTTCTGTTCGTAACCGCTCCAAGGCTCCTCAGGGAACAGAGAGCGAACATCGTCGGTATTCCACAGCAATTCGTAACCAGCTAATTCGAGCTGGGTGAGCGAAAATTCATGCATTGGCATGCTATCGGTGCGCAAACGCAAGGGCGCGCCCTTTGCCAAAAGCGGACGATATGCCATAAGGCGATCCAGATAGGTAAGACGCAAAGGCGCTTTCTTTTTCTTGGGAAACGGCGTGGGGAAGTTCAGGAGGACAGCGGAAAGCTCTCCTTCGGCAAAAAAGTCCGAAAGATCGCGATCTTCCTCATTGAATACGAAAACCGCATTGGTAACCCCTTGGGCAATAGCGCGCTCGGCACAACGAACCACGCATACACCGTCCACGTCGATGCCGACAAACAGCGTATCGGGCCGCGCGGCGGCGCACTCCACGGTGTACTCCCCCTTTCCGCAGCCCAAATCGAGCACAACGTGCTGATAAGAATCGGCACGGGAACCTTCATGGGGAGCCCATTGGCTCCACCGACCACGCCAGCCCGATGGGTTCGGCTCATAGGATTGAGTGGCGCCAGCAAGGCGGTCTTCAAGGGAAAAGCCTTTGTTCAGGCGGGATCGGGTGGTTCGCATCGTGGTAATAACTCCAAACAGAAACAGAACAGGTAGCAGCAAGCAACCCTCGGAAAAGCAGAGGGTTTACAGCTCACCCAAATAACGGACAACGCTTTCAATTTGATTGTCGGGCGTGGAAGCGCCTGCGCTTACACCCACAACGCGGCATCCGTCAAACCATGACGGGTCGATCTCCTCGGCACGCTCGATATGATGGGCGCGGGAACAGTGCTGTGCGCAAATCTCAAAGAGACGCGTGGTATTCGACGAATTACGTCCGCCGATTACCACTATGGCATCCACCTGCTCTGCAAGCTCGACGGCGGAAAGCTGGCGTTGCGTCGTCGCAAAACAGATAGTGTCTTTCACCTCAAGGTCAAGATGGAGCCCCTCGAGCGCATCTAGAACCTCTTCGAAGCGCTCTCGAGATTGAGTGGTTTGAACAACCACGCCAACTCTGCCCGACAAATCGGAGGGAATATCTTCGGGAGAACCGACAATGGTGCACCGGCCACCGGCGACACGGGCATGAGCCGAGATCCCCTCCACTTCAGGATGGCCGGCTTCGCCCACCACTAAAACGTGACGACCATCCTTGGCAAGCTTCGCCGCAGCACGTTGAGCGCGCATAACATGCGGACATGTTGCGTCGATCACCGTAAAGCCTCGCTGTTCAATGTCGTCGATAACCTGAGGCACCACTCCATGCGAGCGGATAACCACCCCATCTGCATCGATGCTGTCGACCGAGTCGGCAACGCAGATGCCACGCTCCTCGAGCTCGGCAACAACACCGGGATTATGGATGAGCGGCCCAAGCGTGCATACCGAACCGCCCGCTTCCGCTGCCTTAAGGGTCATGTCGAGCGCGCGCTGCACGCCATAACAAGCACCCGCATAGGCAGCCTTCAAAACCTTGAGTTTACCCATGGGCGTTACTCCTTGTCGGAATAGTCAGGCAATGTTGCAGGATCGAACGCCGGAATGGGATGGTCAGCAAACACTTGCGAGTAATCCTTCGAATCGGGGAACAGCTCCGCCATGTTTACCTCCTCTGGCTTGCAACCCCTCGTAAGCGCATATGCTTCACGCATCACATACCACGAGCAACCGTCCATGCGCTCTTCTTTAGGAAGGAAGTCAAACGAGGAAAGCTCCACAGGAGTGCCGAAGCGCGCCGTGATACGGGGAAAGCGCACGCGTTGCCCCTTCTGCTTCACTTTGCTCACATTCTCCAAGCCCAAAGGGACAAGAGGAGCCTTGCCCATTCGAGCAATCAGAGCTGCGCCGCCATGCAATTCTGGGGAAGCGCTCCCTTTACCGCGCCTTGTTCCTTCGGGAAAAATGCCAACCCATTCGCCGTTCTTCAGCATGCGGGCAGCGCGCTTCAAAGCCGTTCGGTCAGCACTGCCTCGTTTGATGGGGAAAGCGCCAACGCTCGAAATAACCATGCCCAAGAAGCCCTTGCCCGCACGAAACAGGGAATCGCGGGCAATTAGGCGTACCCATCCCTTAGGACGCACCGAAAGGAACATGATGATAACGTCGAGGTACGAATAGTGAGGCGAAACTAAAATGGCGCCAGTCGTTTTACCGGCAAAAGCATCCACAATTTCCTTGCCTTCTACGCGAAAGCGGAACAGCACCTTGCACAGAAAACTGAACAGCCCCGAAAGGAACAGCGCAACGCCATGGGGAATGCGGTTGCCCTGATTGTTTCCAGCAAGAGGACGATCCCAATACTCTTCATGTATGTTGAAGGCCATTAAAGCGCCATCCTTGCTCGAGCCAAACCACAAATAGAGCCAATAACTTCTTCCACATGCATACTGGAGGAATCAAGCAAAACCGCATCTTCCGCAGGACGCAAGGGCGCCGTATCGCGACTTGAGTCAAGCTCATCCCTACGGATGATGTCATCAAGTACTTCCTGATAGTCGATGGAGCCAATTCCCCTATCGGCGTTTTGCCGGACACGACGGTGGGCGCGCTCCTCGGCAGAAGCAGTAAGAAACACCTTCACTTCAGCGTTGGGGAAAACCTCAGTTCCGATATCACGGCCCTCTACGACGTAATTGCCCTCCGAGCCAATGCGGCGCTGCTGATCAAGCAGCGCCTGACGCACAGCAGGAACAGCAGAAACCGCCGAAACGGATCGATCTATCTCGGCAGTGCGGATAGCTCCAGTTACCTCAACGCCATCGACAAAAACGCGACGAGGGACAGGATCTCCCTGCTCATGGCGAAAGCTGATTGTGCAGGAGTGCGCGAGAGCACCCACTGCTTCGGCATCTTCCAAGGAAACTCCATCATGCAGCGCACACCATGCAACCGCACGATACATAGCACCCGTATCCAAGCAGGAGAAGCCCAGCTCTTTCGCTACAGCCTTTGCAACGGTTGACTTACCTGCCCCCGAGGGACCGTCAATCGCTATGATCATCTACGCCAATCCTTTCAAACACTCAAGAAACGTGGGAAAGCTGACAGAAACGCTGTCGAAATCGATAATGTCAACTGGAGTATCGGAGCACAACCCGACCAAAGACCAAGTCATAGCAAGACGATGATCCTTGCGCGAGTCGAACACAAGCCCCTGCGGAACCTGCAAATCAGGCTGACCCTCGATGTACAGATCATCATTTTCAGCCCAAGCGTTCACACCCAGCTTTTCCAAGCCTTCAATAATAGCGGTAAGGCGATTCGATTCCTTCTTAGTAAGCTCACTAACCCCGCGGAAAACTGTAATTCCAGCAGCATGAGCCGCAACCAGAGCCAGAACAGGAATCTCATCGATCTCTGAGGCGATGTGCTGCGAAGGAATTTCGCAACCTACCAACCTGTCGGTATACGTTGCTTCGATAATGCCTATCGGCTCTTTGCCTTCTGCGGTAAGGTAACGCACCTCAATAGAGGCACCCATGCGCTCAAGGGTGCGAATGAAGCCGACACGACCAGGATTGAGGCTGACGTTCTCAACCTGAATGGAGCTACCCTTCTTCAGGAGGGCAGCACAAATCAGAAACGCCGCCGATGAAGGATCTCCTGGAACGTCAACCTCCGAAGCGGAAAGCACAACGGGGCCTTCGACCGAAGCACGACGAAACGCATGCTCCACCTTTACGCCAAATTCAGGCAGCATCAATTCCGTGTGGTTGCGCGAAACAGCGGGCTCGTTGATGGTGGTGGTACCCTTGGCGCCTAAACCAGCCAAGAGAACCGCTGTTTTCAGTTGCGCCGACGCCATCGGCGAATCGTATGTGATAGCTTTGAGGCTCGGTGTGCCAATTTCCGCTACCGGCAGGGTTTCGCACGCCTCAGGCTCAAAGCTAGCCCCCATCTTCATCAAAGGTGCAATGATACGACGCATCGGACGCTTCTGAAGCGACTCATCGCCCGTAATCTGAACGCGAATACTCCATCGAGCCAAAATGCCCATAAGAAGTCGCGAGGTGGTACCGGAGTTCCCACAGTCAATGGGGCCCTCGGGTTGTTTGGGGCCCTCAGCACCCCACCCCGTAACGCCACCGGCCAACGTGCCGTCAATTTGGCGTTCCAGAGAAACCTTTGCGCCCAAAGCGGAAACCGCGCCAATGGTTGAACGCACATCGGCGGAATCGAGAACCCCCGTCAAACGCGAGGTTCCTTCTGCCATAGCGGCAAAAAGCACAGCACGATGGGATATGGATTTGTCACCAGGAACGCGGGCGGCTCCATCAAGAGGAGCGCCCAAAGGCTCGATGCGTGTAATATTTGAATCACCCATGACGTCCACTACTCCTTAGATAGAGGGTTGAAGGAAATGCTGAAACCAGCTTTGATGAGCTGGGTGGATAGCTTTCCGATATCGCCTTCGTCGGTAAGTACCATATCAAGAACGGCGCTCGAAGACGTGATATGGTCAATATCGATAGACTGCACGTTGCAACCAACTTGGCTTGCAATGGTAGTGACCTCGGCAATGATGCCAGGACGATTGGTAAGCGGGATGCGCACTTCCAGCAAATCTTCAGTTGCGGGAACCCATTTGGCGGGAATAGACCTACGGGCTTGAGCCGCTCGGTCAAGCAGCTTGGTGAACTCGGTCTTATCGCCTTCGCGCAACACATCTGCATAACCACGCAAAATAGATTGCACCTCATCAAGCCCTTCCACAATGGCTTCTCGGTTATCAAAGGCGATTCCCGTCCACAAAGCCGGAGAGCCTGCAGCGATGCGGGTGGAATCCTTAAACCCGCCAGCAGCCAAGCGGAATAGGGCTTCCTGATCGTCGGCATGACGCACAGCAAGCTCCACCAGCGAAGAAGCAACAAAATGCGGCACATGGCTTACGATGGCAACCGCTTCGTCGTGTTTATCACGCGGCAAGGAAACCACGCGCGCGCCGAGACCCGCAAGTGCCTCATGGAGATTGGCGTAATCGTCTGGCGACGTTTCCTCGTCGGGACACAGCACCCAATGAGCACCTTTGAACATATCCTCTCGTGCGCCCTCAATACCGCTTTTCTCCGAACCTGCCATCGGATGACCGGGAATATACTTTTCGGGATAGCGCAAAAGCTCCTGCGCCTGTCGGCTCACGATCTTCTTCGTCGAACAGGCATCGGTTACCACGCCTTTGAAATCACAGGCAGCAATGATACGAAAGTATTCGTTTGCCACAGGTACGGGAGTTGCAATCATTACCAGTTCGCAACCGCAGAGTACTGAGCCCAGATCCTCGCTCGAAACGTGGCCTTCATCGATCCAGCCACGCTCTTGAGCTGCCTTAACCGCATCCTCAGAAACGTCAATGCCCACGAGACGCGCATCGGGATATGCGTTGCGATACATTGCCGCAAAGGATGATCCGATAAGCCCGAGGCCGATAACGGCCACTGAGGAAAAGTGCGTCTTCATAGCTAATTTGCCCATTTCTGATAGCGGTTTGTTCGTGTGGATGATTCTACCACGCCTATCTGGCAGCCTGTTCAAGCGCTACAACCTCTTGCGAGCTGAGCACACGATATTTCCCTTCAGGGAGACTGCCCAGCTCAAGAGGACCAAATGACTCACGGTGCAAGCGAAGCACAGGATGTCCTACCGCTTCGAGCATACGCTTCACTTGACGTTTCCTGCCTTCATGGATGGTGATTTCCACAAGAGCATTCCCTCCCTTGCGGCGAATCAGGGAAACAGCAGCGGGTTGAGTCATGCCGTCTTCCAACTCCACCCCGTGACGCAAACGGTTAAGGGCTTTTTCGTTCGGTGCGCCTTTCACCAAAGCACGGTAGGTTTTATCAACGTGGCGAGAGGGATGCAGAACGGCATTGCCCAACTCCCCATCGGTGGAAAACAACAACAACCCTGTAGTGTCGTAGTCCAAGCGCCCCAGCGGATACAAACCGGGGATCTCGTCGCAAGGCACCAGCTCCGCAACGCAAGGGCGCCCTTGAGGATCTTTCATAGAAGTCAGAAAGCCAGCCGGCTTATTGAGCATCAACGTAACCGCCTGGTTCGGCTTGCAAACGGGAGCTCCGTCCAAACTCACCTCGTCAACAGAAGGATCAACCTTGGTGCCAAGCTCTGTTACCACATTCCCGTTCACGGAGACTCGTCCCGCCTCAATGATCCTCTCACATGCGCGACGGCTAGCTACACCGGCTCGTGCCAAGAATTTTTGCAGGCGTACTTGACCAACCTGTTCGTTTTCTTGCACGTTAGCCCCTATTCGTCCTCATCGAACACCAACTCATCGAAGTTGATCTTATCAACTGCTCCCACACCTGCGGCAAGTGCATCGGAAAGCATCGTCTGCATCGCTTCTTGCATGGTCTCAGGCTGCAGGGGATCGTCCTCAACCTCTTC
>OLOS01001554.1_pt1 | contig 18234 bp, 17 predicted proteins | sample 1672631 | NCBI WGS metagenome assembly OLOS01 (sample SAMEA3136707, study PRJEB25190) | human gut metagenome | biome: human gut; feature: human-associated habitat; material: faeces | place: Austria | collected 2013 | reverse complement strand
CTGCAGATCAGCGCCAGCCAGTGAAATATTGGAAGGCACTACATCAATCGGCGGTGTTGATAAAGTCTTGCGGATATCCTTCACATGATAATCTTCCATGATCAGATTATATACGCTGAGCTGATTGCCCTTTAATGACGCGCCGACGCCCTGGGAAGCATTGCCCTGCGGATCAAAATCAACCAGCAGTACCTTTTTGCCCAGATAACCTAAACCTGCAGCCAGATTAATACTCGTCGTTGTTTTGCCAACGCCGCCCTTCTGATTTGAAACTGCAATAATTTTACCCATATGTACACTTCCTTCTTAACTCTTGGGGAAACGGATGATCATTTGATAATCATCATCAGTTTCAACTTCATTTAATTCGGCATTGATACCGGTTTTCAAAATCATTGAGAACGCCTGCTTGACCGTATTCACCGCAACTCGGATATCACGGGCAAACCCTTTAACACGCGTTTTCTTCTCATGATTCATTGATTCCTGAACTAATTTCTCCGTCTGAGCAACATTCAGACCCTTTTTAACGATCTTTTCAAGAAATTCCTGCTGCTTCTCATTTTCCACACCAATCAGTGCCCGTGCGTGACGTTCCGTAATAATTTTACTGGAAACAGCATTTTGAATATTATCATCAAGATTCAACAGACGAATTTTGTTCGCAATTGAGCTTTGTGATTTACCCATCTTCATTGCCAGCTGACTTTGTGTGCAGCCCGTTATTTTCATGATTTGAAGATATGCCTTCGCTTCCTCAATCGCACTTAAATTCTCACGCTGTACATTCTCCACAAGCGCTAGTTCAGCCATCTGCATCTCATCAGCATCCATCACATAGGCACTGACCTCTGTCATACCCAACAGCTGCATCGCTCTGAACCGGCGTTCACCGGCTACAATTTCATAATGTCCCTTTGCCTCACGAACTGAAATTGGCTGAATCAGACCATTCTCACGGATCGACTGAGCTAAATCAAACAGCGATTCTTCATTGAACTCCAACCGCGGCTGATAAGGATTGGGCACGATCCGCTCAATCGGTATAATCTTCGTTTCTTTCATCTTCTATTCTCCTCTTAACGGATTCTTCTTAATCTTAGCAAAAGCCCTCGGATATTGCTTCGGCGTTGATTTAACCTTCACAAATTCAACATTTACCCTTAAAGATCCATCACTCAAATTCACATCACTGCTGTTTCTCAGCTCACAGCCTAAAACCCGAATCGCTTTCTTGGCTGCCGCGACCTCTTCATGACCGCTGGCACCCTTCATGGCGATAAAACTGCCGCCGACCCGAATAAAAGGAATGCATAACTCAGAAAGCATCGGCAGATTTGCCACTGCTCTAGCTGTTACATGATCAAAGCTCTCTCTGAAATCCGCACATGCCTCTTCCGCACGCGCATGCAGACATTGAACATCCTCCAGTGCCAGCGCTTTAACTAATTCATTTAAGAACGTAACTCTTTTCCCCAAGGTTTCTATAATCGTAACCGATAAGTTCGGATATACGATTTTCAGAGGAATTGATGGGAAACCGGCTCCCGCACCAACATCACACAAAGAACCGCTGATATCAAAAACAAAGCTTGGTAAAATGGAATCAAGAAAATGCTTTTCATAAATTTCATCAATTTGCGTAATCGCTGTTAAATTCATTTTTTCATTCCATTCCACAAGCATCTTCGCGTAAACATCAAATTGCTGCTTCTGCTTATCGCTTAACTCGATGCCATGACACCTGAGCGTCTCATAAAATGTTTCCTGTGTAAAATTTGCTGTCATCAATATTCCTCCAGTAAGTCATATTATATCAAAAAAACCGCTAAAGCTGAATAACTATCCACTGGAAAGTGTGCTTTTTTAATAAAACCATAAAATCAAAGAAAGGAGAAACCTTGCGATTTCTCCTGAGTCTTTAACGATTTGCAATTTCAACAAGCAATGGATAATAAACATAACGTTTATCTACAACCGCAAATGCCCGGTTAGCAATCCATTTAGCCTTATCTAAATTAATATCAACATATGCATGCGCATAACGATAGTAAATATAATCCTTGATTTCATTTTCTCTCAGCAGATATTCAAATGTTGAATCGCCCTTACTGTAAAAACCATGAGCAATCTGAATATCAGCCAGATCGATTTGGAAGCGGAATTCCAATTCAGCGCATAAATCCGTAAACTGCGTGCATACCTCACTCATGAAATCTTCATAAATATCTACATCTTTATCCGCCCATTCAGGCAATACCTTTAATGCCATATCCATGTAGAAATTATAGTATTGAACCATATCTACACCAGTCCATGCCTTTAATTTATCAGTTGTTGATAATTTGAAACGTTCGCCGTATTCCAACAGCTTGCCGGCAAAATAGAAAGCATCATGATAGAGCTGTGAATCTTCCTCAAAGCTAGTTGTCTTGCGGTTCATAATCTCTTCAAGCGTTTTCTTCATCGCCTTGAAATCACTGGTCTTTATATCGACACGGCGTACTAGATCACCATACAGCACCTCGAGCACTGAACGGTCAAAATCTACCAGCTTGCATTCATCAATGATTGCTTCAATCGCTTTGGTAATCGTTTCATTTTCAATCAATAAGCGATGATATTCATCAAAAGTATAGAAAATATTCATCGCATTCATCTTCTGAATGCCTTCTTCTACGGTAAACGGTAAAACAACCGCTTCTGCTTCAGCTTTCTTAGCAGGGCGTTTTACAGCTTTTTTCGTTTTATCTTCTTTGACTTCCTCAACAGCCTTCTTCGCAGCTTTACGAGCTGGCTTAGCCTTTTCCTCAGTTGTCTCAGTCTTAGCTTTCACCGTTTTTTTCGGTTTTGCTTCAGCCTTAGGCGTTTCCGTCTTGGCTTTGCGGACTGCCTTCTTCACTTCCACAGCAGCTGCCACTTCTTTTTCTTCCGGCTCAGCCTTATTTTCAAGCTTCTTAGGCGCTGCCTTGGCGGCGATCTTTTTAGGTTCTTCCTTAGCCGTTATTTTTTTAGGAGTTTCTTTTGCGGAAATTCTCTTCGGCGCTGCTTTTGCGGCAATTTTCTTAGGTTCTTCAGCGGCTGTAATCTTTTTAGGTTCAACAGCTGGTTCTTCCCCTACAACCTCTTTGACTGCTTCTGCTTTCTTTTCGATTTTCTTTTTCAAAACATCGTTCTTCTTAGCCATCGTCGTACACACTCCTTTAATGGTATATAACTACTTAAAGTATAGCACAAATCACCTGTTTCTCAACAGGAACAAAGAAAAAGCTGGCATACAGCCAGCATTATTTCTTAAATTAAGCCTGATTGTCAGAACCGAATTCTTTGATTTTATCAATAACCAGTTCCTTGATTGCATTGCAGCCAGGAGCTAATAATTTACGAGGGTCAAAGCCTTTGCCTTCTAAGTCTTTGCCTGCTTCGATGTATTTACGAGTTGCGTCAGCAAATACTAATTGACACTCAGTGTTAACATTGATCTTAGAAACACCTAAAGAGATTGCTTTTTTGATCATGTCAGTAGGAATACCTGAACCGCCGTGCAGAACTAATGGTTTACCGTTAGTTTTAGCTTGGATTTCAGCAAGTACATCAAAGTTCAAGCCTTTCCAGTTTTCAGGATATTTACCGTGAATGTTACCAATACCTGCAGCCAGCATATCTACGCCTAATGCAGCGATTTTAGCGCATTCTTCAGGATCAGCAACTTCACCGCCGCCGATAACGCCGTCTTCTTCACCGCCGATAGCACCAACTTCACATTCAACAGAAATGCCCTGTGAATGAGCTAAAGCGATAATTTCTTTTGATTTTTCAACGTTTTCTTCGAATGGATAGTGAGAACCATCAAACATTACTGAAGAGAAACCAGCTTCGATGCATTTTTTAGCACCTTCATATGAACCGTGATCCAAATGCAATGCAACAGGTACAGTGATACCCATTTCATCGATCATAGCTTTAACCATGTCAGCTACTGTTTTGTAACCTGTCATGTATTTTCCAGCGCCTTCACTTACACCTAAGATAACTGGTGAATTTGTTTCCTGAGCTGCTAATAAAATCATTTTTGTCCATTCAAGGTTATTGATATTGAATTGACCAACTGCATAATGACCTGCATGTGCTTTTTCAAGCATTTCTTTTGCTGATACTAATGCCATAAATAAATTCCTCCTTTTATTGGTTATACACAAGTATTATACTCAAACTAACATCAAATTGAAAGCCTAAAACTGCAACCTTTGCATAAAATATAGCTTTTTTGTGTGACAAAGACGTCATTTGCTTTTTCGTCTGTCTTATGTTATTATTTTTTCAATTTATTAGGAGGTGGATGATCGAATGGACATTGATCCCGATCTATTCTTACAAATTTTATTACTCATTGCCTTAACTGGCATCAACGCTTTTTTTGCCGCATCAGAAATGGCGGTCGTATCACTCAATAAAACAAAAATATCAACGCTGGCCCAAGAAGGCAACCGCAAGGCACAAAAGCTCCTAGAGCTGATTGATGAGCCAAACCGCTTTCTGTCAACGATTCAGGTAGCTATTACGCTGGCTGGTTTCTTTGCCAGTGCCAGTGCCGCTACCGGTATCTCGGTTTATCTTGCTGACTTCTTCAATCATTTCAATCTGCCTTACAGCGAAACGATTGCCGTAGTTATTGTAACCGTGATTCTGTCATACTTCACCCTTGTGTTTGGCGAGCTGTTTCCAAAACGTATCGCCCTGCAGAAGAGTGAGCAGGTATCATTGGCAAGCGTGAATATTATCATATTTGTATCTAAGATTGCAGCTCCCTTCGTCAAGATTCTCTCGGTATCCGTTACCGCATTATTAAAGCTTTTCCATATGAATCAAGATGATATTGAGGACGCGGTATCTGAGGAGGAAATCAAGGCATTGCTGGCTGCCGGTACGCAGAGCGGTGTAATTAATGAGACAGGTAAAGAATTCATGGAGAGTATCTTTGAATTTGATGACAAGCTGGCTTATGAAATTATGACGCCGCGTCCCGATGTTTATATGCTTGATCTTGATGAAAATCTAAATCAGAACTTAGATGAACTGCTGGCTATGCGATATTCAAGAATTCCTGTCTATCAAAATGATCAGGATGAGATTGTCGGCATCCTGCATTTAAAAGATCTGATTATTGAAGCGAAGCAGCATGGCTTTGATAAGATTGATCTCAAGGCGATTCTTCAAAAGCCTTATTTTGTACCTGAAAGCATTAAAATTGATGTATTATTCAAAAAAATGCAGAAAGCTAAAATATACATGGCGATTCTGATTGATGAATACGGTGGTTTTGCCGGTATTGTGACCATGGAAGACCTAGTCGAAGAAATTGTCGGTGATATATCGGATGAGGACGACGAACCAAGTGAAGCGATTATCAAAACAGCTGACGGCAGCTATATTATTGCCGGATCAATCCCGCTTGATGATCTTAACGAAGGGTTAAAGCTGTCGCTGCACTCAGAGAATCATGAAACACTTAACGGTTATCTGATTGATCAATTAGGCATCATTCCTGATGATGACGCGAAAGATACGATTAAGATCGACAATTTATATTTTGAGATCCTTGAAGTAAAGGATAAATGCATTGAGAAAGTAAAGCTTAAAATTAATTAACACCCTCACGGGTGTTTTTTTCAATATAAAAGCCAGGTATTACCCTGGCTGTTGATTAATATTTATCTTCAACGATTTCGTCTTTTTCCTCTTCTTCATCAAGAAGCTCCAGTTCATCCTCTTCACCGTCATTTTCATCAATGATCAATGCATCCGTATCAACTACAACCTCATTAAAGGTATGACGGGATCTTAAATCCCATTTGTTTTCACCCATATGAACAAAGCGATTATCAAGGCCTAAATCCATATAGAACTGTGCGATATTATCATCTGCCTGTTGGGGAGTCAAACCGTCGATTTGGGCAACTTCTTCCCACAGCTTTAAAAATAATACGGGTTTCTTTTTCTTCGACATCAAATCAAATGCGATGTCAACCATAGGTTTCTTCATTCAAACAATTCTCCTTCTACATTTTTTCTATCGCTTCAACACCAATGAGGTTTAAAGCATTTTTCAGCGTTACTTTGCATGCCTTTAACAGGGCCAGACGTTCCTTGGTCAATTCAGGATTTTCAGCGTCAATGACCTTGCATGCGCCATAGAAACTGTGGAAATTTTGTGCGCATTTTTGAATATAGTTGCACATTTTATGCGGTGCGCGCTGAACAGCGACATCCGCAACAACACCAGGGAATTCATTCAGATATTTCATCAGGCTCACTTCTTTTTCATGCGTCAATAAATCAAATGACTCAGGGACTTCCGCATCGCCTGCCTGACGCAGAATCGAACAAATTCTCGCGTGGGCATACTGCGCGTAGTAAACCGGATTCTCATTTGACTGCTTGCGGGCCAGACCTAAATCAAAGTCAAGATGGGTATCTAAAGCTCGCTGCACAAAGTTATAACGCACGGCATCAACACCGACTTCCTCGCATAACTCACGCACAGTAACCGCATTGCCAGTACGCTTTGACATCTTCACTTCCATGCCGTCCTCAACCAGACGAACCATTTGGATAATATCTACTTCCAAAGCATCAGCATTTTTGCCCAATGCCTGCATCGCTGCTTTCATACGCGGAATATAACCGTGATGATCAGCTCCCCAGAGATTGACTAGCTTAGTATAACCGCGGTTAAACTTACCGATATGATAGGCAATGTCCGGCAGCAAATAGGTGTTGGAACCATCTGACTTACGCAGAACACGATCTTTATCATCTCCGTATTCACTTGATTTAAACCAGATTGCGCCATCTTTTTCATAAGTCAGACCTAAATCGATCAGCTTATTCAAAGCCGCCTCTACTTCACCGTTATCATACAGTGACTGTTCACTGCTCCAAACATCAAATTCTACTCTGAATAAGCCTAAGTCAGCCTTTAGCTTATCTAATTCAAATTTGATTCCTTCCTTACGGAAATATTGATAACGTTCCTCTTCATCAGCATTAAGCCATTTTTCACCATCGCGTTCGGCAATCTGCTTCGCGATGTTTTCAACATCCTTGCCATAGTAGCCATCTTCCGGCATCTGCGCATCAATTCCGAAATTCTGCTGATATCTGGCTATTAAAGAATATGCAAGATTATTAATTTGATTACCTGCATCATTCACATAATATTCACGGCATACATCATAACCGCTGGCTTTCATACACCGAGTTAATGAATCACCCCAAGCTGCACCGCGGGCATGACCTAAATGTAAATCGCCGGTAGGATTGGCAGATACATATTCAACCATGATTTTTTCATGATTGCCGACTTCATTTTCACCATAAGCATCACCCTGTGCCAGAATCTTAGTAATGACGCTGGCTAAGGTTGAACTCTTTACTTTAAAATTAATAAAACCAGGTCCTGCGATTTCCGCTTGTTCAAGATTACCGGCTGCTTTGTCTAAATTAGCAATGATTTTCTCGGCAATCTGACGAGGATTTTGATGCAGCTTCCGTGTCAGCTGCATAGCGATATTAGTCGCATAATCTCCGTGACTCTTATCCTTAGGTATTTCAATTGTTACCTCATCGGCTGCGATGGTTAGATCAAAACCTTTATTAACGGCATCGCAGATACATTCTTTTAATTTATTTTCAATTTCGTTCATGCATCATCTCTCCTTATTTTCCACAGTATCCGAAAAGAATCACTGACTTCATCACCGCTCAGCACATCATATTCGACAGCAATTGTCTCATTAGCGCATAGATAGCGGCGGGTAAAAAGCTCAATCTGAAACTCACCAAACTCACTCAATACAGTACCCACAGTTTTCTCATTGTTTCTAAAATGCAGGGTACTGACTACTTCACCATGCCGGATAATTGTCAGCTGATCTTTATGTATAAACATTTCTACTTTTGTTGAAGCCGCATCAAGTTCATGATAAAAAACTTCTCGTTTATTTTCATCAGTTCTGATTTCACACATGCCATCGGCCATCAGAAACTCTTCATTTGTGATTTGATTCTTTTGCTTTACAAGAACCCGTTGTTTCATCAGCTTCACCACTCATCGTTTCGCATTATACCATAAACATGAGATACTGCAAGTAGATAATGAATTTTTTTCATTTCCCTGAAGTGAAATATTAAATTCCACTTTAATGAGAGCTAGGATAAAATACGTTCTTCAGCGGATTCAAGCGGGCATAAAAATACATGCTGAGCAGTGAAGAAGGATTGCAAAAGGGCACAGATATGCTTAATAATACGGTATCTTAAATCAACTTTTTTGACTCTTCTTCATCAAATATAACTTTTACTTTCATTTTTTATATTTCTTGATCCTTATGTCTGTTTAAATTCAAGCTTACTTTCCCATACTAGCCATGAGGTGATAAGATGCGCAAATTATTAAAATTCTTTCTCGCTTTTACAATCTTCGGCTTTATCTGCCTGTTCCTTTTTTATACCGCGGCAGCTTTTACACCTCTTGAATTAGATTCCAAGAAGGAACGTTTTACCATTTATGATATCAATAACAATATTTTATATGAAACTAATTTTAAAAAGGAACTGACCTGGACGCCGATTGAAGAAATTCCTGAAAATGTGAAACAGGCAGTTGTCGCTGTTGAAGATAAACGCTTTTATCAGCATCATGGTTTTGACGTTATCCGCATCACAAAGGCGCTGATCAGCAATTTAATGGAAGGCAGAATTGTGGAGGGCGGATCAACGATCACTCAGCAGATGGCTAAAAATCTCTTTCTAAGCAATGAACAGACTTTTACCCGTAAGCTGGAGGAATTATTTTACGCAGCCCGATTGGAAATGCAGTATGATAAGGATGCTATTTTAGAGGGTTATCTCAATACCCTGTATTATGGTCATGGCGTCTACGGCATCAAAGAAGCTGCTGATTTTTTCTTTGGTTTACCCTTGAATGAACTGGATAATGCGCAGCTTGCGATGCTGATCGGCATTCCTAATGGGCCAAGCCTATATTCACCGCTGATTAATGAAGAAAATGCCCATTCAAGACAGGCGGTAATCTTGAAGGTTATGGCTAATGCCGGTTTAATCAGTGAAGCGGAAATGCAGGCAGCCATCGAAGAACCCTTGATTTATAATGAAGATCATCAAGAAAATACCAATGCTTCCTATTATATTCAGGCAGTCATTGATGAGGTGAACGCAATGATCAGCCGCGGTGAAATATCACTAAAGGAAGGCGGCAATATTTATACATATTATGATCCTGACGTACAGAAAAAACTGGTTGAAAGCTTCAGAAATAATATAGATCTGAATGATGAGCTGGAAACCTCGGCCATCATTACACAGCCCTTTACCGGCAATATTTTAGCGATACAAGGCGGTAAGGATTATACGATTACACAGTATAACCGTTCAATTTATGCCCATCGGCAAGTTGCATCAACAATCAAACCGCTGCTTTATTACACAGCCTTAGAATCTGGCTTTACACCCTCAACAACCTTTATGTCAACACCCACTACATTTCAGATAGACGCGCAAAATGAATATGCTCCAACTAATTATAACGAGCTGTATCCAAACCGTGAAATCTCAATGATTAATGCCATTGCCATGTCTGACAATATTTATGCGGTGAAAACCCATCTCTTCCTTGGTATGGATACATTAGATAATGCGTTAAAAGCCTTTGGCATCGAAAATTCACAGGCGGTTCCTTCTTTGGCGCTGGGAACGGTAGATATGTCGCTGCTGGAGCTGTCAACCATATACAATACGTTTGCATCCTGCGGACAATACATCAAACCGGCCATGATATCCGCGATTACCAACAGCTACAACAATGTGGTTTATGAACGTGATATGGAAACAAAACGTTTGATGAATCTTGATTCAGTGCTGATGATCAATCAAATGCTGACGGCAACCTTTGATATCAAGAATAAAACCGTAAACTTTCCAACAATGTACGGCAGTGAACCTAAAGTTCAGGTAGGCGCTAAATCAGGCACCAGTGAAGCTGATTCTTTAGTGATTGGTTTTAATCCTGAATATACGATCGCCGTATGGAGCGGTTTTGATGACAGCCGGCCGTTAGATAAAGAATACTATAACATTTCCAAACGCATCTTTCAGTCCACCTTTAATTCTTTGTATGAAGGTGAAGAAACAGCCGCCTGGTATCAGCTTACAAATAACCTTATGGAGCGCCGTGTTGACCCTATTACTGGCAAAGATTCTCTTTTGGGCAGTATCTATTGGTTTAAAAAGGAATAGAAAAACAACTGGTAAAACCAGCTGTCTGTTACTTCAATACTATTGTTTAGATATATGCCAATTTTTAAGTGAAACATAAAAAATTTATAATTCATCAGTTTTATAAGCTGCATATCCTTCATAATAATAACTTGTATCAATACCTTTCATATAAATAATGCGATTACTAATATCACTGGTTAACGCTGCTTTCAAAAGATGCTTGATCTCAAGGTCCTTAATTGGACTTCGCTCCATTGCTAAAAGATAATCCTCTTTATCGATTTTACTCCAATCCACAACTAAATGAAGCTCCTTTTTTAACATTAAATCCAACCAAATTCTCATGCTGCGGCCATTTCCCTCTCTAAAAGGATGAGCAATATTCATTTCCACGTATTTTTCAATTATTTCATCAAACGTAGACTGATTCATTTTGTCGATACTCTCCAAAGCTGCGCTTAAATAAATAACTGGTGCGAACCGGAAATTGCCTTTTGCTAAATTCACATCTCTAACTTGTCCTGCGAAATCATAAATATCTGTAAATAATAATCTATGGATCTCAGCTAAAGAAGAAAACTTGCCTGCTTCCATGTTTTCAAGCGAATTATTTTCAAATAATTCTAAAGCTCTTTTTTTACTTATCTTTTCTTCTTCACATGCTAATTCAACTGAGTTATTTATCCCCAATTTATTTTTTAAGGTCATGATTTGTATTCCTTTCTGAACAAGTATATTATTCTTTTCAGTTTCATATCGCTGTCTTATAGACTTGCCAGCCATTGCTGGGCATATTCCAATTGCTCATCGCTGCGGCAATACATTGTTAATTCAACAGGTTCAAACATACTGACTAAATCTTTTTTCATAGCCTGTTCTCCAAGTGTAAGAAGATAAATTTTATCACTCGCATAAGCCATGGCAGACTGCATCGCATTTTGTTTAGCACCCTGACAGTTCATACCATAATGCATCGCATACAATTGATCCATCAGCTTTTGAAACGCAGTAAACATACTGTCTCCGATGCCGGTAACAGCTCTTTCATCGAATAGGCAATGGACAAGAAATTCATCCTTGGCTTCCTCTGTTTCAATACGGCATTGCTTCACGGATAAATCATCAAAACAAACAAGATCGATAAGATACATAGGTTAAACCTCAGGATAGAAAGCCTTTTTATCTTCCTTTGACTTGCCGCGGACAATTGCCGATACAATATCAGATATTTCTGATAATTCCTTAACTGAATCATCCTCGCAGATGACCCAAATATTATGTCCGTCACCCGCCTTATAAGGCTGATAAGGCCGCTGATACGCCTGATCACAAGCAAGATAATATTCTGTATCATAACCGCGCAGTGCTACTTCAGTGCGGATTGCATCGATATCCTCGTCATTATGAATCGTGGTATAGGCGAACAAACGGCGATTCAGCAAGCGGCCTGCCAAATCTGCAAGGATTGGGTCTTTGCCTGTTGTCAGCACAGTAAAGCCATATAAAGCCGCTGATTCATCAAGTATGAAATGATCATGCACATCTGGCTGAGCCTTTGCCAGAAACGGCAGAAACATCTTCAGATCAGACAGCCATTCAGGATGTTCACGATAAACCGTCTTCATTCGTTTAAATAATAAATGCAGGATTGTTTCATAACTGCGGGCAATCGGATGATAATAAACCTGCCAATACATATGATAGCGAGCCATGATGTAATCTTCAACCGTATGAATCCCGCTCTCTTTCACAACAATTTTGCCATTGCGTACACGCATGGTACGGATGATGCGTTCAAGATCGAATTCACCATAACTGGTACCGGTAAAATAAGCATCACGCAGCAGATAATCCATTCGATCCGCATCAAGCTGTCCGCTTACGATTTGATTCAGTAAAGGATTGGGATGATCATAGGTAATAATAGATGCCACAGCCTGCGGGAGCCGTGCATCCACCGCTCTTAGGATATGATTAATTTCTGTATCTTCAAGAATAATCCGTACTGTGAACTCTTCATGTTTTACTGATGAAATGGCTTCAAACGCATGGGAAAAAGGCCCATGTCCGATATCATGCAGCAAGCCCGCCAGCATGACTGTCATCTTATCATATTCACTCAGCTGCTCATTCAGCGCATGCACCTCATACACCATTCGCCGCACAATTTCATAAACCCCTAACGAATGTGCAAACCGGCTGTGTTCAGCCGTATGATAAACCTGAAAATTACCGCCAAGCTGATGAATTCTTCTTAACCGCTGAAATTCACGGGCATTGATGCAATCCCAGATAACCTGAAGGTCTACATGAATATAACCATGAATCGGATCTCTTAATACTTTTGTTTCACTTGTTCTCTGCATAATAAATCCTCCTTGACAGTATTATAGCTTCTAATCTCACATTATTTATGTAACATTATGAGTATTGTTCCTTATTTTGCATTTTAAATCTTAAATTGAATTGATTGGTAAAGAACGGAATTAGTTTACCTAATGCAAAGATGGCTACAAAAGTGCCGATTGTCACCGAACCGCCTAAGATCATACCGGAAACAAGAAGCAGAATATCACATGTCCAGCGTATCATATGGAACGGCTTTTTCATTTTATCAACTAATCCTAAAATTAAAGCATCGTATGAAAATTTACCAAGATTAGCATCAATCATAGCCGCAATGCCGATTGCCATTAAAAGCAAACCGCATGCGAACATTACAAATGTGATCCAGCCTTGCTGGTGAGGTATCAAGCCCATAGCGAAATCAATTCCAAACTGGGTAAAAAAAGGTGTGATCAAGGTACCTAAACCAAGCTGACGCCAGTCAATGATGCCTGCCAGTATCAGCATACCGATCGCCGTGCAGGTACTTGCTGCCCCAACCGTTATATTAAAGGTTGATGACACGCCGCCATAAAAGACTGTAATCGCGTCGGCTCCCCAGCCTGACTGATTGCACAGACCAATCGCGAATCCGTTTAAAGCTGCACCTAATACTAAAAAGATGAATCTTCTCAGAAGATTGATTATCTCTATATTTTTCATATCTGTCCTCCAGATTTATATTTATGAGTATTATTTATTATACCATTTTCCTAAAAAAAAGAGAAACCGCAAATTTTGATAGTAATAGCAGTTTCTTCTTCTTATTATTTAGTTAATTTATCAGCAACATACAGGCCATTCGCGGCAGCCTGTGACAAGGATCGGGTAAAACCAGCGCCGTCACCAATTGCATAAATATTCTCGCAGCCCTTAATTGCAAAATCCTCGCATTCAGGACGAGCCGAATAATATTTGCACTCAATACCATAAAGCAGTGTATCATAATTCGCTGTACCCGGCGCTATTACATCAAGCGCATGCAATGTCTCTACAATATTATCTAGTTGGCGTTTTGGCAGACAGAGACTTAAATCACCCGGCACCGCATTTAATGTCGGCTGCAGTGATGATTCACGAAGTCGTTTTTCCGTAGTTCGGCGGCCATCCTCTAAATCACCCAAACGCTGTACCAGCACACTGCCTCCAGAAATCAAATTAGCCAGCGAAGCAACATGACGCGCATAGGTAATTGGTTCCTTAAATGGTTCAGTAAAACGAATCGTTGACAGCAAGGCAAAGTTAGAGTTCTCGGTTTTGCGTGACTGATCACGATAGCTGTGGCCATTGACAGTCAGCACTCCGTCAGTGAACTCCGTAACTACTTGACCCCGTTCATTAAAACAGAACATTCTAGTAACATCGCCGTATTTCTGTGAACGATACCAAATTTTAGGTTCATAGATTTTTTTAGAAAAATCTTCCCACACCATGCTTGGAACTTCTACTCGCACACCAATATCCACTTGATTATTCTCAAGCTTGATATCATTTTCACGGCACCATTTTGAGAAGAAACGGCTGCCCACACGGCCTACTGCGAATACAATTTTCTCTGCCTCCACAAAATGCTCACCGCCGGCATGCTGAACACGAACGATATGACTATCCTTATCCACATCCACAACATTAGCACCGGTAATAATTTCTACCTTACCTTCTAAAGATTCGATCAGCTTACGCATTGTATCGAAATTAGAATCTGTACCCAAGTGTTTAAGCTGAGCCTGTGACATGTGAAGATCATGCTGGAGACAAAGCTTCTTTAATTCATTATTAGGCATATAGCGTTCCTCAGTAGCACCAAAGGAAACGAGGACCTTATCTGCCTGTTCAATATAATCAATAACCGTTTCCGGCTTTAAAAAATCAGTCAGCCAGCCGCCATATTCGGTTGATATTACATACTTGCCATCTGAGAATGCACCCGCACCTGCCATTCCCTCCATGATTGAACAAGATGGACATTTTACACATTTTTCTACTTTCTTCGCTACGATTGGACATTGTCTTTTAGTAATAGCATTCCCCTTCTCAAAGATTGCCACCTGTAAAGACGGATCATTCTCCACCAGACGATAAGCAGTCATTATACCGCCGATACCACCGCCGATTATTACCACATCATATTTATTTTTCACGAAAAAAAGCCTCCTTTTACGGTTTAACCCATCGTTCATTAAAGCAAGTAAAAGGTCAATTGTCAACATGTAAATATTTTCAATTAAATGGGATAAACCATGCGTATCTATCTTAACTGTTGAATTGTGAGCAATGTGAACAATATAAAGCAAAATTATGCAGATGAAGGCATCGTTTACAGGAGCATAACATGGTACATTATTGGTGAATGATGGTTTATGTTTCGAACATTTTTTAAATCATGAAACCAGCTTTATGGTAATTATGCAAATGTGTAGGCTGACTAAACAATTCAACCATGATACAATAGACACAGAGGTGATCCAAATGAAAATAGGTACGATTGGAACTGGTTTTATTGTCGAATGGTTTCTAACCGCGGTAGAGCATAATGAAAATTGCGAATGCCTGGCTGTTTTTTCAAGAAAAGAAGAAACAGGCCGTGCGCTGGCTGATAAGTTTAATGTTAAGAAAGTATATACTGATTTTGAAGAGATGCTGAAGGATGAGGAAATAGATTTTATCTATATTGCTTCACCTAACAGTCTGCATTACAGTTACGCTTTAAAAGCACTAGAAGCTGGCAAGAATGTTATTGGTGAAAAACCGTTTACCAGCAATGTCAGAGAATGTCAAGAACTGATCCGCTTGGCAAAGGAAAAACATTTATTTCTTTTTGAAGCTATCACAACGATTCATCTGCCGAATTTTAAACGTCTGAAAGAAAAAATCGGTGAGCTGGGACCTTTGAAAATGGTTCAGTGTAATTTCTCACAATATTCAAGAAAGTATGATCAATTTTTAGCAGGCGAATCGCCGAATGTATTCACAACTAAATTCTCTGGCGGCGCTTTGATGGATATTAATGTCTATAATACGAATTTTATTATGGGCTTGTTTGGCAAACCAAAGAAAATTAATTATTTCGCAAATCTAGCTCACAATGGCATTGATACTTCCGGTGTATTGATTTTCACTTATGACGGGTTCTATGCTGAAGCAGTTGGCTGCAAGGATACCAAGAGTCATAATATGGCACAGATTCAAGGTGAAAAGGGATATATGCTGATTGAAGGTGAAACTAGCCGCTGCCGGCAAGTTGAAATTCACTTGAATGATCGTGAAGAAGTAGAAATCATCAATGAACAGGAAGATATCACTGCATTGTATTATGAGATGAAGGATTTCTTAAAGATTGTAGAAGCAAAAGATTATGACGCTTGTTACAAGCTGCTTGATTATTCACTGAGCGTTTGTGAAGTGATGGAAGCCGCAAGAAAAGATGCTGGCATTGTATTTGATGCTGATAAATAATAGTTAAAATTTAAAAACTGCACAGTCAAGTAACATTTGGCTGTGCAGTTTTAGTATTTCATTAGAAAGGCAAATCTTCTTCTGATATGTTATCAATATACGAATCCTTTTTAAGATATTTGTTGATAATATCATCAGGAATTGGAATATCATATTCAATACAATCAATAGAATAATTAGTTTCTTTATATCATTTCTCTGCTGTTCGATGGTATCCAATGCTTCATAATATATATAATCAAACTCATCAAAGCATTCACTGTTATTGTTATTTTTCTTCTTTTTACTCATAAGCCTGATCTTTTCTCAGTATTTATTTTCAATGGCTATATTATATCTCAAATATTTATTTATATTTTCTGTCTATTCAAAATGAAATCCCTGCATAACTTATACAAGCTTGCGTCTTTGCCACTTGCCGCTTTTGAAGCGTAAAACAAAGAATAATAGCCGTACAATCCAATCCAGATACATCGCAAACCATACGCCCATTACTCCCATGTTCATGTACTGGGCAAAAACATAGGCGCTGCCAACGCGGAAGATCCACATGGATAATACAGATACAACCATCGTATAACGGGCATCGTTTGCCGCGCGCAGTCCATTTGGGAAGGTAAAGCTGGCTGGCCAGAAAATAACACATGCAATACAGAAGGATACCGCCAGCTCTCTGGCAATAGTCATTGTTTCTGGTGATAACTGATAAAGACGGAAGATAAACGGCAATGACAGATAAGTGAGGGCTGCTGTAACAAAGATACAAACATAAGCAATGCCTGTCAGTTTTTTCATGTAATAAGCCGCTTCCTCTGGTTTACCAGCTCCCATGCATTGCCCGACCACCGTAACCAAGGCCAAACCAATCGCAGCCGCTGGAATCGTACAGACAGAGGCCATTGTAGAACCAACAGAATTAGCCGCAATGGCGCTTAAGCCAAAGGTTGATACCAAGCTTTGCACTAAAATCTTGCCCAATTGAAAGATACCATTCTCCATACCGCTTGGCAAACCGACAGCCAGGATTTTACTTACTAAAGAATTACTCCATTCAAAATGCAAGTATTTCTTGATATGAATCGGGTTCTCTTCTTTTTTCAGCAGTACGAGCATGATAACGGCACCTGTCAAACGTGAAACAAGCGTTGAAATCGCCGCACCGGCAACTCCCATCTGTAATGGGAAAATCATAATGTAATTACCGACAATATTCTCAACATTAGTGATCATTGAGACCTTCATGCTGACTTTAGAATCACCCATCGCTCTAAACAGAGATGCCCCTGAATTATACAAAGCAAGAAATGGATAAGATATTGCTGTTATAAAGAAATAAGTTGTTGCATTACCCATAACCTCAGCATCAACACTGCCAAAGACAAAACCTAAAAGCGGCTTGCAGAAAAGCATGGAGCCTATTGCCAGTGCTAATGCAAAAATCAAGCTGGAATAAATCAGCTGCTTTGCTGATTTACTTGCATTTTCAGGCTCCTGTTTACCCAAATACTGACTCGCTACCACCGCCCCGCCGGTAGCTAAAGCGGCAAGTACATTTATAATTAAAATATTGATGCTGTCTGCCAAATTCACCCCTGAAATAGCCGCTTCACCACAACTGGATACCATGATCATATCCATCATACCCATAAATACTGCCAGAAATTGTTCAATTACCAATGGAATAATCAAACGTTTCAATGCCGCATTATCAAATAATTTCCTATCCATCCCTGCGCCTCTTTTCATAATCTTGATTGATTAACGATATAATTGATAATTATACATCAATTCAAAAATGAAAAAAATGCTTACTGAGCATGTAAACGCTATCAGCGTGGATTTTATATTGCACTATTAAAAATGAAAAATAGAATATCAATGCAGTAATTTCAAATAAAAACATTATTTATTTAAAAAATTCATCAAATGCCATATTTCATTATCGTGTATATTTCACTTTCACATACAAAAAGCATTCTAACGATTGGTTAAAATGCTTCAAAGATATAGACTTAAATTACTGACTATAATTTTACTTTATAGTTTTCAAGCTGATGAAAAATTCCAAGAACATATACATCGTTATCTTCTATC
>OLOS01001551.1_pt1 | contig 18260 bp, 16 predicted proteins | sample 1672631 | NCBI WGS metagenome assembly OLOS01 (sample SAMEA3136707, study PRJEB25190) | human gut metagenome | biome: human gut; feature: human-associated habitat; material: faeces | place: Austria | collected 2013 | reverse complement strand
ACGCGCTCGTCGGGTCCGTGGGGTCGTCTGCCAGGCCGGACGCGGCCGCAATCGCCGCCGAGGACCGCGCGGTGAGGTTCTTGGCGCGGAGGATCGCCGAGAACGCGGCCGAGCTCCAGGCCGCCACGGCGGAGATATCCGCCCTGCTCGAGCGCGACGAGACCTACCGATGCCTGCTCACCGTCCCCGGGATAGGGCCGAAAACGGCGTCCGAGCTGGCGATCTCCGTAAACATCGACGACTTCCCGAACCATGACAGGCTGGCGTCGTACTGCGGGCTGGCGCCGCGCAACCGCCAATCCGGGACCTCGGTGTCGTCGGTGTCGGCGTCCCGGCAGGGCAACAAGCGCCTGAAGAACCTGCTTATCTTCTCGTGCAACTGCCTCGCCCGAACCGACGGGCGGTGGGGCGAGTACTACGCGAGGTGCCGCGACCGCGGCATGCCGCACGGCAAAGCGCTGAAGGCCGTCGCGAGGAAGAGGCTCAAGGTGATCTACGCGGTCATGAGGGACAAGGTTCCGTACGTCGCGTAGGCCGGTTCGCCGCATAAGGACAATTCGGCCCTCCAGGGTCCGCGCGAGCATGCCCCGATTTCCTCATCCTATCGAAGAATCAGGGGTTGACGAAACTATAGGAACACCCCCCGATAACCTACTACCAGGAAGAACACCAGCGCAAACGAAAACTCTTCCGATTGTCGCAAAAACATAGGAAGCTTAAGGGATCAGTCATGGTTATACCGTCTTCTATCATCATCATCCTTTTCTTGGCTCTTATCATTTGCTACGTAATCGCTTGGGCACTCACCATGACCATCGTCGCTCAAGCAGCGAAGGACAAGGGGTACACACATCTCGATGGAAGGTTATGGTTCATCGGTTTCTTCGGCCTCATTATCACGCCTGGCATCATCGTCGCAGCGTTGCCCAATAAGACAAGCGGAAAACATCTGGTGGAAGCAGCATCGCTCAACGACGAGCTCCCCACTCTCTAGGTGATCGACCATGAGCAAATACAAAGTTGTCTTCAAGGCAGATCGAGATACGGCAGGGTCTTACGCTCTTGCCTGGGAACCAGAATGCCCGGTTCAAATTACTGCTGTGCAAATTTCGCGGAACGTAGAATCATCCGCAACGTTTCTGCAAGTGAAAGTTCGCAACGTTTCGAGCGAGTGTATTTCTTCGATTGTGGTCGAGCTGGAAGCTCGCTTGCTAACTGGCGAGACAGAGCAGACCTCGCTTGATTATCTGGACGTCGATATCGCAGCCGCAACCGAAATCACACTCAAGCCACGTCAACTCGCTCATGCAAACGTCACCGCCTGTAAACTCACCGTTAATAGGACAAACGGCTCAAAGGAAACATGGCAGTCAACGGGTTTCGCAAAACCTCTCCCGGCGCATAAAGAGCTGCAACTATCCCGCCGAGCGCTCGAGCAAAGAGCACGCGCGCTCGAAGTTAAAGCCGACGACCGCACTATTAAAGGAGCAGTTCAAGACCATGAAACATGGTGGGTCTGCGCATGTGGTCAGATTAACGTAGAGAGAGACGATTGCTGCGTGTGCGGCAACAAGAAGCAAATGCTTCTTGAAAACGAAGACGAGGCCAAGCTGCTCAAGGACGCCGATGCGTATTCAGAACGTATCTATGAAAAAGCCGAAAAGAATATCAACGTCGACAACCTTCGGAAAGCAATCAATCTGCTGGAATCTATCCCCGACTGGAACGACGCAAAAATAAAAGCCGAACAATGCCGTAAAAAGATAGCCGAAGAAGAAAATACCCGACAAAAGAGAGCTCGCAAAATCACTATTATGAGCATCTCTAGCTTGGTGGCAATAGCCGCTATTGCCTTGCTCGTCGTTTTCATTGGCATACCTATTTTTCATTATAACGAAGCTGTCAGGCTTACAAATGAAAATAACTTCGAAGCAGCCGTTAATTTAGCAAGCGAAATAGGAGGCATCGAAAAAGACGCCGCTCAATCTATCAAAAGAGAAGCGCAGTATCAGTACATAATCAACAACTTTGATCGCGAAAATGAAACAACTTGTCAATATCTTACCGAATTGATCGGTATGAACTATCGGGATTCAAGAGATCTCTACGCACGTCTTTTTACGCCTCCGGTTGAAATCGCTTTTACAAAAGAGGGAAATACCCCAACGTTAGATGACTGGAAAGAGTCGACCACAACAGCTACCGTCCGGAACGAAGATGACCTCATAAAAACCAGCAAGTATTACAATCTTTGGATTCGAGCTTATTGCCCTCCAGATAGCGTACTCAACATTGAAGTCAAAGGCGATTTTCTTAGATGGTCAGGGGAATCGATGGAGCAACAGCTAACTTTTCACTATGGCGACACAGACGAACAATGCTTAACGAAGAAAGACGGGTCTGATATTCCCCTCAAATTGTACGTTACCGATTTAGTTCCTGGAACTAGCAAATACACAGTAACCGTCGCGTGCGATGGGAAGACATTATGCGAGAAAAGCCTCGAGATGCCCAGTAGGCGATAAATCAGATCATGCAACTTTCCGAGCATCAACGCCAAGACAAGCCGACCGATTGAGAAAGCCAATCCCCAAAATGGAAGCGTTCAAATTCACGCAACTCAAATACATTCAAAGCGCAATCGAGTATGGAGCATTCGCCTCGTCAATCGATTCGCTGAACGACCCTTACGAGTGGCAAGGAATACGTTACCCCGAGTCACTTAAAGTTTGCTGCCTCACATCCGCCCCCTTCAAAATGCTTATGTGGTCGCACTACGCAAAACACACAGGCTGCCGAATCGATTTTTTCTTTGACGAGCGATGCGACGGCATCTTGCGACCAGTTACATACGCCAACGAATTCGTTGACCATACCGCACTCAGCGCGAAAGAACTTGTCGAGTATCTTTATACCAAGGGTGTCGAATGGAGATACGAAGATGAAATACGTGCAGTCTGGCAAAAAGAAGCGGCAGCGCAAAAACGCGACGATAGCCCCTGGATTAAGAGTCTCGACGGCAACGTATTTCTCCGTGGTACAGTGCAGCGAATCACCTTTGGTTTGCTCTCGGAAAAGAACCGGGACGATTATCTTCAATCCCTGAAAGTAATCAAGCGAGCAAACCAAGTCAGGAGCGATGATACGCAGATAGAAGTCTGCAAATGCAGGATGAAAAACGGCTCCTACCAACTCACCTACGATGGACAATTCGATTACCTCGAAGAACCCAGCAGACTTGAGTAATGGCAACATCGCTTAACGGGTGCGCTGCAAATCGGGACGCGATCCCTCCAGGGAGTCTTTCGGGAGCAGAGAGGCAAGTTCGTGGTCAACTGGACGAGCTGTGCGGCGATTTTTCACCCGATTCTCCCTTTCATGAGGGCTTAGAGCGTCCTTCTAAAGCAAAGCCCCAGGTCAGCTCAAAGCAAGTCGGATTATTCTCAGGAATGGCAGCGAACAACTCTCCCAAGTGACCACGAAGTAAGCCCTCCGCTCCCTGGAGACACCTGAGAAACAACCCACTCGCTCCACAAGGCATCCTGAAAGTAGCATGCTCGCCTTGCGGGGTACTTCCGCAGTGGCATCTTTGCCCCGCGGTATCCGCAACCTTCGGCGAACATCGTCGCCGCCTCTCAGCTCTTCATGTCCGAGAAATGGAAGGCAGTTCAAGTTCTAGGAGACGAGAGGCTGCCCGTATCCGGGAAGCGTGAGGCAGTTCAAAATCAGGAGAACGAGAGACTCCAGGTTAAACTGAAGGGACTGACCTCGAAGGAGTTCCGGAGCCAGTCCCTAGCGGCATAGTCTTTATTCAAGCCGTCCAAGTTTTGGGAGTGCAGTTCGGTCCGGGGGACGGGAGGCGGCTCACCTGAATCCGCCAGGGCATTCTGCCCTCGTTCGGCTCGCCGCGTCCCTTACCTCAGAATCCCCATATCGAAGGCGCGCGCGAGCACGACGGCCACGCGTTCACGGGCGACTTTCTCGCCGGGCCTGAGAAACTTGCCCGCGGGCTCATCGTATCCCTGGACGAGGCCCTTGTCCGTGCGCCCAGACGCGCGCCTGGCGCTCGGAACAAACAGGGACACCGCGGTGACCGCAGCCACCGCGCACCTTTTCGCGGCGCGAACTACCGTCAACCGCCCCCTCGGTTTTGTTCGCGTCGCCATTCCTTACCCTCTTTTTACTTCCCCAACACCTTCTTCGTGCGGTTGATAAGCCCGCCTTCCTCGATGATCTCGCGAATGAACGGCGGGAACGGCTGCGCCTTGAAAGTCTCGCCCGTCGTGGTATTCGTGATGACGCCCGCATCGGCGTCGACATCCACAACGTCGCCCTGCTTGATAGCATCGACCGCCTCGGGGCACTCCATGATGGCGAGGCCTGTGTTGATCGAGTTGCGGTAGAAGATGCGCGCGAAGCTCTTCGCGATGACCACATCCACACCCGCCGCCTTGATGGCGATCGGCGCATGCTCGCGCGAGCTGCCGCAGCCGAAGTTCTCCTCGGCCACGATGATATCGCCCTTCTTGACCTTCTTCACGAAGTCGGCGTCAAGGTCTTCCAGGCAATGCTGCGCGAGCCACTCGGGCTCGGAGGAGTTCAGGTAGCGGGCCGGAATAATGACGTCGGTGTCGATGTCGCGCCCGTAACGATGCGCGGTACCCTTGAAATGCATGAGTGGAACCCTCCCTTCCCGTTAGTCCAAATCTTCCGGCAGACCGATATGGCCCAGAACGGCGCTTGCCGCGGCAACAGCCGGCGAGGAGAGGTACACCTCGCTCGTCGGGTCGCCCATGCGGCCGACGAAGTTGCGGTTGCTTGTGGAAATCGAACGCTCACCTGCGGCAAGGATGCCCATATAACCACCCAGGCACGGGCCGCACGTCGGCGTTGACACCGCGCAGTTGGCGTCGAGGAAGATGTCCAAAAATCCCTCGGCGATGCACTGCTTGTACACCTGCTGCGTGGCGGGAATCACGATGCAGCGCACGTCGGGGTGAACCTTGCGACCCTTGAGGACAGCCGCGGCCTGGCGCATGTCTTCCAGGCGGCCGTTCGTGCAGCTGCCGATGACGGACTGGTCGATCTTCACATCGCGGGCCTCGGCGACCGGGCGCGTGTTCGACGGCAGATGCGGGAACGCGACCGTCGGCGGAATATCGGACGCCTTAATCTCGTACACCTTCGCGTACTTCGCGTCGGGGTCGGAGTGGTACTCGGTGTAGGGGCGCTCAGTGCGGCCGTCCATGTAGGCGCGCGTGATGTCGTCGACCTCGATAAGGCCCGCCTTGCCGCCAGCTTCGATCGCCATGTTGGAAATGGAGAGGCGCTGATCCATCGACAAACTGCGGATGGCGCTGCCCGCGAACTCCATCGCCTTGTACAGCGCGCCGTCGACGCCGATCATGCCGATGATGTAGAGGATGATGTCCTTGCCGGTGACGCCCGGGTTAAGCTCGCCGTCGATCTTGAAGAGCAGCGTCTCGGGCACCTTGAACCACGCCTTGCCGGTGGCATAGCCGACTGCAGCGTCGGTGGAGCCCACGCCCGTGGAGAACGCGCCGAGCGCACCATAAGTGCAGGTGTGGGAGTCGGCGCCGATGATGAGGTCGCCCGCGCCCACAACGCCCTGCTCGGGCAGAAGCGCGTGCTCAACGCCCATGCAGCCGACTTCGTAATAGTGCGTGATGCCCTGCTCGCGGGCGAATTCGCGCACCTGCTTGGCCTGTTCGGCGCTTTTGATGTCCTTGTTGGGAACGTAGTGGTCGGGCACCAGGGCGATCTTAGCCGGATCGAACACCTTCTCGACACCGATCTTCTTGAAGTTTTTAATCGCAATGGGTGAGGTGATGTCGTTGGAAAGCACGAGGTCGAGATCGCATTCGATCAGCTGCCCCGGCTCCACTTCATCGAGATGCGCATGGGCGGCCAGAATCTTTTCCGCCATGGTCATGGGACGTGCCATGTTGACTCCCTCTTTCGTGCAGTTGAACCGTCTGTATAAACCCGCACATTGTAGCACTCCCCTCAAGCTGCTCAGTTCAACCGCACGTAAGATGCAGATTGCCACAAAACGCGAGAAAGCGCACGGCGGGGGGAAGGCTCGTGGAGAGGAAAAGGACGGCGGAAGGCAGCTCGCAGCAGGAAAGCGAGAGGGGCTCACGGGAAAGCGCGCGGGAGGCAGCGCGCGGCAAGGGGAAAGCGCTCGGGAGGCGGGAGAATCGAGCCCTAGAGAGCCTTGCGACGAAGCGCGCGGAGCAAGTATGCTGCTAGTTATCTACTCAGTCGATACGTGTTCGGGCCTTGTCGACCATCGGGAAGAAGGTTCTCCTCCACCTCGATGTAGCCCTCGTTGCTCAGGCGGGTGATCGCACGGTCGACCGTCTTCGTGCTACTGCGAAGATGCTCGGCAAGCTGGCGTTTCGATTCGCTCGTCCCATCTCGACCGATGGTTCGAAAGGCGATATAGCCGAGCAAACGCTCCTGCATCGGGGTGAGATGCTCGCGCTGCTCCTCCGCAGGCGCTTCTTCCTTTGAAACCATAGTGACCCTTTTTCTTCTGCTGCTCACCAAGAAAGCGAGGGGCAAACGTCAAGAGAGTCGCCCGCTCGAGCTAGACCAATCGAGCAGCACTTCGCTCCTAGGCGCTTGCGACAAGAAGCGTCGGATGCGCCAAAAAGCAACGCTCCTTTGTTTGCCGATGCCCTCGTAGCAAGAGTTCCCAGTACCTACACAACTGTCAGGTATTATGTCATGTCAAACGTCGATACGACAAGAGAAATCCCCCAAAATACGGCAGATTATAGATTTTAGGTGAAGCCCCAGGTAAAAGCGGCTTAAGTTCACGACTCACCAAGGGTATCAAACGCCCTGCATACAGCGCTCCCATACAGCACGAAAGCCGCACTCGGGCGGCTCTCGTTCAGCTTCTTCGATTGCTTCACGAAAACCCGTGCGGGGCGCTACGGCCCCTCCCGCAGACGCGCTGCAAGCGATGCTTAGGCAGAGCGCTCGCTCTGGGAAAGCGCAGTGCACAAAGCGTCGAGCAGGGTAATCGCGAAATGCTGAGCGCTGCGACCCTCGCCTGCGTCTTCCCATACGCGGCCAGGAAGCTCGATGGCGATGCGGCGCGACGTCGCCTTGCGAGCTGCGACGATCGCCTGCTCCAAGCGAAGCGGCAGCGTGGCCTCGTCCTCATAGCTCACGCGCGGCACCTTCTGCACCGCCTCTTCCTCGGGAAGCACGATATGCACGAGGAGCATCGACTCGTCAGGCGCAACTAAAAGCGAGTCCGCGGAGAGAATCTTCGACTGCGGGTTCGTTGCAAGCGAGAGATTCGACATGCGCGACGCGACGCTGCGGGCGAACTCCTCGGTACCGAACAGGCACAGCGCGTTTTGCTCGAGCACATCCGCCGCACGCGCGAACCCGAGATGCACGATTTCATGGATAGCAGCCTTGCCAACCCATGAATGGTGCAGATTCTGGATGGCGGCATACGTGTACGCGCCCGCGATGCCGTCGGAGGGAAGACCAAGGTTGAGCTGGAACTTGCGCAGCGCGTCTTCGGTATGGGCGCCGAAGATGCCGTCGATCACGCCGCAAGCGAACCCCAGCGCGGAAAGCACCTGCTGAAGTTCGCGCACGTCGCGACCGTGAAAGTACGGCATGCGCAGATACAACGTGCGATCGCCCAAGGAGAACGTCGCGTCGACGAGCGCCACCCACACCTTCTCGTCGACCTCTTCAGCCGCAGGAAGGCCCGACTTCACGCAGAAGGCGCGCACTGCGGCGACCGTCGCGTCGTCGAAGACGCCGCTCACGGCGCCCGCCGAAAGGCAATCGGCAGCGACGAGGCGCTGCTGCACGTCCTCGACCGCCGGCCCTTTGTCGTTTCGTTTGATCCTATCCATGAGAACCGCCTACTTCAATCTGTTGACGAACCAATCGGCCATGGAGATGAGCAGCTTCAGCGAATCGGACGGCTCGACAAGGTCGACCAGGCGATTCTTGGCGATGCTCGTAAGGTTTTCCGCATAGGTGCGCGCATACTCAATGGATCCGGACTCGACCATAATATCGACCGCCTCGGCGAGAACGGCAGAATCCTTCTCCTTCGAGGAGAGGATCTCGATCAGGCGCTCGCGCTTCGGGGAGTTCTGCAGCGCATGGACGACCATGAGCGTGCGCTTGCCCTCGGTGATGTCGCTGCGGAAATCCTTCTTGGTGGATTCCTCGCTGCCGATAAGGTTCAGCAAATCGTCTTGAATCTGGAAAGCGAGCCCGGTGTCGAGGCCGTAAGAGCGCAGCGCCTCGATCTGCTGCTCGGTGCCGCCGCCCACGATGGCGCCGATCGCTAAGGGCACCGCGCCCGAATAGTGCGCGGTCTTATGCGTCGCCATGACCAGGTAATCCTCGGGCGTGATGTCATAGCGACCGTCGCGCGCCCATCCGATGTCGAGCGCTTGGCCCTCAATCGTGCGGCGCGTCATTTCGATCAGCTCGCTGACCACGCGCACCTTTACCGCGTCGCTCAACAGCGGGTCGTTGATTACCGTACCGTTGACCAGGGACAACGCAAGGTCTCCCATATTGATGGCAAGTCCTACGCCCTCGGTAAGGTGCAGGCAGGGCTCGCCGCGGCGCAGCTCGGCCTCGTCGGCGATGTCATCGTGAATGAGTGCCGCCGTGTGGAAATGCTCGATAGCCGCCGCAGCGCTCGTGGCGAGCTCCATGTTCCCGCCAACCGCGCGGCATGCCGCGAAGCAGATGAGCGGACGGTGGCGCTTGCCGCCGTTTTCGCTATAGCGCTTCAGGGGATCGTAAAGATAGCGATCCATATCGGGATGAGAGCCCGACGGAATGTAGGCGTTGAGGATGTCCCCAATTTTGGACGCGTAACAGCTCAGGTACTCCTCGAAAGAGGTGGGGGGCTGCTCGGTCAATGCGATGATATCGTTGATGGTTTCCATGCGGTCGGTAAATCGCCTGTCTTCATAGATCGAACGTTTCCAGAAGCAAACATCTGGTAGGGGCGGTGGGACTCGAACCCACAAGCCTTGCGGCGGCGGATTTTAAGTCCGCTGCGTATGCCAATTCCGCCACGCCCCCGTGATTTGCTCGTGCAAATCCTATCACAAGCACGATTTTTCGCAGGCCTCATGCGAGACTGCGAGCGTAATACCATGCAGAATGTCCGTTTCGCTCACCGTAAACGCATCAATGCCGGCAAAATCGAGCACTTCGAGCAGGATGAGAAGCCCCGCAACCATCACCGGCGCGCGCTTGGGGTCGAGCCCCACCACCTGCATTCGCTTAGAAAGAGGCAAGGCGGCCAAGCGCTCGTACACCTCGAGCAGCTCCTGCCGAGAAACCCGCGCCTTGTGGACGCGTGAGGAATCGTAGGTCTCCATACGATCGCGAATACTGACGACGGTCGTGGCCGTCCCCGCAACCGCAACGACGCGCTCGAGATCCGCCGCTTCTCTCGACTGCTCGGCAAACCAAGAGGCCATTTTCTCGTGAATCCACGCACGCGCCCGGGCAAGCTCTTCGGGCGCAGGCGGATCGCTTGCCAGGAACTTCTCGGTCACGCGACGGCACCCCACGTTGAAAGAGTGAGCGCAGACAGGCTCGACGCCCCCCATTCCCATAACGACCTCAGTCGAGCCGCCGCCCACGTCGACCACCATGAGGCGCTCACCCGAAAAGTCGATCGAAGCACCCGAAAAAGACAACGCCGCCTCGCGGGCTCCGGGGATGACGGAAAGCTCGATGCCCCGCTCGCGCAAGCGTGCTGCGAAGTCGGCGGCGTTGCGCGCATCGCGGGCAGCCGAAGTCGCCACCGCAACGGTACGGACCACCGGATGATCGGGCGTCGAGAGAGAATCACGCACCGCGAGGAACCCGTCGATGGCGCGGACAACGCGCTCCATCGCCTCGGGCTTGAGCTCGCCCGTTGCGTCCACCCCTTCACCGAGGTTGGTGATGGCATATTCCCGCGTAAGCTCATGGAGCCCCGACTCGCCAACGTCAACGACGAGCATGCGGCACGTCACCGTCCCGATGTCGATCGCAGCATACCTCCCGCAGCGCATTACTTCTCCCCGAAGATCGGGTCGAGCAGCTTGGAATACCACGTCTCGGGAGCGGGAATGCTGCCGGGCACGATGCTCGCCGTGAACGTCGAGTCGTCATCAAGATCGAGGCCGTATACAGTAACGGCGTTCTCGCCCTTCGAGACCCAGCCGAACTCCTGATGGGCGCGATCTTCCACGCCCGCATCGGTCGAAAGCGCGTCAACCGACGCCTGGATCGAATCGTTGCGCTGCTCGATAGCAGCGTATTCCGCCTGAAGCTGGTCGCGCTCGCGCACAGAATGGTAGAGCTGCGCCGCAGAGGGGTAGAGGAACGACACGGTGAACACGAGGCAAAACGCCGCAACCGCGGCTGCGATGAACCAAGGCTTCCTCACGAGTCGCGCTGCGGGTTTTTGAGAATCACCGCCGCGGGTGCGTCGCGACGCGGACGGTGATTCCTCGTTCTGCATGCGGGAAGAACGGCGATGCGCCGAGCCCATTTCCCCCTTGTACACCGCCGCACGCGAGCCGCCTTCTCCGGGCGCAGCGTCGCCGCTGCCGCCGTACTGGCGTGCGAACTTGCGATCAGCCTTGTCTTTCGCGTGCTTGCGCTTGAGCTTCTCGAAGCGGGAAAGCGTTTCGGGCTCGCGCTCCTCTTGCTCGACGCCTTCCTCGTCAAGGGAATCGTCCCAGGCAAGACGGCTGTCCGCATAAGCGTCTCGGGATTGCACGGAATATGCGCGCCCGCCGATGGGCCCCCTGTCGGAAGCGGAGCGTCGCGAATCGCGCGAGCGCGAGCGGACGTTGCGGGTCCCCTCGCCCGCATAGCGCGAGCGGACGTCGCGAACATCGTCTTCGGAATAGCGCAAGCGCTCCGCTGCGCGAGCGGCATAGTCGGAGTCCCGACGCGTGCGGGCAGCCGCATATGTCCCCGAGTACTCGCGGGAAGAATACCCCGTTCGGGAAGAGCGCGCATCGCGCGTTGGGTATCGAGAGGAATCGAGTGAGTGCGAGCGGTCGCCTTGTGCGCGCCGCGCCTTGTCAAACGAAAGGATTTTCGCCTGCTGTGTCAACGAATGGCCCCTTAGTGCATCGTGGTTTGATAAGAGTATGTGTAATGCAAGAAGCTCTTCGCAGGATACCACACAAACAAAGCGCCAGCACGTGGGAAAACGGCCGGCGCTTTGCAGTGTTTTGCCTCGCCCTCGACCCGCTGAACAGCCCAGATTCGTATCTAGGAAAAACGGGCAGCGGCGATAGGGCCCTTAAAGGTCAAGCTGCTTGATATAAGAATTCCATTTCTTGAAGGACTCGTCGCTGATGGCGTGCTCCATCAGACACGCTTCCTCTTCGGCCGTGTCCTCGGGAATGCCCAAAACCTTGGTGAGGAACTTGCGCAGAAGCTCGTGGCGCTCGAGCACCGCCGCGCCGTAGCGATATCCGTCTTCGGTCAGCGTGACGTCGCCGTAATAGGGCTGATCGGCGAAGCCCTTTTCCTTCAGGGCGTTCATCGCCTTATTGACAGAGGCCTTGGAAACCCCCAGTTTGTTCGCGATATCGACCGAGCGAACAGGATTCTCGGTCGTTCCACCCAGCATGACGATAGCCTCAAGATAATCCTCATGCGACATGGAGACTTTTTCCATTCTCATCCTCCAATCAGCGCTTTTCCCCATGGTACCACAGTGCAAACGGGAACGGGGAAGGTCTTAGCCGCAGTTAACTTTAGTAATACCTGTAGTATGCCGCGCAGCTGCCTTCGCTCGACACCATGCAAGGCCCCACCGGGTTCTCCGGCGTGCAGACCGTACGGAACAGCGGGCACTCGTTGGGAGCTATGCGGGCCCGCAGCACGTCGCCGCAGCGGCATCCCTTCGGGTCGCGCGTCGGCTCCACATCGGGCCCGAAGCGACGAACCGCGTCGAAGTTGGCGAACTCATCGCGAATGCGATACCCCGAGCCGGGGATGTCGCCCAAGCCGCGCCACGTGGCCGTGCAGGTTTCGAACACCTCGTCGATCGCGGCGAGGGCCACGGGGTTTCCCTCAGGCATGACGCCGCGCGCGTACGCGATCTCGATTTCGGCACGACCCTCGTGCAGCTGCCGCACGAGCATAGCGATGCCCTGAAGCACGTCGACCGGCTCAAATCCGGTGATCACGCCGGGAATGCCGTATTTCTCCGCCAGGAAGCGGTACGGCTCGGCGCCGATGATGGTGCTCACATGACCTGGGAGGATGAGCGCGTCGAGCTCGAGCGTGGGGTCGCCCACGAGCAGCTCCAACGCGCCGGGCATGTTCTTGTGCGCCGCGAACACGGTGAAGTTGGAAAGCCCCATGGCCTTTGCGCGCTTGATGGCCATGGCCACAAGCGGCGTCGTCGTCTCGAAGCCAACGCCCACGAAAACGACCTCCCGTTCGGGATGAGCCTTGGCGAAGGCGAGCGCATCGAGGGGCGAGTAGACGATCTCGACCGAGCGGCCCGCGGCCTGTTCCGCAAGCAGGCTTGAGGTGGACCCGGGAACGCGCGTCATGTCGCCGAAGGTGGTGATAGTCACGTTCGGGATGCGCGCAAGCGCGATCACCGTGTCGATGTCGCGGTTGCAAGTGACACAAACGGGACACCCGGGACCCGACGCCAAACGCAGCCCCTCGGGCATCAAATCACGGATTCCGTTGCGAGCGATGGCCACGGTATGCGTGCCGCACACTTCCATGAGCGTCGCATGCTCGGGCGCAAGGCGGTGGATGGTCTCGATGAGGCCGCGCGCGAGCTTCGGGTCCTTAAAGGCCGAGAAATCGATGTCGGCCGCATCCTCCAAGGCGCTCATACGGCAACATCCTCAAGCTGTTTAACCAGTTCAATGGTCTCTTTCGCATAATCGGCATCGACGACTTCGATGGCGAAGCCGGCGTGCACGAGCACGTAGTCGCCGACGTTTGCCTGCGGGGTGAGGTCAAGCGCAACCTCACGCGTGACGCCGAGAATCTCGGCCGTCGCCAGATTGTCCGATTTCTTTTCCGTGATCAACGCGGGTATTGCCAAACACATAGGCTCTCAGTCCTTTTACTCGTTGGAGTTATCTCGTCTTGGGCACATGCTATCACAGCCTGGCCATAGGAAATACATCCGTCGTTGGGCGGCAGCTCGCGATTGACGGCAACTGTGAAGCCCTCATCTTGCAAAGCCGCGAGCGCATGCTCGATTATGAAGCGGTTCATGAACACACCGCCCGAGAGCGCCACCGTGGACACGCCGTAAACGCTGTACGCAAGCTTCGCCGCGTTCACGATGGCTTCCACAAAAGCACTGTGGAAGCGGCGGGCGATGGTCGCTGCGGGGATGCCCGCCTGCATGTCGTCGAGAAGCGCCTTGAAGGTGGGCGCCGCGTCGAAGAGCAGGACCGACGTGTCTTGGGCGGTCGACTTCGGCGTCGCGGTGTTCTTCGTGATGGCAATCGAATAGCGGCTGTTGACGCCCGCCTCGTCAGTCGAACCGCCGTCGGGAGATGCGGCCGGCCCCAGGGCAGCCTCCAGGAGAACCGCCGCCTCGCTTTCGTAGGTCGGATGCTCGCATATCCCCAAGATGGCGCTCGCCGCGTCAAAAAGACGACCGACCGACGAGGTCATCGGCGTGTTTAGGCCGCGCTCGATCATCTGATCGCACAGTTCGGCCTGTTCGCCAAGCGCGTCGAGAACCCGCTTCGCCGCCGGATGCTCGAGCAGATCGAACTCCCACAGGACGCCGTACGCCATGCGCAAGGGATTCTTCACACAGGCAGCGCCACCCGGCATGGGAACATAGGCGAAGTTCGCGAACCGCTCATAGGCCTGCGCGTTTGCAAGCAGCACTTCCCCGCCCCAGATAGAGCCGTCCGCACCGAACCCCGTTCCGTCGAAGGCAATTCCGCACACCGCGCCCGAAAGGCCGTTCTCGCCTATGACCGAAGCGATGTGCGCATGGTGATGCTGCACCTCAACCAGTGGGATATTGAGCTTTCTCGCCTGTTCACGTGCCCATTTCGAAGCGAGGTACTCAGGGTGCGCATCGCAGGCAAGGCGCGTCGCGCGCAGCTCGAAGAGCTTCTCGAAGCGGCTTTTCGCGTCGAGCCAGGCATCGAACGCCTCGGCGTTTTCCAGATCGCCCACATGCTGGGAGACGAACGCCTCCGAACCGCGGACGAAAGCGAAGGTGCTTTTCTGCTCCGAGCCCGCCGCAAAGAGCACCGGGGCGACCGCCTCGGCGTCGGGGCCGGCGGTTTCGGGAGAGCCCTCATGACAGGCGGCGCCAATCGCCTCGGGGGCCTCGGCGTCCTTGGGGACGGCAGCAGCCTCCGGGTTGGCGCTCACCCGCACCAGCTTCAACGGCACGGGAGCGCCTGCAGAGCCCGCCGAGATGATGCGAACCACCGAGTCGTCGTAGCGCGAAAGGATGGCGCGATCGTTGCCCAACACGGCGCACGCGATGCCGCCAAGTTTACCGCGTGCTTCGGCATCGTCGGTAACGATTGGCTCATCGTGGATGTTTCCCGAGGTCATCACAAGCATCGGAGGTTCAGGAACGCCCATCTGCTCGAGGGCGCGGGCGAAATCGTGCAGCAAGAGGAGCTGCACCGGGGTGGCGGGGAGCATAACGCCCAGCTCGGGCAGCTTGTCGGCAAGGCCCGCGGCAAGCGCCACGCCCTGACGCTTCTTCAGCAGCACGATCGGGCGCGCCGGATCGGAGAGGGCCTTCTCCTCCTCGGGGGTCACCTCGCAGACGCTGCGCGCCGCCTCGGCGTTCGCCATCATGACCGCGAACGGCTTGCCGCCGCGGCGCTTTCCCTCGCGAAGCCGAGCGATCGCCTCTGCATTGCGCGCGTCGCACACCAGATGGAACCCGCCGAGCCCCTTCACGGCCACGACTTGCCCGGCGCACAGCAGCTCGATCGCCCGCGCGATGAGGGCATCCGAGGTCTCGCGCGTTTTTCCCCAGGCGATGTGCCAGCCATCGGAAAGCTCATCGGAGGACACGTCCCCCGCCCCGCACGTCGGGAAATCCTCGCCCGGCGTCGCCTCGCAGTCGGGGCGCCAGGCCAAAGAAAGGTGCGGGCCGCACTCGAAGCACGCGTCCGGCTGCGCGTGGAAGCGGCGGTCGAGCGGGTCGGCGTATTCGGCGGCGCAGCGCTCGCACATGGGGAAATCCTTCATAGACGTGCTCGCGCGATCGTAGGGCAGCGCATCGATAATGGTAAAGCGAGGCCCGCAATTGGTACAGTTGATGAAGGGGTAGCGGAAGCGGCGGTCGTTCGGGTTGAACAGTTCCGCCGCGCAGTCGTCGCACGTGGCCAAGTCGGCAGACACGAGCGTGGTCTCCTGCACCGCGGCGTCGTCCGAGAAGCGAATCTCAAACGAGTCGAAGTCCTGAAGGGGCACTTCCTTAAGCTCGATTTCCTTCACCTGGGCCGCCGCTGGCGCATTCTCGGAAAGCTCGATCACGAACTCGTCGAGCAGGCGGCTCTCCCCTTCCGCATGGATGTTCACGCCGTCCGCCGCGTTCAAAACCCATCCGTTGATCAGGTATTTCTTCGCCATTCGGTAGACAAAGGGACGAAACCCGACCCCTTGGACGATTCCCGTCACATGAATATCGAGCGCCTCGATCATGCTTCTCACCCTCAAAAACTTGACAATACTGAAAACCGCGCCCCTCTTGCGACGGGCGCGGCGCGAATCAGCAGGACCCTACAGCTCGGCCAGAATCTCGCGAATGACGGCAGCGAGCGCGCGCAGCGTCACTCCCGAGTTGTCGGGGAGATGCAGGTGCACGCACCGTCGACCGCGGCTCGCCAGCGTAAGTAAATCTCCCGACGCCTGCGCCTTTGCAAGCGCGCCTAGGCTTTCCGCCTCGCGCTTGAGCGGGATGTCCTTCAGCTCGTCGGCAGACAAGATGAGGAACACGCCGCAGTTCGGGCCGCCCTTTTGCAGCTGGCCGGTGGAGTGCAGGTAGCGCGGGCCCACTTCCAAACACGACGCGACGTGGCGCGATTCGCCCACCCCATGGCGGATGTCCTCGAGCGCCTCGCGACGCCCCTCGCCCGTGAACGGCAGAAACGCGTTCAGCGCGAAGAAATCACCCGGCTGGATACTGCCGAGCAGCGCCCGCAGGACAGCTCGCACGTCGGTGCAATCCTTAAAGCACGGGGCCAAGCGCACCTCGACCTCGCCCATATGCACATCGCCGATGAAGTCCTGTACGAAATCGGGCTGGGGCTGGCCCTCGGCGAGGATCTTTAGGACCTCGGCCTTCGCCGACGCGACATCGGGCTGATCGAAGGGGCACACGCGCATGAGGTAGCCGCACATCGCGATGGCGTATTCCCACATCACAAAGTGCTCGGCAAGCTCGAGCGCGGAATCGATCTTGAAGTTCAGGCGCGGGATTGCCGGGTCGATATAGGCGAGGCTCATCTCGAAGTTCTTGCGCTCGTCCCACAAGTCGGTCTTCGTCTGGTACATGATGACGCTGCGGTCGCCCGCGTCGCGCGCGAGCAGGAGCGAATCGACCTCGATGTTCGGCAGGATGCCCTGCCCCTCCTTGCCAAGCGATTCGGCAACGAGCTGCTCAATCCAAAGGCCCAAGACGCGCCCGCGCTTCGGCGTGAGGAACGAGAACTTGTTGCGCCCCTTGAGGTAGTTGTCATAAAGGAACGCGGCGAGGTTGATCGCCGGGTTGTCGATGGAGTCCTCGCTGCAGCGCTCTTCGGCGTCCTTCGCGTGGGCGATGAACTGCTCCAGGTCGATGCCAGCGAGTGCTGCGGGCAGAAGGCCGAAAATCGACAGCGCGGAGAAGCGCCCGCCGACAGTGGGCTCACCGTTGAAAACGGCTAGCCAGCCCTCTTCGTGCGCCTGGCGCTCGAGCTGCGAACCAGGGTCGGTGATGGCGACCAAGTGGTTCGCGAAGTTGATTTCCGGTGCCTGCGCCTCGAAGGCATCGCGCAGCGCGGAAGAGAGCAGGCGCGGCTCGATGGTGCCGCCCGACTTCGAGGACACGATAACGAGCGTCGTCGCTGGATCGCAGTCGGCGAGCAGCTCGCGCATGCGCACGGGAGAATCGGAATCGAGCGTCTTGAACGAGACACGGTTTGCCCGAACCGTGTCGGACTTGTTGTATTTCGTGATGGTCATGGGCGCTTGTGTGGATCCGCCCTGGCCGATGAGGACGACGGTCTTGATACCGCTCGCCACCACATCGTCGGCAAAGCGCTGAACTTTCGCGAGGTCGCACTGCGGGCGCATGCCCAAATCGACCCAGCCCATAAAGTTCTCGGCGGTTTCGCGCGCACTGTCGGAGAAATCATAAAGCGATGCGTCCTTGGCCAGCACGCGGCTGGCGACGCATTCCTTCACAAGCGTTTTCGCAGAAGGGTATAACTTTTCCATGTCGCTTGTTAGCATGTGAACCTTCTTTCGGTATCGCGTAGGCCCCCTCAAAGGCACGCACGGTATTAATTATCCTCGAACCCTGTGATGGAGTTATGGACAAGTGGGGGAACGGGTCGAAATCCTAGAGAGAATCGCCATCTGTATGCGATTTCGCCCTCGACATTGCGCGGACGCGCTCTTGTCCGCGCTTTCCCTGTCCCATTCTTGTCCAGCTCGCAGTAGCTTGCTTTCTAGAGCAGGCGCGCCCGCAGCCACGTCCACCGTGCGCAAAAAACGCCCGCCGCAAACGCGACGAGCGCTTTTGACTTCAATCAAGGAACCTGCTGCAGGAGCCCTACCGCCTACAGCCCCAACGCCTTCTTCAGCGCGCTCACGCGCCTGCGGCTTACGGGGATCTTCTCTTCCACGCCGTTCAGCGTGAGCAGCAACGTTCCGCCGGAGACCGATTCGATTTCCTCAACCATGGAAAGGTTCACCAGGTACCCGCGATGCACACGGAAGAACCCGTGGCCATCCAGACGCTTCTCGAGCTGGGCCAAGCTCACCGTGGAGAAGTAGCGGTCCGTGTCGGTTTGCAGGTATGCGTAATCGTCGCGCGCCATAACGAAGCGAATCTTATCGATGCCGATGAGGATCTTCTTGCCGCCCTTTTCCACAGGAATGCGCTCGGACTTCTGGGCCTGCACATGCAGCGAAACGTGCTCGCGGACGCGTGCAAGCGCCTGGGAGAGGCGCTCGGTCTCGACCGGTTTCACCAG
>OLOS01001545.1_pt1 | contig 18344 bp, 20 predicted proteins | sample 1672631 | NCBI WGS metagenome assembly OLOS01 (sample SAMEA3136707, study PRJEB25190) | human gut metagenome | biome: human gut; feature: human-associated habitat; material: faeces | place: Austria | collected 2013 | reverse complement strand
AAGCGCCTCGGCTGTTTTCGTTTTCAAGCACGTAGCGGGGCTCGAACCGATGAGGTGGAATTCCGTCAAGAAAACCGCCCAGTGGGCGGTTTTGTGCCAGCTGGCGTATAATCATGCAATTATGGATTTGCGAGCCTACAAAGAAACCTTGAACAGCCTGAAAACTCCCATGCAGGGGGTCTTCGTCGTTGTGCTGTGCACGGTGGCTTTTGTCGTGTGGCTTGGTGTGCTTGTCGTTATCACGAAGCTGTTGATGGGTTAGCGCGCTATGTGGCAGAAATTCTCATTCTATGACTTCCGCGTGATCGCGCACTATTTGGGCGTGCTCATGATGTTTCTTGCTGCTGCTGAATGCGTCCCGTTTGTTGTGGCCGTTGTGCTTGGCGAGTGGCAGCCGGCGTCGCATTATTTGTTCGGCGTGGGCGTCGCGCTCATCGCCGGTTCGCTTTTGCGCCTTATTCTGCCCAGTCCTGGCAAACTCACGCCGAAGCAGGCTTTGGCCGTTACGGGCTTTGCATGGCTTGCGTTGGCTCTTTTGGGATGCATACCTTTATATATGTCGGGCCATTATGGCAGCATGCTCGATGCGGTGTTTGAGGGAATGAGCGCGTGGACCACGACGGGCTGTTCGTTGGTGCAAGATATCGACCATATGTCGATCGCCGATAATACGTGGCGCTTCACCATGCAATGCATCGGCGGTCAAGGCGTTGTCGTTATCGCTTTGTCGCTGGGCTTGTTCGGGCGTGCGGTCGATTCGTCTCTGTATTCCTCCGAGGGCCGCAGCGAGCACGTTATTCCTAACATTATGCAAACGGCTCGCTTCATCGTGCGATTCTCGATGGCGACCATTGTCATTGGCACGATTCTGACCACGGCGGCGTGCCTCTTCATTGGCATGGCGCCCGTGCGCGCGTTCTTCAACGGTCTTTGGCTCGCTGTTGCTTCGTTCAATACGGGCGGCATGACTTCGATGTCGACGGGCATTATCTATTACCATTGCGCGCCGCTCGAGATCGTCATTATGGTGCTTATTCTTTTGGGCTCCATCAACTTCACTCTGCATAGCGAGGTATGGAAGGGACATATCGAGCATTTCTTCCGCGATATTGAGATTCGCACGCTTGTCGTGTGGCTGAGCGTGATTCTGGTTGCGTTCGTGGCGACGCTGTGCGCGGCGAAGGTCTACGACGACCTGCCGACGCTTTTGCGACGGGCCGCATTCACCGTTGTGGCGGCATTCTCTTCGACGGGCTTCCAAACCATTAGCGTGAACCAAATGACCACGGTGATTTCGAGCGGCGCTCTGCTCATCATCATCTTCTGCATGGCGGTTGGCGGCTCGGCCGGATCGACCACGGGTGGTATTAAGGTGCTGCGCATCGGTGTTCTAGTCAAGGAATTGGTCGCTTATATCAAAGATTTGCTCGCCCCGGCTTCGGCGCGACAGGTGGTCATGTACTACCACGTTGGCCGCCGTCCCCTTTCCCACGATTTGGTTCGCGCAAACCTCGTGGTGTTGCTGCTATATGGCGTGGCATTTCTCATTACGACCATCGTTACGGTCACGTTCGGCTATGCTGCCGCGCCTTCTATGTTCGAATCGGTATCTATGGTGTCGAACATCGGCATGTCGTGCGGCATCATTCAGCCTGGCATGCCCGACCCGTTGAAGGTGCTCTATATCGTCGATATGTGGGCCGGCCGTCTTGAATACGTAACGCTCATCGCACTGCTGGTTTCCATTATCGCATCCATTCGCCCGAGGAGGAGAATCCGTGCACGTTAGCGCAAACAAGCTATCGCGAACTGCTTTGGCTGCGGTTCTTGCTGCCGCTGTGGTCCTGGTGCCCGCGGGTGTTGCGTTTGCCGTCGATGGCGATGGCAGCTCGGCTGGATCGGTGTCGAATTCCGATTCAACTGCTGCAGCCGACAAAAAGGATGTGTCCAAGGCGCGCGTCGATGCCGCTGCCGCCGATGCCGATGCCGCAAAGGGCGAAAGCAACAATGGGGAGGCACCCAAGCCCGTCGACAACCCCGATAATTCGATTGATGACGGGCAAACCTCCGACAACTCGTTTCTCTATGATGCGTCCATCGCCGATTTGGCTGGCGCCGATTCGTACTACGACAAACAAACCGTGCAGGTGACGGGCGAAGTGGTGGGTGAAGCCATTGCTGTGACGGGCGATGCCGACCATGCGTGGATCGTGCTGCGTGACTCTGATACGGGCTCGACCGTTACCGTATTCGTGCGTCGCAGCGATTTGCGCAAGATCGACACCTATGGGACATACGGTACGACGGGAACCACTTTGCGCGTTCGGGGCATGTTCAATCTGGCATGTTCTCAGCATGAAGGCGAAAGTGACGTGCATGCTCAGGTGGTAAATGCGGTTTCGGCTGGCTATGAGCATAAAGACGTCTTCAATGTCGAAGATTTCGCGCCTGGCGTCGTTGCTTTGGCTGTGGGTATCGTTTTGGCGCTCGTGTTTTGGCGCATGCGGGAAAGGTCGCGTTAATTAATGCTTATGCAAGGGACTGTGATCAAACTTGACCGCGGATACCCGCTCGTCCGCTTGAATGACGGGCGTGAGCTTCGCTGTGAGCACGCAACGGCTTTGGTGAAGGGCGCCGACGTACGCGCGACAACGGGCGATATCGTCGACGTGTCTGCGCCCGATGGCCACGATAAAGGCATCATCGAACGTGTGCATGACCGCAAACGCGCTTTCGTGCGCAAAGATCCGACCGAGCGCATGGAGCAGCAGGTGCTTGCGGCGAATTTCGATACGGTTATCGTGGCTGAGCCTTTGGTGGGCATCAATGTGCGCCGGCTTGAGCGCGAGCTCGTTTTGGCCCATGAGAGCGGTGCGAGCGTTGCTGTCGTGCTTACCAAGGCTGATTTGGCGGAAACCGAAGTCGAGCTTGCTCAGGCGCGCGATTTGGTTGAGAAAATCGCCCATGGCACGCCTGTTTTGGTAGTTTCTGCCGAAGACCTTCAAAGCGTTGAGGGGGTGCGTGCCCTGATTCCGGAAGGCCGCGTTGCCGTGCTGCTGGGAAAAAGCGGCGTCGGCAAATCGAGCTTGGTGAACCTGCTGGTCGGAAGTGATGTGCAGGCAACGGGCGCCGTTCGCGAGGGCGATGGCAAGGGTCGCCACACGACGGTTTCTCGCGAAATGATTGCGATTCCTGGTGCTGGCAGCGTTGTTGATATGCCGGGCGTGCGCGGTCTTGCCTTGTGGGATTCCGATGCGGGTATCGAGGCTGCATTCGTCGATGTGGAGCAGCTCGCCGAACAGTGTCGATTCCGCGATTGCCGACATGAAGCGGAGCCTGGATGTGCGGTGCGCGCTGCTGTGAAGTCGGGCGAGCTTCCCAAGGAGCGCTATGACAGCTATCTTCGTTTGCGCGGCGAGGTTCGTGAGGCCAAAAAGCGCAATGAAGAGGCGAAGCGCATTCGTTCGCGCAAGGGTCATCCTCGTCGATGGAAGGGATAAAGCGCAGGTCGCCTTCGTGGCGTTCCTGTTCCTCCATTTTCAAATCTCTACTCATATGAGCAAAAATACACATGTTCGTCGTGTGAGTTGATGACGTTATCAGGCGTTTTTTAACATTCAGCCCTAGAATGTTCCGCTATGGAAACTTTTGCTGAAATACTCCCGCATGCTTTCGAGCATGCATTCATCGACACCTTGAAGCTCGTGCCGTTCCTTTTCGTGACCTATCTCGCCATGGAAGCGCTCGAACACTACGCGAGCTCGAAAAGCATCGTCGCTGTTCGTCGCGCTGGCACCGCAGGTCCCGTTATAGGCGCGCTTCTGGGTGTGGTGCCGCAGTGCGGTTTTTCCGCCGCTGCCGCGACGCTGTATTCCGCGCGCGTTATTACCCTGGGCACGCTCTTTGCCGTATTTCTTTCTACGAGCGATGAAATGCTGCCCATCATGATTGCCGCGCAAGCCCCAGCGGGGTTTATTGCTGAGGTTCTCGCGATTAAGGCCCTTTGCGGCCTTATTGCCGGCTTTGCCATTGACGTGGTGCTGCGGCTTCGCCACCATGCTGTAGAAGCGATGCGTATCCGCGATTTGTGCGAGCGCGACCACTGCGGCTGCGAAGATGAAAGCGATGCGCCGTCCGCGCTGTTCGATGCATGCCAAAAGCATGAGGAAAGCGCCGCTAACCGCATTGACGATTGGGGTGCCGAGCATTCGAACGAGGAAGAACGTGGGGCCGAACTTGCGTGCGCTTCCGACGAGCGACACGAGCGCGATCGCGCTCACGACCGCGACCACGTCCATGCCCACAGCCGCGACCACGTCCATGCCCACAATCGCTCGCATGGCCATGCTCACGGCTTCGGTGCTATCGCGAAGAGCTCTTTAGTGCATACGTTGCAGGTCACGCTGTTCGTATTCCTGGTTTCCCTTGCGCTTGAGATCGTTATCGACGGCGTTGGAGAAGACGTGCTCGCCTCGTTCATTTCCGCGAATTCGAACCTTTCCGTAGTGGTTTCGGCAATTGTGGGTCTTATTCCCAATTGCGCCGCGTCAGTTGTTCTTACCGAGCTGTATTTAGAGGGCGCCCTTTCCACAGGAGCCATGCTCGCTGGATTGTTGGTAAGCGCGGGCGTTGGCCTGCTTGTTTTGTTCCGCGCGAACCGTCCCATGCATGAGAATTTCCTTATTGCCGCGGGCTTGGTCGCATGCGGCGTGGTGTTCGGATTTATTGTCGGAGTATTCGGGATTGCGCTTTAGTCGAATTTTCGTCGAACTGCGTCTTTCGGCGAAATGATATGGACAATTATTCGGAAGCTGTTTAGTATAATCGTTCAGTTGAAAGGGCGTTTCTGGCGTTCGTTATTGCATAGGGGGTTGCAATCGTTCGTCGGCCGTTAGTGGCTTTTCGGCGCTCTTTTATCATGTAAACAGTATTGTTTCAATGCGGGGGGGGTTATTCAGAACCGCTCATACTATTGGAAAACTGTTTGCATGTAATAAGGTCTGTGTCGTCGCATGCTTCGGCGAGGCGCGACATAGGGGAAATACTAGACGATGAAGGGAGGTCGGCTTCGTTGCGTGGCGAAACCGAATCCCAAGGAGTTCGCTTGAGCTCCGCCCAAAAAAGAATTCTAGGTTACATTTCGGCGGAAACGACGTTGTCCGACGGCGTGCGCTGCTCGAAAAAGGAGCTCGCTAAGCAGGCAGGCTGTAGCGTGCAAACCGTCGACAGGGCGATTTTCCGCTTGCGCAAGCTTGGCCTTGTCGAAGTTGAAGAGTGCCATGCCGAGTCCGGTGCGCAAACGGCGAACCTTTATCGTGCCAAGCGCTAGCACCACCTGGACTTTTTGCCTATAATTCGGCTTAATTGAAGATTTGCCTGCCCTTATCCCCGGGTGAGGGGCAAAAATGGCACCTGCATCGTTTCGTTAGGGGTCGCTCTTTGGTGAGCGATAGAAACGCTGCGGGTGCCATTTTGCTCAAGGGCGAATTCGTTTTGCGCCGCCCGCGCGGCGCGCAGGAATAAGGAGGCAACACCATGGCGAACCTCGATGCTGGCATGACGCGAGAAGCGGCATTCGATTTGCTGCAGGAGCACAACAAAGACGCGTTCCACATTGAACACGGCGAAACGGTTGAGGCGACCATGCGGTATTTCGCACGTGAATTCGATCCCGAGAATGAGGAGTTTTGGGGCATCGTGGGTCTTCTGCACGATCTCGACTGGGAAGAGCATGACGACGAACCCGAGATGCACACGCTGTATGCCACGCCGCTCATCGAAGCTGCCGGGGGATCGCCCGAGCTCATTCGCGCGATTCAGAGCCATACGAGCGACTTCAATCCCGACTTGCCCAAGCCGGAGCTGCAGATGGAGAAGATTCTGTTCGCGACCGAGGAGCTTACGGGCCTCATTGGCGCGGCGGTCATTATGCGTCCCAGCAAGAGCGTGATGGACTTCGAGGTGAAATCGCTGAAGAAGAAGTTCAAGGACAAGCGTTTTGCTGCCGGCGTGAATCGCGATGTGATTCGTTCGGGCGCCGAGATGCTCGGTTGGGAGCTGGACGAGCTGTTCGACCGCACCATCAGGGCCATGCAGAGTTTCGCGCCCGATCGCGATACCTTCAAGCCTGCTGAATAACGAACAAGGCCGCCCGATAGGGCGGCCTTTCTGTTCCGTCGTTTTATTCTTCCACCGGCTGGCCCGAGAAATTGAGGCTTCCCGTGAGTGCGCGCGCTGCGGTTTCGTCGAAATCGTCTTTATCGAAGGCTTCGATTGCGCTGAAGGCGATGGCTTTCGTGCCGTCGAAAATATCCCAGAAGCTTTGCGTGCTCACTTCGTGGGTATACGGGTTTTCCCAGGGGTGGCGCATGCGATTGTCGAAGTCGCTCACGCGTGTGGCATTGTCGCGGTGCGACATGGATTTATAGAACGAGAATTGCCTGTTCAGGACGCGCGTTTCAATGACGTTGAGCGCGCTTTGCATGGTTCCGTTCGGCGAGTAGAACAAGCGCTGCATTCGGCGGAAATCGTGCACGGCGGAAACGAACAGGTCGACGGGCGGGAATGTACGGTACGCCTTCATCGCGACGAAGGCGTACATTTTCCCGATGGTTTGCAGGGTGCGCTCGCTCGCGTGGAGCGTCTCTTCGAAGGGACGGTAGGAGCGAATGGTGCGCCCCAGTTTGCTGAACAGCACCATTTCGTCGTATTCTCGTTCGATTTCAGCATGGACTTCGTTTTCCTGGCTGCGGTTGAGTCCGTCGATGCCTGCGTCGCAAATGGCGTATTGCTGGCAATACACGAGCGGATGCATGGCTCGGTCGAGCGAATAGTGGCACAGAAAGCCCAGCGCATAGGCGTGACCCACGGGCAATTCGTGTTCCTCGAGCACTTGCAGGCTTTCCTTCAGCGCGGCGATGAGTTTGCTGGGGGCGTCGTGATGCATGGCGCTGCCCAGTCCGAAGAATCGCTTCATGCTCGGTGAAAGAACAAGGTAGAACAGCGGGTCGGGGCCTTGGTTGCCCAGCAAGAACGCATCTTTCTCGTCAATCGATTTTCCGATGACGTGCGAATGCGCGGCATAGACGTCTTGGCCGAAGAAATCGTGGGTAAGAATTGCAGGCATGATGCCTCCCTTTCGGAAGTATGGCGCGGGGCGTTTTACGGCGAATTGACGTTAAGCCGCCAATACGCGCGTCCCAGTGTAGACCCCATGATATACAATCGTTTGAGCGTTTTTTCCGCAGCGCCCAGAACTTTACGCAAGTTGTTATTTTGGGCGTCCCTCCCACGAAAAAAAGGAAGCACGCATGTCCGCAATAAAACTGACGAAGCGCGAGAAGAGCTGGATTGTCTACGACGTTGGCAACTCAGCATTCGTGCTGCTGGCGTCGACCCTTATCCCCATTTACTTCTCGGCGATTGCCGACCCCGGCAGCTCTGTTGTAGTGGCCTGGGGCTATGCAACCACGGTGGCGTCGCTTTTGCTCGCGTTGCTCATGCCGTTTTTGGGCAGTATCGCCGACTTGAAGGGCAACAAGAAACGCTTGCTCGTGGGTTCGATTGGCACGGGCGCCGTGCTGCTCGCATGCATGGGCATTCCCGGCAACGCGATGGTGTTCTTGGTAATGTACGTGGTGGCGACCATCATGCTTAACGCGTCGCTCGTGTTCTACGATGCGTTCCTTATTGACGCGACCGATTCCGAAGACCGCTACGACGAGGTATCTTCGCAAGGCTATGCATGGGGTTACATTGGTTCGTGCGTGCCCTTCATCATTTGCCTCGTGCTCGTGCTATTCGGCGAGAACTTCGGCCTCGGCCAGCTCGACGCCATTCGCATTTCCTTTGTGATTACCGCTGCGTGGTGGGTCGTTTTCAGCGTGCCCGTGCTGAAGAACGTGCACCAGACGCATTACAAGGAGCGCACCGAGCACCTGTTCCGCGACGCGCTCGTGGGCTTGTGGGCCACGACGAAGCGCATTTTCGCCGACAAGCGCGTGTTCATGTTCATGCTCGCGTTCTTCTTCTATATCGATGGCGTGCATACCATTATCACGATGTCGACGAGTTACGGCACCGATTTGGGCATCGGCTCAACCCAGCTCGTGCTTGCGCTGTTGGTCACGCAGTTCGTGGCGTTTCCCTCGGCCATCGCGTATGGCCGCCTGGCGGGCAAATTCGGCACGAAGCGCATGCTGCTCATCGCGATTTTCGCGTATTTCTGCATCACGTTGTTCGCGGCGTTTTTCCTGCGCTCCGCCACGGAGTTCTGGGTGCTTGCCGTGTGCGTCGGTTTGTTCCAGGGCGGCATCCAGGCCCTTTCGCGCAGCGAGTTTGGCAAGCTCATTCCGAAGGAACATGCCAACGAGTACTACGGCTTCTTCGATATTTTCGGCAAGTACGCAACGGTGCTTGGCACGCTGCTCGTGAGCGTGTTCACCCAGATTACCGGCAATTCCTCTATCGGAGTGCTCAGCATTGCCGTGCTGTTCATCATCGGTTTCGTTCTTATGACGAAAGTTCCCGAGAAGTAGAATCCGCATCGCTCGCGCAGCGTATGCAACTTACGAAAACATAACGCTCGTTTAACAGGTGGGCGGCGGCTTAAGGCCGTCGCCCTTTTTCGTTATAGTATGGCCCCAGCACATATTTCGGGCATCGCGAATATACGCGATACGCCGTTTTGAAAAAGGAGAGAGGTTATGGCTGAAGAGGCGAAGAATTCGGCGGCTGCGCATGCTGCTGAAATTGAGGTGCTCAAGCGTCAAATCGAAGAAATGAACAAGCGCCTCGAGGAACTTTCTGCGGCCACGAGCGCGGGCGCGTCTTCCGAGGGCGATTCTTCTGCTTTGGCTGCTTCGGCTGAGGTTGCCGGGGTTGCCGAGGTCGTCGAACCCGTGATTTCATCCGAGGCGCCCGCTGCCGATTCGGGCATGACGGGGTCTTTCGTTGCCGAAACCAACGCCTCCGCGGTCGAAGCGGTTCCCGCCCCCGCCCCCAACGTGTCGACTGCCGCGCCAGAGACTTTCGAGACTTTCCCGAACACCCCGCCGATTGAGAAGGTCATCGATGACGACGGCAAACCGGTCGACCCTGCCTATGTCGCGGCTGCCGTTGCCGATTTCATGCCCACGTCGCAGCCTCCCAAGCCGGCGCCTCCTGTCTTCAATGGCGCTCCCTATGGGCAGCAAGGTGCGGCGTCGCAGCAGCCTGCCGGCCAGCCGCAGCAACCCTATGCGCAGCCTGGTTATGCCGCTCAGCAACCTTATGCTCAGCAGCCGGGCCAAGCAGCGTACTATTCGCAAAGCAATGGCTATTATGCGTCGAGCCAAGGCGCCTATCAGGTTCCGTACCAGCAGCCGCTCGTGCATACGAAAGACCATGTTGCTGCAGGCCTGCTTGCGATTTTCTTGGGCGTGTTTGGTGTGCATAAGTTTTATCTGGGCTATCACACCACGGGTTTCATTATGTTGGGCGTGACTATTTTGGGCAGCCTGCTCACGATCGGCATTGCGGCGGGTGTGGTATGGCTCATTGGTGTTATCGAAGGCATTATTTACCTTACGAAGAGCCAGTCGGAATTCGAGCAGCTGTACGTATTCAATAAACGTGAGATGTTCTAGCGTTAATCAGGTAAAACGTCGAATGACATGCCGAATGCGGCGGCCGCTGCAAGCACTGCGATGATTGCAGCGAAGGCGATAAGAAGGGCGCGTTTGCCAGCGCTCTTCTTTTTTTGGCCTTCGGCGTAATGGACCGACTCCGCAGAGGCGGGCTTGGTGCCATTAATGGGTGCGGGGGCGATGAACTCGGTAATGTCGGGGCTTTTCGCCTCAAAAGGCGTGGGGTCGCAGAATTGAGCGGGGTTGGCATCGGGATAGAGAGCTGCAAGCGCGGCGATTTCGTCAGATTTTTCCTGCTCGAGGGCCGCTTTTTCGGCGCCGAATCCGGGGAGTATCGTCGTTTTGTCCGACGGTGCGGCAAGGGGAATCACGGTCGTCTTGCTGGACGATGTGGCAAGGGGAATTACGGTTGTCTCGTTCGACGAGCTGTTCGGGGCGTCGAGCTCGGCCGAGTTCGAGCCCTGAGCTTCTTCGGCCTCGTCGTGATTGTTTTCGTCGGCGGATTCCGATATGCCGTGTGCTTGCTCGCTGGATTGGTCTTCCGCTGGTGTTTCGTCTGGGCCGCTTTCGTTGGCTGTCGCGAACGCGTCGTGGACATCTTCGATGAGGCCGTCTTCAATGGCAAGCTCTGGTGTGTCGGGGTTTTTCTCGCTGGAGTTGGTTGTGGGGGCCTCTTGAATTTCGATGCCGAATCCTTCTTCGTCGATGCTTCCGCTGTTGGCGGCAACGATATTTTCTGCATTGTCGGCGGGTTCGACTTTCTTTCCGCACATGAAGCAGAATCGTGCTTCATCGGGGAGTTTTGTGCCGCAATAAACGCAAAACATCGCATAACTCCTTCGCAATGAATTTTCTAGGCCCATGGGTCCTTTCGTGAATGAGCCCATTGTAGTGCGCTCGACTTTCGCTTGCTGAAAAGTCGCGAAAAGCGCAGCGACGAAGAGAGAGAGCCCCTGTTTCGTCGCAGTCGTAGTTGTGGGTCTATTCGCGCGCGATAAATAGGGCGAGCCTATGGATAAAGGCGAATTCGTCTCGCTTTGCGATTAGAAGGGCGCATTTGGTGCATGTGCTGCGACCTTCGACTATATTAAGGACATGTCGTTATGCGTCGCTGATGGGGCGGCGTTTTGGAATGGAGGAAGCATGCTGAGTGATTCCGAAAAAGCTCTCGCGGAAATGATGGCCGCGCAATTCATGGACAAGGGTGACGCTGCTGCCGCCCAACCCGCGGAAGGCACGGTGAAAATCACGTTCTTCGAAAAGGGCAACACCGTCGATAGCTCCATCGAGGGCATTGCTTCGCGCATGCAGTTCGATGGCTGTTTCGCGATTGACGAATATATGATTCAACGTAAAGACGGCACACCGGTCGACGCTGGCTTTGGCGCCGACTTCAACGACGCGGGCGGTCCGGTGGCGTCGTGGGTATGGTTCTCGCGCCCCGTGAACGGTCCAGTGAGGGCGAAATTCGAAGAGCGTTTCAATGGCACGTTCGACGAAGAGGGCCTGCGCATGGACATTCCTACGGATGATTTCCTCGCCTTCGCCGATTCGGGGGCATGGAACGCATTCGCGGTGGAAGACGACGAAGACGATCAGGTTTTGTTCGAATAAACGCAGCCTTCTCGTTGAATAAGGCTTAAAAAGCCCGGGATGAAGATTCATTCCGGGCTTTTTGCGTTCGAGATGCAGCTCGATGGAGCGCATGACGAAATGCAGGTTTGGCGTTGGGGCGCGGTTTAATGCTGGCGCGGAGCTTTTGCATCTGCGACGCGGTTTGGCGCGGGCGTGCAAAAGGACGCGAATTCGGTGCGGATGCGCGTCTTCGTAGCTTATTTTGCTTGCAACCGCTTTGCTTTGTGACGTTTATGAATAAGGGCGCCCGCCAGCACGACAAACGCGGCGAAGCAGGCCAGCGCAGCAGCAGCTACGTAAGGGAATACGGCCCGATAACCGATTTTTCCTTCCTTGGGATTCGCGATAATCTGAAATGTCGCGTGCGTGTCGCCAGCGCAATTGCCGATGCCCTTCACCATGAGCGTCGCTGTGCCTTCGTTCACGTTTTCGGAATAAGACACCTCGTAATCGACGCCCTTTGCAAGGGTGCGTCCGTCGAGTTTCACGACAGGGTCGGGCTCAATGGGGTAGCTTGTGCGTACATGGTCGGGAATCATGTCGATGGTTGCGTTCGCCAAGTCGGCCGGAAGAATCACGAAACTCGTTTCCACGGTGCCCGTGTAGTCGCCTGCGCCGGTGATGGTTACGTGCACGGTGCCGGGATTGACCAGGTCGCCATCGAATCGCACGTTGAAATCGGCGCCCTCGCGAAGTGACGTCTCGGTTTTCTTGCCGTCTTTGACCGAGTCAATGCGCAGGGTGACCGTGGGGCGCTTTTCGGTGCCGTCATACATCATATCTTGCAGGCCCTGAACGCGGGCAGTGGCGATATCGGTCGCTTCGAGGGCTTCGAGGGTCTTTTTCGCCTGGTCGTATGTTGAAAGTGCGGGGCCAAGCTCTCCGCGTATAGAGTCGGCGGCGGCGGAGATGGCGTTGCGGGAAGTTGTGGCGCCATCGCCTTCGGCGTCGTCGGCGAAGGCCGCGGGGGTGAACATGGTGGTGCTCAACACGAGCGCGCATGCGGCACCGGCAAGGGCGCGGGCGGGTTGTGGCATGGTCACCTCCTTAGGAATTCTGCAAGTATTCAGTGCGATTGATTATAGCCTGCCTATGAGAGTTCATCATGGTAAGCTGTGCGGGTATCACGAGAAGTTCCAAGGGGGAATGGAATGCATACATTCAGTACGCGCGGCACGTGCTCGCGCCAAATCAATTTCGACATCGTCGACGGCAATGTGCACAACGTGAGCTTCGTCGGCGGCTGCGACGGCAATCTGAAGGCTATCTCAAAGCTCATCGAGGGCAAGCCTGTCGACTGGGTCGTTTCTGTTCTTGAGGGCAACACCTGCGGTCGTCGCACCACGAGCTGCGCCGATCAGCTGACGCAGGCCTTGAAGGCTGCCGAAGCGGGCGAAATCTAGCTGGAACGCATTCGTCGTTTCATCAAATGAGGGGAGTGAGCACCGGGCTCGCTCCCCTCATTTCTTTTCCGTGCCTGTTAAACGCTACGAGCATTTAACAGGTCGCGTGCTACGATGCGCGCCACTTCCGCGACTAGAGCGTTGAGAAGGCTGTGAAGTTTTTCAGGCGCACGTCGGCGAGGGCTTGGCATGCTTTCGCATCGCCTGCGCTGGCCGGTTCGTCGATGAGCATCACGGGGAAGGCAGCCGCATGCGCCGTTTCGATGGCGTGCAGCGAATCTTCGAACACAAACGTGGTTTCGCGCGGGGTGCCAAGGTGCGAAAGCGCCAGCTCGAAAATGTCGGGCTCGGTTTTGCTTGTGCCCACTTCAGTGCAGGTGAACAGCGCTGAGAAATATTTGAGAATGTCGAGCCTTTCGAGGGCTGCAAGTGCGCAGTCGCGACGCGTGGCGGTTGCGACGCACATGGCGACGCCCGCATTGCTCAACGTCTCAAGCATGTCGACAACGCTCGGCTTGCACTGGATGCAATCGCGGTAGGCGAATTCAATGCCGCTCATCACTCCCGTGCAAATTTCTTCAATCGATTGCTCTAGGCCGTAAGTTTCCTTCATGTAATGCGCCGATCCCTCCATGGTAAGGCGCTTGAAGTGGTAGCGAATGTTGGGTTCGGGCGTTTTGCCGAGTGAACGAAGATAACGCTCGCCCAAGTCGTCCCACCAAGGCATGGAATCGAGCAGGGTTCCGTCCAGATCGAAAATCGCGCCATGAACGCACTGTGGGGCGCTTGGCCACACGACGCCGTGCGCCGTTTCTATGGCAGTTTCTTCCGCAAGTTGGTCTGCTGCCGCTGGCGTGTTTGCCCCAATGAAGTCAAGGGTAGGAATGCTGCCCAAGTTCGCTCCTTACATAATGGACGTAGCCGCAATAACAATAAAGCAGGTGAGCAGGCCTGATACCGCAATGGCCACGCCGCTCATGGCTCCTTCGAGTTTGCCCATTTCCAGGGCCTTCGCCGTGCCTACCGCGTGGCTGCACGTGCCAATGGCCACGCCCTGGGCCACTTTGTTCTTGATGTGGAACAAATTGGCCAGCATAGGCGAGAAGATGGCGCCCATAACGCCCGTGGTCATGACGGCCGCCATGGTGATAGACGCCGTTCCGCCCAGCTCTCCGGTCACGGCAAGCGCGATGGGAGCGGTGGTCGATTTCGGCAGTGTGGAAAGCGCCACTTGGTCGCCCAGGCCGAACAGCTCGCACAGTCCGTATGCGCTCACCATGGAAACGGTGGATCCTACCAAGCATCCTATGAAAATCGGCAGGAAATTGCTCTGCAGAATCTTGCGTTGTTGGTAAATGGAGAACGCCAACACAGCAGTGGCGGGGCCGAGCATGGACGAAATGAGCGTTGCTCCCTTTTCGTACGAATCGAGGGGGATGTTGAACACGGTAAGGCCGATCATGATGATGGCCACCGTGACGAGCAGGGGGTTGAGGAGCGGGGAATTCGTTTTGCGGTTAAGCCACACGGCGAACGCGAACACGCCAATGCTCAGCGCCAGGCTTCCGCCCGCTTCAAGAACCGATGCGAAATCCATGGCTATTCTCCTTCGGTCTCGGTTGTGAACACGCCACGCAGATGGACGTCTTTGCCGGCACGTTTGCCTGCAATGTATTTCTGCAAGCGTCCAACAAGAATTACCGTGAGCGCCGTGGAGAGGAACACGAGCACGGTGGTGATGATGCACACGAGTGCGAACCAGCCGATGCGGTCGCCGATCATGGGGAGGCATCTTAGAATCGTGACGCCTGCGGGAATGAAGAATACAGGCATGTATTTCAGCAGGAAGCTTGATACGAGTTCGATTTTGCTCTCGTCGATCATGCCTGAGATAAGCAGCGAGAGCAGAATACCCATGCTGCAGATGTTCGCAGGAACCTCGACGGGCAAATGGACCGAAACCGCTTCGCCGATGTAGCAAACGCCGGCAAGGAAGGCCAGCTGAATGAAGAAAAGCGTAAGTCGCTTGCTGTGGAATTTGATGCGTTCTCGCATGGGTGAGTCATCTCCAGGCTTTCGGTAAAAGGGGTCGCCATCGTACACCCGCATGGAGCTGCTCTTGGAAATGTGAAAAAACGTCCATGGCACTTTGGCAGCATCTTCACGTTTTACAAAGTAGCCTTCAAAAGTTGAATTTCATTTTTGACCTGCGCTTTGCGTGGGTTTTACGTTCGTGCGGCATGCTGATTCTAACGAATTGGACTTTTCCCGCGCTCGTCGAAAGGGGTTTGATTCTTTCGCGAAACTCTCGCGGCGAGCATACGATAGAAGCTTTTGCGTTTGCGGAAAGGGGTCTGTCATGGAGCTCGCGATTTTGCTTGCGGCGCTCGTGGTAACGCTTGCCGTGTGTTTTGCGGCGCTTCGTTTGCTTGCCTATGAATTTGATTGCGTGTGCAGTCCGAGCGCCAATGGACGTCAGCGTGCGCAGCGCGTATATCAGGAACTGGTTGATTTGAGCTGACGAGCTGTTCGAGCCGAGCTGGCGAACCGTTCGATCCGGATTGACGGCCGACGAGCCGTTCGACTTGGACTGTCGGGCTGTTCGATCGGCGCTTGCCGATGCTCGCCGACGTTTGTCGCCGTTCGCGATGCTTGTCATGGGGCGCGATAGCCGTTTTCGCGGCGGCGTTGCCGTCCTCTTCTGTTTTGCGCGCGTCGTCGCTATACAATGGTGCAGATTAAAAAAACGCTGCAGTAAACGCTGCCGACCAAGTGGCATTCGAAGGAGCGATTATGGAAGAAGACGTGTGCACGGCAAGCTTCGATGAAGCGGCCGGATTGCCCGAATTGCTCGGCATCGAGCAGGTGAGCGATGGCTGGATTAAGAAATATATTCTGACGTATCGCTTGCCGAATGGGCGCGAGCTGAAATATGACGTGGTTTCGCGCAAGGGCCTTGAGGAATATCGCAGCGAAATCGAGACGCTGGGAACCGTTGCGCCCCAGGTTGATGCGGTGTGCATTGTGGGCCATACGGCGAACGATGAATTCCTGCTCATTCGCGAATTCCGTTTCCCCATGAATCGCATGTGCGTGGCGTTTCCCGCTGGTTTGCGCGAGCCTGGCGAGGATATTGTGGAATGCGCGGCCCGCGAGCTGCGCGAAGAAACCGGCTTCGATTTGGTGCGCGACGAGTGCGGTCAGCCGGTGAGCGCGCGTGCATGCGTGCAGCCTGGTTTTTCGTCGCTTGGCATGGGCGACGAGAGCATCGCCATGGTATTTGCCGAGGTAGAACGTGTGGCCGAGCCGCGCAGCGAGTCGACCGAATTCATCGAATCGGTCCTTCTTCCGCGCGCTGAGGTGCCGGCGTTTCTGTGCGAGAATCGCGATCCGCTTTCCATTCGTTGCCAGCTGGTGCTTGAGATGGTGGCTCAGCCGCCGTTCGAATTCGGCGTGAAGGCGGGTGCGTAAGTGGCGCAAAACGAGCAGTTTCAAAACTCATCGCACGGTAAACGTGGCGCGCGTGATGGCCAAGGTGGCCAAGAAGCGCGTCGCTCGAGCGCACGAGGCGATTTCCGGGGGCGAGATTCGCGCAAAAGCGGGCCAAGTGGTCGTGGTGCTTCGCGTGGCAATGGCGCGTCCCGCAGCGCTCGCGGCGATGTTGAGCTGGCGGCCACGGAGCCCGCTTTCGAACCGTTGCCTGCGCAGTATCCCCTTATGGTGGGCAACATCGACGGCGGGCGCAAAGTCGAGGTGTTGTGTCGCGACAAGGGCGCCGACCAGTTCGCGGCGCGTCTTCGCAAAGTGGCGAAAGACCGCCGCAAGTGGGCGCGCGACAACGACATTTCGTGCTATCGCGTTTACGATGCCGACCTGCCCGATTTCGCCGTAGCTATCGACCGATATGATGGCGTATGGAAAAGCGAAGGCGAGAGTTGCCTGGTCATAGCCGAGTATCAGGCGCCGAAATCAATCGACGCGGCGAAGGCTGCCGCCCGTCTGGACGATGCGGTGGAAATCGCTTCGGCAACGCTTGGCATTCCTCGCGAGCGCGTGTTCTTGAAGACACGCCGTCGCGAAAAAGGCGGCGGGCAATATACCGACCAGCAAAAAGAGGGGCATGTGCTCTATACGCAGGAATCGGGCAACGTGTTCGAGTGCGACCTGGGTTCATATTTGGATACGGGCATTTTCCTCGATCACCGCGTGACGCGCGAAATGGTTGGGAGCATGGCCGAGGGCAAGTCGTTTTTGAACCTGTTCTCGTACACGGGTACCTGCACGGTTCATGCGGCGGTGGGCGGCGCAAAATCGACGCTTACGGTCGATTTATCGCAGACCTATTTGTCGTGGGCACATCGCAATATGGAATTGAACGGCTGCGATGGCCCCGAGCACGGCTTCGTGCGCGCCGATGTGTTGCAGTGGATTGAACGTGAGGCGCGCGGATGGCGCCGCTTCGATTTGATTTTCGTGGATCCGCCTACGTTTTCGAATTCGAAGGCCATGGGCAAAAACACTTGGAGCGTCCAGCGCGACCACGTGAAGCTGTTGACGAATGTGGTGCGCTTGCTCGAGCGCGACGGCGTAGCGGTGTTCAGCTGCAACCTGCGCAATTTCAAGCCTGATGTTGAAGCGCTTGCCGAGGCGGGCGTGGCAATTGAGGATATTACGCCGCAGACCATTCCGCACGATTTCGAGCGCAATGCCAAAATCCATTGCTGCTATTTGGTGCGCAAGGCCTAGGCGGAAGAAGGCGGACTGGCCTGCACTCGACCTCTTTCCACAGATAACGGAAGTTGTTTATTGATGCAATGTGACGGTTGCACGAAAATGACGCCGATGGAGGCAGCTGACGTTGTTGGTGCGAACAATATTTTGCATGCGGAAGGGGAATCGGAATGGTTGACGAGAAACTGATCGAGAAGATGTGGTGCAACGTTCCTGAAGCGCCCGAGTTCCGAGAGAATATTGAGATTGTCGAGGTAAGCGAGCCTGGGTATGTGCATTTCACGATGGACATTCCCAAAAGCTTGGGCAATTATCGCGGCGGTATCCATGGCGGCACGGGCTATTTTATTGGAGAAATCGGCTGCGGGTTCGCGACGTATTCGTTTGGCGTGAACAACGTGTGCAATTCCGCGAGCATCAATTTTTTCAAAGCGGTGCCGTGCTGCAAGGTCGACGTGACGACCGAGCCTTTGCATAAGGGCCGCTCGACGGCCGTGATTCGCGTGACCACGCGCGAGGCGGCGACGGGCAAGCTGCTATTCCAGTCGACGCACAATATGTTCCTCATGGGACCGATTGAATAACGTGCCGAAACGGCGATGCGACGGTCGCTTTGGGCGAGCGCCGTTTGCGCTCGATTCACGCGTTCGACGGCTGCTTGGTGCTGCGTTGCAAGGCTTTTCGCGGCGTGGTCGCTTGGATGGGGTAGTAGGGGCGCCTATTCGGTTCGCGGGGTGTTGTTTCTGGGGTCACTTTGAGCCGGCCGTCTGCTTGCTTTTCGCAATTCCCATTTTGCGAGCTATCCGTCTATGGCGCAGCCGCCCTCAACCGCCCGCTGGACGCGATGTATATATTGGAAAACAAAAAGCGCTGGATGCGTATGTGAACTGCGCCCCAAATCTTGGACGCATTAATTAAAACTCGCGGCTATGCCGCCATCAAGGACTGA
>OLOS01001543.1_pt1 | contig 18347 bp, 15 predicted proteins | sample 1672631 | NCBI WGS metagenome assembly OLOS01 (sample SAMEA3136707, study PRJEB25190) | human gut metagenome | biome: human gut; feature: human-associated habitat; material: faeces | place: Austria | collected 2013 | reverse complement strand
GCCGGCTCGCGGCGCGCGGCGACGGAGCCTCGCCCAGGTCGCGGCGGATGGACTCGAGGAAGCTGTCAAAATCCTCGTCCGCGGAGAGGCCGGTGAAGTCGTATTCCTTGTTCTCTTCGCTCATGTCTTATTCCCCCTCGCCTGAAGTCTCGCCGGCATTCTCCGACGGCTCTGCGCTCTCTGCCGGGGCCTCGGAGGTCTCGGGCTCTGCGCTCTCTGCCGGGGCTTCGGAGGTCTCGGGCGCGGCGCTCTCGTCCGGTGTCTCGGACTCCGAGGGTGCGGCGTCCTCGTCCCCGGCGGGCGTCTGCTCCGCCTCGTCCCCGGCCAGGATGGCCTCTATCTCGTCGCCCGGCACGAACAGCTTCGTGACGAACGCCAGCCCGCTGTCCGCGGTGCGCCTTACAAACTCGGCCCTTGCGGCGGGCGACGGGCCCTTGGTGATGATGAACACGGCGGCCAGCGCCGCCAGGATGAGCACGACCAGCGTCACGCCGATGAAGGCGAACACCTTCCCGGCCGCGGAGCCGTCCTCACGCTGCCTCTTATCTTCCCTGCTCATATCTTTTCTCCCTTCTGTGAGAGTTTGTGCCCTATTTGTTGAAGTACAGCAGCCGCGGCTTGCCGCCCTCGCGCAGCTCCACGCAGCTCCAGCAGCCCTGCTCGAACCACAGGCGGTTCACCGCCGAGTTCGGCATCTCCAGCAGCATCATCAAAATCGTGGAGAGCGGCCCGTTGTGGGCCACGAGCATGGTGTCCAGCCCCCGGGCGGCCACGCGCTCAATGACGCCCGCGACGCGCTCACGCAGGCTCTCGAAGCTCTCGCCACCCGGCGGGACCACAGTGGTCCAGTCGCTGAACATCGCGTTGACTATCTCCGGCTGCTCGCGCAGCATGTCCTCCAGCGGCTGATTCTCCAGCTCGCCCATGTGCTGCTCCATGAGGTCGTCGTCAAGCTCTATGCGGACGTTCCGGCCGGCAAGGACCAGCCGCGCCGTCTCCGCCGCGCGGATGAGCGGGCTGGAGATGCACAGGTCTATCTTCTCGTCCCGGAGCTTCTCCCCGACCTCGCGTGCCTGGCGGCAGCCCTTCTCGGTCAGCGAGCAGTCCGTCCGCCCGTACAGGCGGCGCTGGACGTTGCATTCGGATTCGCCGTGTCTTACAAGGTAGAGCTTCATATGTCGGACCTCTTCTGTTCCACCGGAAGCCCGGCGAGATATCTGCGGACCATGTCGAACACGTTCTGGCAGGCGTAGAGCCTGACGGTCTTGCGGTCGCGGTCCGTGATGTGCTTTTCGCGCACCCAGGTGCGCTTGCCGTCCGAGAGCGAGACGAACACGGTGCCCACGGGGTGCACCCCGTCCCCGTCCGGTCCGGCCAGGCCGGTCACGCCCACGCCGAGGTCGGCGCCCAGCTTGAGTCTGACGCGCTCGGCCAGCTCTGCGGCGACCTCGCGGCTCACTGCGCCGTATTTGTCCAGCGTCTCCGTTGGGATGCCCAGCAGCAGGTGCTTGGCCTCGTTGGTGTACACCACGACGCCGCCCCTGAGCGACGCCGAAGCGCCGGGGATGTCAGTTATGCGGCCCTGCAGCTCGCCGCCCGTGCAGCTCTCGGCTGCTGCGATGGTGACGCCCTTTTCGATGAGGAGCTTCACCGTGTGCTCGGCGATATCCTTGCCGTCCACGGCGTACACGAGGTCGCCGAACATGGCCTTCACGCGCTCTATGACCGGGGCCATCATCTCCTCGGCCTCCTCCGCGGTCCTGGCCTTGGCCGTGACGCGCACGAGGCATTCGCCGCTCTTGGCGTAGGGCGCGAGGGTGGGGTTCGTGAGCTCCTCCATATAGCCGCGCAGGCGGTACTCCATCTCGCTCTCGCCTATGCCGTAGAAGTGGACGTTGTGCGAGGCGATGACAGCGTCGGAGAGCTCCGCGAGGATGGGCCGCACGCGGTGCTCGAGCAGGGGCCGGACCTCCCTCGGGGGCCCGGGCAGCATGATGACGCGCACGCCGCCGCGCTCAAAATAGCAGCCGGGGGCGGTGCCCCAGTCGTTGCGCAGCGCCGTGGAGCCCTCGGGCAGCCAGACCTGCTGGAGATTGTTCGGCGTGAGCTCCGGGTAGCCGCGCTTTTTGAACACGCCGCGCAGCCAGGCCTCCTCCTCCGTGTTGAGCTCCAGCTGCATGCCGAAGGCCTCGGCCAGCGCGGCCTTGGTGAGGTCGTCGCAGGTGGGGCCCAGGCCGCCGGTGGTGATGATGAGGTCGGCGCGGTCCTTGGCGCGGCGCACCGCCTCTATGACGCGGCCCGGGTTGTCACCCACGACCGTCTGCCAGTACACGTCGATGCCGTACTCGGAGAGGAGCACCGCGACGTCCGCCGCGTCCGTGTTTATCGTGCTGCCGAGCAATAGTTCGGTACCTACTGAAATTATCTCAGCCTTCAATGTCTATCCATATCCTTTCGATGCCCTCGAGCGCCTCGTTCACCAGGCCCTCGACGTCCATGACGCTCTCCGCGGCGGCGACGTCCTCCACATGGGGCTTGGTCTTGGGGTGGCGGGGCGTGAACACTGTGCAGCAGTCCTCATAGGGCAGTATCGAGGTCTCAAAGGTGCCTATCTTGCGCGAGATGCGGATTATGTCCTCCTTGTCCATGCCGATGAGCGGCTGGAGGACGGGCAGGTCGGTGACGGCCTGGGTGCAGGCCATGGCCTCCATGGTCTGGCTCGCGACCTGGCCGAGGTTCTCGCCGGTGACGATGGCCTTGCAGCCGCCGCGCTCGGCTATGCGCTCCGCTATGCGCATCATGAAGCGGCGCATTATGAGCGTGAAGTACTCCTCCGGGCACTTGTCGCGTATCTCCTCCTGGATGTGCGTGAAGGGCACTACCTCGAGGCACATCTGCCCGCACCAGGGCGTGAGCAGCCGCGCCAGCTCGACGACCTTTTCCTTGGCCGCCTCGGAGGTGTACGGGAAGGAGAAGAAGTGGACGGGTATGCAGCGCACGCCGCGCCGGGTTATCATCCAGGTGGAGACGGGGCTGTCGATGCCGCCGGAGAGCAGCGTCACGGCCCGGCCGTTGGAGCCGACGGGCAGTCCGCCCGCGCCCTGGGTGGGTGCCGCGTGGACATAGGCCGCGTAGTCGCGCACCTCGAGGTGGACGACGAGCTCCGGGTGCCGGACGTCGACGCGCGTCTCGGGATAGGCCTCGGCGAGGAGGCCGCCGACGTACTGGGAGAGCTGGATGCTCGTGAGGTGGAAGCTCTTGTCGGAGCGCTTGGTCTCGACCTTGAAGCTCTCCGCGGCGAGCATGTCGTCGCGCAGATACTCGATGGCGAGCTTGGCTATGGCGTCCTCGTCCTTCTCGCAGGCCGCGGCGCGCGAGAGCGCCACGACGCCGAAGGTCTTGCTCAGCGCGTCGAAGGCCGCGTCCATGTCCGCGAGCTCGTCCTCCGGCTCGACATAGACCGTGCTCTGCACGCAGTAGACGTGGAAGGCGCCCATGGGCTTGAGCCGCTTTCGTATGTTGGCCACGAGCTTCTGCTCGAAAAATCTCCTGTTGAGCCCCTTCAGGACGACCTCGCCCTGTTTGAGCAGTATGATGTCCTTCAAACAAATCACCTTAAAACGAAATTTCGCGCCCCAGCCAGCAGCTTCTCAGCTCGCGCAGGAAGGCCGCGCGGCGGAAGATGACAAACTCCCAGCCCTGTGCCTCAGTCTCCAGCAGCACGGCCGGAAAGCCGAACACGCACAAGCGGTCTACGCCGCGGAGGTCGGCAAAGGGGATGAAAATGCGCCTCTTGTCCCGCGGCACCTGTATCTTCTGAGTGGTGAAGAGCAGCCCGCCGGGCTGGATGGTCAGGCAGCCGCCCGTTATCACGCCCCGGCAGAGGCTTGCCGAGTAAGCTCCGCCCATGCGTTCCACCTCCCGGAAGTCTCGCCCGCCGCGCCGTTTCAGCGCATTGCGCATAATTACAGCATATTTTATCACACAGCCCCGTCAAACGCAAGCGCCGCGGGCGGCTGCGGAGGCTTTGGAAAAAAGAACTGCCCGGGTCAGACCCGGGCAGTTTTTGGTTATTTTGTTGAATCCCGCTCAGGACTCGACATAGCGCATGAGTATCGCCGCGCACTGGGCACGGGTGGCGCCGTCAGCGGGGGCGAGGGTGCTCTCGGTGGCGCCGGTGATGATGCCGCGGTTCACGGCCCAGGTCATGGCGGAGCCGGCCCAGCCGGAGACGGAGGCCGCGTCGGCCCAGCCGGTGAGGGAGCCGCTCACGACGGGCTCGCCGGCGTAGCGGTAGAGCATGGTGACCAGCTGCTCGCGGGTCACGGGGGCGGAGGCGTTCTCGCCGTCGGAGATGCCCTTGGCCATGGCCCAGCTGCGGGCGGTCTCGGCCCAGTTGGAGCCGGTGACGGTCACGCCGTCGATGCGGGCGAGGATGGCCCAGACCATCGCGCGGGTCATGCCGCCGCCCGGCTCGAAGGCAGTGTCGGAGACGCCCTCCATGAGGCCGTTTGCGTAGACGTAGGCGACCTCGTCATAGAACCAGTCGCCGTAGGCCACGTCCGTGAAGGGCAGCCCAGCGCGGACGAACACCGCGGAGACGGTGACGGCATGCCCCGGCATGGTGAAGCTGCTGCCGGAAATGCGCTGCCCGTCGACCGTGACGTAGGCGAGCACATAGCCCTCGTCGGGCTTCGCCGTGACGGTGATGACCGCCCCCTCGCTCGCGTTCGGGAGGCTGACGGAGACAGCGCCGCCAACGGACTGTATGACGTTGATGTCGTAGATGTCGGGGACGTTTATCTGATACGTCACCCTGACCAGGCACTCTGCGCTCGGCCCGTCATAGTGTGAGGCCGTAATGACCGCCTCACCGGGCTTGTGCGCCGTGACGAGGCCGTTTTCATCAACTGAGGCAACCTCGGGGTCACTGCTCGTCCAGGTAACGTTCTTGTCCGTGGCATCGGCGGGCAGGATGAGCGCCGTGAGCGCCGCCGTCTCGCGCGGGTATAGCTCGAGCTCCGTCTCCGAGAGACTCAGAGTGCTCGCCTCCACATACTGCCAGCTGAACACGGGATGCTCCAGCCCGCGCACCCACTCCACGCCGGCGGCGGCATTTTCCTGGAGCGCGGCAAGCACATCCGTCTCCGTAAAGTCTCTTACGGCCCTGCCGCAGACACTCTGGTCAAAGCTCGGATCCAGACCGGCCGTTCCCGCACTCCAGTCAACCACAAGCATTGCTACCGCTATATACGTCCCGTCATAGTCTGGGTACACGCCCGGGTCAAGCGTCACGTTCTCCGGCGGACTGTCTGGCCAGAAGCAGTTTCTAACCGTATCTGCTGCCAGGGCACCTATCCATGTGATGTTTCCCGGCTCGGCGCAGCGTATCTCCTTTGTGGCAACGAGGCAGTTGACTACGCCTACACCGGGCTCGCCATAAAAGTCAAAGTTTGCGCCAAGTATGCCGCCAACTGCTGAATCTATAAATCCGCATTCTATTGAGCCGGAGAACCAGCAATCGGAGATGAGGGAAGCGGCGGTAGAATTCTCCCACTGCCCCACTATACCGCCGACTACATCGCAATCGCTGTATTCATCGCCGTTATCATAGTAATCGCTTATTATCTTCGCCGTGGACGAGCAGCCAATGACCTGGCTCCCGGCCGTGCAGGTACCAACAACGCCGCCGACGAGCTTGCTGCCCGAAGCATTGTGTATCGTGCCGCTTGTATGGCAGTTTTCGATTACTCCGGTATTTGCCCAGTCCGCAAGTATGCCCATACGCAGATAGTTATCAAAGCTGTATATATCCGCGTCTGTAACGCTGAGTGAACGAACAACGCCGTCCGCGGAAATTGTGCCGAAAAGGCCGTGGTCACTCGTGACGTTCGGTTCGCTGCTGTGCGAGTACAGGCGACTTATGGTATGTCCCTGTCCGTCAAATACGCCGCCCCAATAGTTTTTCACATTATTTCCGTAGCCTATAGAGGTCCACTCGCGCCCGCCGAGGTCGAGGTCGGCGTCTAGATAAACCGTACTGCCATTGAAGGTATTTCCATCGTTCACCAGCTTGGCCAGGCCGGCGAGCTCCTCTGCGTTAGAGATGTGGAACACGGTCTCGCCGTCGGAATACCAGCTTGTGTCAGTGTAGTCGGTCCAGTCCTCCATCCCGCCGTCCGCCAATGCAGAGGGCAGCAGTGCTATGCACAGCAGCAGGGCTAAAAGAATGCCAAGCAGTTTTTTCATGCTTTTATCCTCCTTTGCAAAGCTCATTGTCCTTACCGGAGGGAAGGACAAAAGAGGGTACCCTCTTTTCACATATGTCAAATTAAGTATATCGCCTGCTCCGCAGGATTGTCAAGCGCTCACTCGCCGTCGCGGAAGTCCCAGGTGCGGTACTGGATGGCTTCGGCGAGGTGGGGGGGCTGGATGGCGTCCGAGCCGGCGAGGTCCGCTATGGTGCGGGCGACGCGGAGGATGCGGTCGTAGCTCCTCGCGGTGAGGCCCATGGCGTTATAGGCGTTTTCCATGAGGCGGGAGCACTCGGCGCTGAGGGCGCAGCCGCTCTCGAGCTCGCGCGGGCCCATGTGGGCGTTGCAGTCGGCGCCGGTGCCGGCGAGGCGGGAGCGCTGGCGGGCGCGGGCGGCGTCCACGCGCTTTTTTATCTCGCTCGAGGGCTCGGCCTCCGCCTTGCCGGAGAGCTCCGCGTAGTCGAGCGCCGGGACCTCGACCATGATGTCAATCCTGTCGAGCAGCGGGCCGGACACGCGCGCGTGATAGCGCCGTATCTCCGTCTCCGAGCAGGTGCAGCGCCGCGTGGGGTGGCCGTACCAGCCGCACTTGCAGGGATTCATGGCGCACACGAGCATGAACCGGCTCGGGTACGTCACGGTGCCCGCCGCGCGCGATACCGTCACCACGCCGTCCTCGATAGGCTGGCGCAGCGCCTCACGCACGTCGCGGTGGAACTCCGGAAGCTCGTCCAAAAACAGCACCCCGTTGTGCGCGAGGCTCATCTCCCCCGGCTGGAGCAGCGCCCCGCCCGAGAGCGCCGCCGCCGAGGTGGTGTGGTGCGGCGCGCGGAAGGGCCGGGTGTCCACGATGGGATGGCTCCGGCTGGTGAGGCCGCAGACGGAGTGGATCTCCGTGGTCTCTATCATCTCCTCGCGGCTCATGTCCGGGAGGATGGAGACCATGCGCTTTGCGAGCATGCTCTTGCCCGAGCCGGGAGGGCCGACCATGAGGATGTTGTGTCCGCCCGCGGCGGCGACCTCGAGCGCGCGCTTGACGTTCGCCTGGCCCTTGACCTCGGAGAAGTCCGGCAGCCACCGCGCCGTGTGCTCTATCCTCGGGGGCGGGGCGGGCTCTATCTCCCGCTGGCCGCGGAAGAACTCGAGCAGCTCCGTCACGCTCTGCACGCCGTAGACCTCGAGCTCCGAGGCGAAGGCCGCCTCCGGCGCGTTGTCCGCCGGGACGAAGAGGCGCTTTATCCCCGCGCGCTGGGCGGCGAAGGCCATGGGCAGGGCGCCGCGCACGGGCCGGAGCTCCCCCGCCAGCGACAGCTCGCCGAAGAAGGCGCAGTCGGCGGGCGGCTCCTTTATCTCACCCGTGGCGGCTAGGATGCCGAGCAGCACGGGCAGGTCGTACACCGTGCCGTTTTTCCGCGTGTCCGCGGGGGCGAGGTTCACGGTGAGGCGCGAGACGGGGAACTTGAGCCCCGAGTTCTTGATGGCCGCGCGCACGCGGTCCCGGGCCTCCCGGACGGCGGTGTCCGGCAGACCGACTATCTGGAACTCCGGCAGGCCCTGGGCGGGCGAGCACTCGACGGACACCTCGTAGCCGCCGATGCCCTTTATCCCGAGCGAGCGTATGCGCGATACCATCTGCCCACCTCCCCGCTCTGCTTATTTGCCGAAGGCCGTGTCGGACATAGCCTTCGCGGCGTCTATCAGGATGCTGATGTCGAGGCTGACGGTGACGCTGGTGAAGCCCTGGGCGAAATAGCCCGCGGCGGCCTCGGCGCTGCCGCAGAACATGATGCAGGGCTTGTTTGCCCGCTCGCAGGCGAGGCGCACGCGCTCCACGGCGGCGATGTGCCGGGGGTCGTCGAACCTGCCGGGGATGCCGAGCGCGATGGAGAGGTCGAAGGGGCCGATGAAGATGCCGTCCACGCCCTCGATGGCGACGATCTCCTCGATGTGCTCGAGGCAGCCGGCGGTCTCGCACTGGGGGATGAGCATGGTGTTGCGGTTGGCCCAGTCCATATAGCCGGACATGCCGCCGGCGTAGTTCTCGTCGAGGCCCCAGCCGCCGTCACGGCTCGGGCAGTAGCCGCCGCCGTCACGGCTCGGGCAGTAGCCGCGGTTGCCCACGGGGGCGAACTTGGCCCAGCCGACGAGCTGACGCGCCTGCTCCACGGTCTCGAGCTGGGGCACGATGAGGCCCGCGGCGCCGACGTCGAGCATCTTGAGGATGGGGCTGCGGCTCAGCTCGTCCACGCGGACGAAGGGCGCGAGCCCCGCCCCGGAGGCGACGCCGACGAGCTCTGCCGCGTGCTCGGCGCCGATGGGGCTGTGCTCCATGTCGATTATGACGTAGTCGAGTCCCGCGCGGGCCAGAGCCTCTATCGCGGGCGCGCTGAGAAGATGCGTGAAGGTGCCGAGGCTGTGCTCCCCGGCTATGTACTTTTCGAAAAAGCGGTTTCTCATCTGCTGCCTCCTTGAGAAAAATAAGCGGGGGAACCCCCTGGCAGGGTTCCCCCGGACCCCTTCCTGAGCTTTTTGAGAGGGGCTGCGTGTGCCGCGGTAGCGGCCGGAGGTTCTGCCTCCGGATTTATTCTTTGGGTTCGTCCTTGACGATGGCGATGTGCAGCTCGTCGAGCTGTTTCTGCGTGACTTCGCCGGGGGCGCCCATCATGAGGTCCTGGGCGCTCTTGTTCATCGGGAAGGGGATTATCTCGCGGATGGAGTCCTCTCCCGCGAGGAGCATGACCATGCGGTCCACGCCCGGGGCGATGCCCGCGTGCGGGGGCGCGCCGTAGCAGAAGGCGTTGTACATCGCGGGGAACTTGGCCTTCACGTCCTCCTCGCCGAGGTTGACGAGCTCAAAGGCCTTTATCATGATGTCCGGCTCGTGGTTGCGCACCGCGCCGGAGGAGAGCTCCACGCCGTTGCACACGAGGTCGTACTGGTCGGCGGTGATGGTGAGCGGGTCTATCTCCCCGCGCTCGGCGGCGAGCAGGGTGGCAAGGCCGCCCTTCGGCATTGAGAACGGGTTGTGGCAGAACTCCAGCTCGCCGCTCTCCTCGCCTATCTCGTACATCGGGAAGTCCACTATCCAGCAGAACTCGTACTTTTCCGCGTCCATGTGCTCCGGGCACTCCGCGCCCGCGAGCTTTATGAGCACGCCCGCGCTCTTCTGCGCCGCGCCCTTATTGCCGGCGGCGAGCAGGACCAGCGTCCCCGGCTCGAGGCCGAGGCCGGACTTCACCGCGTCGGCGATGGGCTGCACGAACTTGGCTATGCCGCCGACGATCTCGCCCTTTTCGTCCACGCGGAACCAGTAGGCCTTGCTGCCGGACTGGACCTCGGCGTCGGCGCAGAGCTTGTCTATCTGCTTGCGGCTGCCGGTATAGCCGGAGACGGCGACGGCCTTGACGACCTGGCCCTCGAAGGGGCCGAAGCCGCAGCCGCCGAGCAGCTCCGTGGCGTCCTGGGCGGTGAGGTCGATGCGGAGGTCGGGCTTGTCGGTGCCGTATTTCTCAAGCGCCTCGGCGTAGGGGATGCGCTTGAAGGGCGCCTCGCTGGCGCGGGAATACTTGCCGTACTCGGCGAAGATGGGCGGCAGGACGGCCTCGAGCACCTCGAAGACGTCCTCCTGGCTGGCGAAGGCCATCTCCATGTCGAGCTGATAGAACTCGCCGGGGGAGCGGTCCGCCCTCGCGTCCTCGTCGCGGAAGCAGGGGGCTATCTGGAAATAGCGGTCAAAGCCCGAGGCCATGAGCAGCTGCTTGAACTGCTGCGGCGCCTGGGGCAGGGCGTAGAACTTGCCGGGGTGGTTCCTCGCCGGGACGAGGTAGTCGCGCGCGCCCTCGGGGGAGGACACGGTGAGGATGGGCGTGGTTATCTCCATGAAGCCCTGCGCCTCCATGGCGCGGCGGAGCGCAGAGATGACCTTGGAGCGGAGGATTATGTTCGCCTTGACCTCCGGGTTGCGCAGGTCGAGGTAGCGGTAGCGGAGCCTCGTGGCCTCGTCGGCCTCGCGGGAGCGGTTTATCTGGAAGGGCAGCTCGTTATACCGGCAGCGGCCGAGCACCTCCAGCTTCTTCGGCACTATCTCGATGTCGCCGGTCGGGAGCTTCGGGTTCTTGCTCGCGCGCTCGCGGACCGTGCCCTCAACGCTTATCGTGCTCTCGCGCGTCACGGCCTTGAAGGCCTTGACCATGTCCTCCGTCTCCGCGACGACCTGGGTCGTGCCGTAGAAGTCGCGCACGACGATGAAGGCCAGCGCCGAGGAGACCTCGCGGATGTTCTCCATCCAGCCGACGATCTTCACGCTCCTGCCCGCGTCGGCGAGGCGGAGCTGGCCGCAGTTGTGTGTCCTTGACTGCATCATATCTGCTTACCCCTTACTTTTCCTTTATGAGCCGTATCCCGGCGCTCTCGCCGAGACCGGAGAGTATCCGCTCCGCCGCCTCGTCCGGCGTGCAGCTGACCTGCTCGCCGCGGCGCATGTCCTTGAGCGCCACGAGGCCGTTTTTGACTTCGTCCTCGCCTATGATGACGGCATAGGGTATGCCGAGCTTGGAGGCGTAGGAGAGCTTCTGCTTGAACTTCTTGTCCTCGGTGTAGAGCTGGGTGCGTATGCCCGCGCCGCGCAGCTTTGTGGCGGCCGCGGCGGCAAAGCCGAGCTCCTCCGTCATGGGCAGGACTATGGCGTCCGCCGGAGCGGCCGTGAGCTCCGGGTTCAGGAGGCCCTGCTCAGAGAGGACGTAGAAGAGGCGCGTCACGCCGATGGAGATGCCGACGCCGGGGAGGGCGCGGTCCGTGTAGTACTCGGCGAGGTTGTCGTACCTGCCGCCGGAGCAGACGGAGCCTATCTCCGGGTGGGAGTTTATCATCGTCTCGTACACCGTGCCGGTGTAGTAGTCGAGCCCGCGCGCGATGGTGAGGTCGATGGCAAAGCGCTCCGCGGGCACGCCGAGGCCGGGCAGGGCCTCGGCCACGGTGCGCAGCTCGTCAACGCCGGTGTCGAAGAGCTCGTTTTTGCCGCGCATGCCCTCGAGGAAGGCGAGTTTTTCCGCTGTCGTGCCGGAAAAGCCGGTGAAAGAGAGCACCGCGGCGGCCTGGCTCTCGTCAAGGCCGCAGTCCGACAGGAGTATCTCGCGGACCTTGTCGGGGCCTATCTTCTCGAGCTTGTCTATGGTGCGGAGTATCTCGGCCGGGGCGTTCATGCCGTGCATGGCGAAGAAGCCGCCGAGGACCTTGCGGTTGTTTATGCGGATGGTGAAGTCCTCGAGCCCGAGCTCCGTGAAGGCGCGGCAGATGATGGAGGGTATCTCGGCCTCGTTCATGATGTCGAGCTTGCCGTCGCCGATGACGTCTATGTCGGCCTGGTAGAACTCGCGGAAGCGGCCGCGCTGTGCCCTTTCGCCGCGCCAGACCTTGCCTATCTGGTAGCGCCGGAAGGGGAAGGACAGCTTTGCGTAGTTCGCCGCGACGTATTTCGCGAGCGGTACCGTGAGGTCAAAGCGCAGGGCGAGGTCGCTGTCGCCCTTCATGAAGCGGTAGATCTGCTTTTCCGTCTCGCCGCCGCCCTTGGCGAGCAGGACCTCGGCGGACTCTATGGCCGGGGTGTCCAGCGGCGTGAAGCCGTAGAGGGAGTACACCTCCCTGAGCGTGCCGAGCAGGCGCTCCATCTTGAGCTGGTCGGCGGGGAGCAGCTCCATAAAGCCCGAGAGCGTCCTCGGCGTCACCTTTTCCATCTTGAAAACCTCCAAACGAAAACAGCGCAAGGGCGACGGGCCGATACCCGCCGCCCTTTGGCGCATATTCTTTATTTCTTCTTGGGATTGACGATGTCGCGCCAATCGAGGTCGCCGCGGCGCAGGCCCTGGATGAGCACTTCGGCCGTGGCGGCGTTGGTCGCCATGGGGATGAGGTGCTGGTCGCAGAGCCGGGAGAGCTTGTTGACGGTGTCGAAGCCCTCCGGGTTCGCCGGGTCACAGAAGCAGAGGACGAGGTCGATCTCGTTGTAGGCGATCCTCGCGCCTATCTGCTGGGCGCCCTGTTTGTCGTGCAGATACAGGGTTATGGGCAGACCGGTGGCTTCGCTGACGAGCTTGCCGGTCGTGGTGGTGGCACAGATGTTGTGCTCCGCAAGGATGCCGCAGTAGGCAATGCAGAACTGGACCATCAGTTCCTTCTTGCCGTCGTCGGCCAGCAGCGCAATGTTCATATTTCCTTTCTCCCTCCAAGGCCTCCGGGCTGCCGCCGGGGGCATCCGTTCACTTAAATGCTTTAGATGTTAATTATATGCCAGATCTGTAAAAACTTCAACTTATTTCTTCGGCTTTCCTCGAATTTCCGAGCAAAAACACTCACTTGAGCAGGCTGTATTCGCGCTCGGCGGTGGTATTGAGGGTGCCGAGGCTGAAATAGGCGTCCAGCACGTTGCGGGCCATCTTGGAGAGGTTGGCGCCGGACTGGCCGCGCTCGACCACTATGGCGATGGCGATCTCGGGGTCGTCAAAGGGCGCATAGCACATGAAGATGGCGTTGTTGGTCTTGTCCTCGCCGAGCTGGGAGGTGCCGGTCTTGGCTGCGACGGGCAGGCTCACACCGTTGTAGGAGTAGTTGCTCAGCGCGTAGTAGACCGTGCTGCTCGAGCTCGTGATGTCGTTGGCCATGAGGTACATGCCGCGCTGGACGGCGGCCCAGTTGTAGTCGGCGCTGTCAACGGTGGAGAGCACCTCGGTCTCCTTCTGATAGAGCTGGCGCGAGTAGTCGTAGCTGCGGACGCTCTTGAGGATGGCGGCGGAGTGGCGCGTGCCGCCGTTGGCGATGGCGGCGCAGTACTCGGCGAGCTGCAGCGGCGTGAACATGCTGTCGGACTGGCCTATGCCGGCCTGGACCGTGTCGCCGTCCACCCAGGAGTCCACGTCGTAGTTGAGGTGGTTGTCCGGGTTCGCCATGTTGCCGGTGGTCTCCGAGAGCTCGATGCCCGTGCTCTCGCCCAAGCCGAAGTTCTTGGCGTACTCCATCAGCTTGCGTATGCCGAGGCTGTCTGCCACGGTGTAGAAAAACACGTTGCAGGAGTCCTTTATGGCCTCGGTGACGTTGTCATAGCCGTGGGTGAGCTGGCCGTCGGTCTGGGTGTATATCCAGCAGGCCGGGGCGTAGCCCTGGTCGGCGTACTTGGTGAAGAGGCCGGTGCACTCTATCTGGGTCTCGGTGTTGATTATGTTCTCCGTGAGGCCGGCGATGGCGGTGCAGGGCTTGAAGGTGGAGCCCGGCTCATAGGCGCCGTTGAGCGCGCGGTTGAAGAGCGGGTCATTCTCGGCCTCCAGCAGGTCGCTGTAATCCTCTATGATGCTCGAGAGGTCGAAGGTCGGGTAGCTCGCGATGGCGAGGGGCTCGCCCGTCTTGACGTCCACGACGACTATGGCGCCGCCCTGGATGTCCTCCCTCACCTCGTCGAGTTTGCCCTCCATGGTGTACTTGGCGTTGTCCTCGTCGCGCTTGAGCTGCAGCTCATAGATGCCCGTCTCGAGTATCCTCTCCACGGCCTCCTGCAGCTGTATGTCGATGGTGAGGTAGACGTGGTTGCCGGGTACGGGGTCCTCGGTGTACACCGTGCTGGTTATCGTGCCGCTGGCGGTGCGGGTCACTCGGGCGGTGCCGTTGGTGCCGTGGAGCCAGTCCTCAAAGGTGTACTCCGCGCCGTCGCGGCCGACCTTGGTGTCGTAGTCGTAGCCGCTGTTCTCGTCCTGGGGGCGGTATTTTTCCATGTCCTCCTCGCTCATCGCCTGGACGTAGCCGAGGATGTGGGCCGCATACTGGGTGTTGTATTCGCGGACGTAGGAGGTCTCCACCTCCACAACGTTGCCGACGACGCCCATCAGGTCGGAGATGAGGTCTATCGAGGCGTCCTCGACAAAGACGTAGGGGTTGGTGTTGATGGAGTAGCGCACATTGAGCGCGTAGCGGACGCTGGCTATCTTGCGCATCTCCTCGGCGTTATAGCTGTTGGCTATGTCATAGCGGGTGCGGAAATAGCTCATGAGCTCCACGGCCGTCGTGTCCTCGTCGAGGCCCTTGCTGTCGAGATAGGCCGTGAGCAGCGTGCGCTGCAGGGCTGTCATGTCCGTGTACTCGAAGGGCGGCTCCTTGGTTATGGGCAGGTCGTCGATGTAGGTCTCGCCCGCGGCCTCGACCATGTTTATCATCTCGAGGATGACGGCGTTGGGGTCCTCCACCTCGTCGGAAAAGAGGCGCGTGTCGCTTATCTTGAGGTTGTAGCACTCGCGGTTAGAGACCAGGACCCGGCCGTAGCGATCCAGGATGTTGCCGCGCGCGGCGGTGACGGTCTGGTTCGAGGCCTGGTTGTTCTGGCTCTCCTCGTAATAGGCCGCGCCCTCTATTATCTGCAGCTTGTAGAGCGTCACAACGCACAGGGCTATGAGCGTCACTACCAGAACGCCGAAGGCGAAGAGCCTGCCTGAACTTACAAGTTTTTTCATGGCTTATCCTTTCGCTGGAACGGCGGCGAAGCTAAATTTTCTTTCTCGCTATCGCCTTGCATGGGAAATACAGCGCTGCGGTCATGGGCAGGGACCAAAGCACCTGGACTATGGCGGTCCAGAGCATGGAGCCGAACTCGTGCCCCTTGAGCAGCAGCCCGAACATCTGCGCCGCCGCGGTCACGACGCAGCCCGCGGTGCACACGAGCATATAGGCAAAGAAGCGCTTGTTCACCAGCCAGCGCGAGAGTATGCCGGCGAAGAAGCCCAGCACCGGGAACACGGCGACGAAAAGGGCCGTGTAGTTGTAGCTTATGTCCGCGAGGAAGCCGAGGACGAGGCCGAAGGCCGCGCCCCAGATGCCGTCCTCGAACATGCCTATCGCCACGGCCGCGGCGGGCAGAAAGAGCATGTTCACGCCGAAGAGCGGCAGGCTCGCGAATATGGAGTCCTGCACCAGCAGGCACAGGAGGATATAGAGCAGGTAGAGCAGCGCGCGGCGCAGCTTTTTCCTGTCGATGAGGTCCCAGAGCATTGCAAAGCCTCCGCGAGACGGGTCACTCGACCACGTCGAATTCTTTGATGATGTACACCTGCACGAGGGTGTCGAGGTCCACGGCGGGGTTGATGATGCCGTACTCGGTCTGGCCGCCGGCCTCGCTCTGAATGGAGGCGACGCTGCCTATGACTATGCCCTGCGGGATTAGTCCGCCGGAGCCGGAGGTCAGCACGTCGTCCTCGAGGAAGAGCTGCGCGCCCTCGGTCAGCCAGGTGACCTTGACCTGGCCCTGGCGCATGAGCGTGTAGTCGCCCATCAGCATGGCGGCGGAGCCGTCCGCGCCGACGAGCGCGCCGATGCTGGTGTCCACGTCGATGAGCGTGCGCACCGTGGCCGAGCTCTCGCCCAGCTCCGAGATCTGCCCGACCAGCGCGCCGTATTCGTTGACCACGCAGTCGCCGACCTCGATGCCGTTTTTCTCGCCCTTGTTTATCGTGAAGCTCGAGCCCCAGTTCGAGGCGCTCCAGGACACTATGCGCGCCGACTCGAACACGAAGTCCGAGTGCTTCTCGGCAAAGCCCAGGAGGTTCCTGAAGCGCTCGTTCTCGTCGAGGGCGTCCTGCCCCGCGCGGACCTCCTCCTTGGCCTCGGCCAGCTGTATCTTCAGCGACTCGTTCTCGGCCTTGAGCTGCTCGTACTCGAACAGATAGCCGTAGATGCCGTCCAGCCAGTCGGCGACCGAGGAGGCGGCCTGACGTATGGGCTCGCGCACCGTGACTATGGCGTTGGTCAGAAAGTCCGCGCGGCCGCCCAAGACCCGCCCCGCCAGCAGCGCGACGAGCACTACGGCGAGGATGACCACGCCGAGCCTTATGCCGTTTTTCTTAAGATATTCTTTCAAAGCAGCTTCACACCCAATTTACCGAGCATTTTGCCCAGCCTGCACAGCGGCAGGCCCATTACGTTGAAGAAGTCTCCCCTGATGCCCTCCACAAAGAGCGAGGCATAGCCCTGCGCGCCGTAGGCCCCGGCCTTGTCCATGGGCTCCCCGGTGGCTATGTAGGCGGCTATCTCCCCGTCCGTGAGGTCGCGGAACTTCACATAGGTCTGTTCGGCTCCGCTCACGCGCTCGGCGCCACTTATGAGCGCCACGCCGGTCCAGACCTCGTGCTCCCGGCCCGAGAGCGCGCGGAGCATCCGCGCCGCGTCCGCTTCGTCGTGCGGCTTGCCGAGGAGCTTGCCGTCCAGCCAGACGATGGTGTCCGCGGCTATTATGACGTCGTTTTCCGCAGAGTGTTCCGCGATCTCCTCCGCCTTTGCTCCGGCGAGGGCGAGGACGGTCTCCTCCGGGCCCGCGCCCTCCGGCGGGTGCTCCCCGCCTTTGGCGGGACGTATCTCAAACTCCAGGCCCAGCATCTCCAGCAGCTCCCGCCGCCGGGGCGAGCCCGAGGCCAGTATGATGCCCATCAGTCAACACCTCTGTAATATAGTCCGCGCGTGAGGCCGTTCGGCCGGTATTCGCTCTTGCCGAGGAAGCTCTTTGCGACCTCCACGCACTCGCGCGCGCCCTCGTTTGTGAACAGCAGCCGCATCCCGCTCACCCCGGCGAGCAGCACCTCGTCCAGCCGGTCCGCGAGGAACACCTTCATCGGCCCGTAGAGCGCGTTGCGGCACACGGCCTCGCGCAGCACCGGGTACACGCCGCCGAAGTCGTCGCTCATTCGCGAGGGCGTGCCGCAGGCGCAGCGGCCCGCGCTGGCCTTGATGAGGCAGCGCTCCGTCAGCATGACGGGCAGGCGACCGTATACTATTATCTCCGTTTCCAGCGGCTTGGATAACTGCTTTATCTGCTCCATCGTGAGCTCGAAGGAGGCCGTGGCCGAGAGGAGCCCCGCGCTCGCGGCGACGTCCATCGAGTAGGAGTTGAAGATGTTCAGCGAGTAGTCCCCGCGCGCGTCCATGCCGGCCATGCGCGTGAGCGCGACGTGGCCGAGATTGCCCACGAGCGCCTGAGTCACTCCGGCGGAGCGCACGCGGCCCAGCTGCCGCGCCGTCTCCTTGAGCTCCGCGTCGCGTATCACGCGGGGCAGGACCGCCACGGGCGTCGCGCCCGCGGCCAGGAAGGGCTCCAGCCGCTCCGGGTTCTCTGCGAGGACCGTCAGCGGCGCGTATATATAGCCCGGCGCGAGCTCCGCGAGCTCGGCCGTGAGCTGTTCGGCGTTCATGACCTCGAATATGGCGGTGAGGTGGTCTGCAGCGGGCTTTCCGCCCACGGGCAGGGGCAGACGCCCCGTGCGCATCGCGGGCGGCTCCGCCCGCTTGGCGGTGAGGCTGTGTATGAGCTCCCGCCTCGCCTGCTGAAGGAGGCCCTCCGGCAACATCAGCCCGCGCCCGAGCATAACGTTCACCCGCTCGCAGGCGTAGGGCGTGCCCGAGGTGCGCCGGAACTCGGCCTCCACCGCCCTCTGACCCAACGGCTGGCCCACGGCCTGCATCGGCTCCGGCCCGTTCCAGACGGCGCGGTTGCCGTCCTGGTCCTGGATGCCGCTGCGGAAGGGCCGCCCCTGCTGGATGAGGGCGAAGAACTCCACCTTCACCCGGCGCAGCTCCGTGTCCGCATAGCCCTTGCGCACGGCGTTCATCGCGCGCTCCGCGTCCCTGTCCGGCGCTCCGGGCAGGGAGAGCATGTCGTCCTCAACCGCGCCGCGCAGATAGGCGTCCGTCCCCTCCCGGCCGGTGAACACGAGCTCCAGCTCGTCCTTTTCCGCCGCCAGGGGCTTGCGCCCGTCGCGCACGCATTTCACGCATATCTCCGTGACCTTTGCAAGCTGCTCAGGCCGCTTTATGCCCCGGCCCACGATCGCGCAGGCTATGCCGAGGTTCTCAAGCTCCGGGATGTAGTCCAGGCCGCGCAGGTCCTTGAGACTGAGCGGATAGTCGTCCATCCGCCCGCCGAGGGAGTAGCGCTCACGGCAGAGCCCCGGGCAGTCGCCCCGGTTGGCGCTGCCCCGGCCGTTCACGGCCGCGAGGTAGCACTGCCCCTCCCAGGACGAGCACAGCGCGCCGTGCACCGTCACGCCCAGCTCCACACTGCTGCGCCGCGCC
>OLOS01001539.1_pt1 | contig 18398 bp, 14 predicted proteins | sample 1672631 | NCBI WGS metagenome assembly OLOS01 (sample SAMEA3136707, study PRJEB25190) | human gut metagenome | biome: human gut; feature: human-associated habitat; material: faeces | place: Austria | collected 2013 | reverse complement strand
ATCTGCTCAAATGCTCTGCCTGTTGCAAACATTGCAAATGATGCGGCAACGGGAATTTTGCCTGCCGCTGCCATACCTGCCGCAACGCCTACCATATTGCCCTCGGCAATACCGCAGTCAAAAAATCTTTCGGGAAACTCTTTTTTAAAAATTCCTGTCTTTGTAGCAGCTGCGAGGTCTGCATCAAAAACAATAATGTCCTTATTTGTCTTTGCAAGCTCACAAAGAGCCATGCCAAAGCTTTCTCTTGTAGCCTTTTTAATTACCTGTGCCATCAGCAGTTGCCCTCCAATCTGTCAATTTCAGCCTGAAGCTCGGCAGTAGCCTGTTCATACTGTTCCTTGTTGGGAGCAGTGCCGTGCCAGCCAACCTGATTTTCCATAAATGAAACGCCCTTGCCCTTGATTGTCTTGGCAAGAATTGCGGTAGGCTTGCCCTTTACTGTCTTAGCCTTTTCGAGAGCCGATTCAATCTGATTGAAGTCGTGACCGTCAATTTTGATTACTTCAAAGCCAAAGCTTTCAAACTTTTTATCAAGAGGCTCAATGCCTGCAACCTCTTCAACAGTACCGTCAATCTGAAGTCCGTTCTGGTCAACAATTACAACGAGATTGTCAAGCTTGTTGTGAGCGGCAAACATTGCAGCCTCCCAAACCTGACCTTCTTCAACTTCACCGTCACCGAGAACTGTATATGTGCGATAGCTCTTGTTATCAAGCTTAGCCGCAAGTGCCATACCGCAGGCAGCCGAAATGCCCTGACCGAGTGAGCCTGTACTCATATCAATACCCGGAGTACCCTTCATATCGGGATGTCCCTGAAGCATAGCGCCTACATGACGGAGCTTTGTAAGCTCGTCCCATTCAAAAAAGCCCTTGAGTGCAAGTGTTGCATAAAGAGCCGGACAGCAGTGACCTTTTGAAAGAACAAAACGATCTCTGTCCTGCATATCGGGATTTTTAGGATCAACATTCATTTCCTTAAAGTAGAGATATGTGAAAATATCTGCTGCCGAAAGCGATCCGCCGGGATGACCTGATTTGGCGTGGTAAGTGCCGAGAATTGCGCCCATTCTTGACCTTGCGGCAAGAATTCGGAGCTGCTTGATTTCTGAACTGTCCATTTAATAAACCATTCCTTTCAGAATTTTGCGTAATACATGACCGTGTTATACACACCTATTTTAATTATACACAATCCAACGCAAATTTCAACAATTTTTTAGGATTTTCCAAAAATCGGATAAATTCCTTAAATTCGCCCTTGAAGAAATAATTTTTTATGATATAATAAGAAAAGTAAAATACGATTAATTCTAAACTTTTGTAAAAGCATATTTATAAAAACCGTTTGGAGGGAACAGCAATGCTGCTTGCGGCCGATGTCGGAAACACCAATGTCAAGCTCGGCATTTTTGACGGAGATAATTTAAAATTCAAACTCCGTTTTTCAACCGATGAAAACAAAACAAGCGACGAGCTTGCCGTTGAACTTTACACTTTTTTGCAGATTTACAACATCGACGCAAAAAACATTGACGGCGCTATTATAAGCTCTGTTGTTCCGAAATTTACATATAATCTCAGACGTGCGATTATGACCGTTACAGACAGAAAAAGTCTGCTCATCGGTCCGGGACTCAAGACAGGTCTTGACATCAAGATAGAACATCCCGAAACCTTGGGTGCAGATATCGTTGCCGGCTGTGTGGGAGCGTGTGAAAAATACGGCGGTCCTCTCATTATGATTTTTATGGGAACTGCAACCGCAATTGTCTATGTTGACGCAAGCAACGCATATCACGGCGGTGCAATTGCCCCCGGTATGGGAATTTCGCTTGACGCACTCACAAATCACGGCGCATTGCTGTCATCGGTTGATATGAAAGCTCCAAAGAAGGTAATTTCGTCAAACACATCCGACTGCATTCGTTCGGGAATTATGTTCGGAACAGCCTGTATGCTTGACGGAATGGTTGATATGTTTACCGAGGAATGCAAGACAGAATGCAAGGTTATTGCAACAGGCGGTCTTGCTCCGCTTGCAATCAAAAACTGCCGTCACGATATTATCTTTGATGAGAATATTATTCTTGACGGACTCAAAATTATTTACGAGAGAAATAAAAAATAAAGACAATTTAATATACAACTTGTTTTTGAATTATTAATTTGATGCAACGGGGTTCTCCCCTTGTAAATATTATTTGCGTTTCACCTGCGGAAAATGAGCAGGGAAACAGCAGGAGGAATTTTTTATGAATAAGACAGGAAACTTTTCAAAGGTGCAAAGAATGGTTATTCTTGCAGTGCTTATCGCATTGACGCTTGTAATGGCGCTCACACCGCTCGGATATCTGAAGATCGGTGCGCTTTCCATTTCATTCCTTTGCATTCCGATTGCAATCGGTGCAACCGTTCTCGGTCCTACAGCAGGATTGATTCTCGGCACACTCTTTGGTATCACAAGCTTTGTACAATGCTTTGGTATGGACGCATTCGGCACGGCAATGCTTTCAATCAACTGGTTTTACACCTTTATAATTTGTGTTGTTGCACGAGCTCTTATGGGTTGGTTCACAGGACTTATCGCAAAAGGTCTGGGCAAGGTGTTTGAAGGTAAAACTGTAGGCAAGTTCAATCTTAACGACCTTATTGCTACTATACTCTGCCCTGTTATGAACACAGCCTTCTTCCTTGGCTTTATGGCAATCCTTTTCGGCAGTATCGAAGTTATGGGACTTAATGTAATCACAGCCGTGGTTATCCCTGCTCTTTCAATCAACTGCATTCTTGAAATCATTGCTTGCTTTGTTGTCGGTTCGGCAGTAAGCATTGCAGTCAAGAAAATTGTTGCGGCAAACAAAAGTAAATAATTAACATTCAAAAACGGGCGATTTTGTTTAGAATCGTCCGTAATTTTTTTACATTATATTTTAAAATCGGTGATGTTATGCAAAAGAAAATTATTGAACTTTTAACAAAAACAGACGGCTATGTTTCGGGCAGTGAAATTTCCGAACAGCTTGGTGTGTCAAGACAGGCAGTGTGGAAAGCGATTAACAATCTCAAGGAACAGGGCTACAAGATTGACTCTGTAACAAACCGTGGATACCGCCTTGTTGCCTATCCCCCACACCTCAACGAGCCTGCAATCGAAAAATACCTGAAAACCTCCGTAATCGGCAAAAATCTCATCGTCCTTGACGAGGTTGGTTCAACAAACGATTACCTCAAAAAGCTGGGTGCAGACGGTTGCGAAAACGGCACGGTTGCCGTTGCCAGAGAACAAACTCAGGGCAAGGGCAGACTCGGCAGAGTTTGGAAAGCAAAAAAGGATGACAGCATCACCTTTTCGTTTTTGTTAAGACCAAAGATTGCCCCGTCAGAGGTATCGTCAATCACCCCTCTTGCAGGTCTTGCGGTCTGCAAGGCAATCAGAGAATTCACGGGACTTGACTGCCGTATAAAATGGCCGAACGATATCATCATCGGAAAGAAAAAGCTTGTCGGTATTTTAACCGAAATGAGTGCCGAATTTGACGCCGTAGAATATGTAATTACAGGCATCGGAATCAATGCCGACACTCAGGATTTTCCCGATGACATAAAGGAAAAGGCAACCTCAATTTATCTTGCAACAGGCGGTCATTTTGACAAGAACAAATTCTTTGCCTGTGTGCTTAACCACATTGAAGAGGAATTCATCAAAAACGATTTAAAGCTTTCCCCTGTCGCATTAAAGGAATACACAAGCCTTTGCGCAACAGTCGGCAGAGATATAACATTCACCAAAGACGGAAAGTCCGTTACTGCAAAAGCTGTGGGAGTAAACCCTGACGGCGAGCTTATTGCAGAGCTTCCCGACAAAACCACCAAACTTATCAATTCAGGCGAAGTCACCGTACAAGGCATTTACTAAATTGAAAGTTGAAAATTGAAAATGTAAAATTACGGTCAGCAGTATGCTATCATTTTCAACATAAAAAATAATGTAACAAAGCAGAGAACATCGACATAGATATTCTCTGCTTTTGTTATTTATTTAATTTCTCAATTCTTGATTTTGCATAAGCAAATTTAATTGAAGATTCCAATATGTATTTGGCTAAATCAGGTGATTTTGACTTACAAATTCTGTGAATTATTCTCGCATATGCTTTATTGAACTCAGCTTCAGAATAGTTCATAATCAAACACCCGACATTACAGAATCTGAAATGTGTTTAATTATTGAATCAAATTCCTTTATATTTTTTAGTAATAACTCATATCGTTCAATACTGTCGCAGAGTAAAATTTTAGTGTTATAATCACACAAATCGTCATAAATATTTTTTATGCAAAGCCGATTCCGAATCAAGATAATCTTCATACTTTGCCATAACAGAATTTGCGTATTCATACAAAGCTTCACATTTAGCCGTTACAAGATAATTTACTTTTTTCATAAATAACTCCTTTCACTCTACTTTAAATAATAACCCGTTTACATTATTATATGTTAAAAACAGCAGAAATGCAAGTTTAACAGTCACCGATAACCGATATAATTTGACACCGCACAAACAACAAGGACATCCGAAAAACGGATGTCCTTAGTTTTTATATAAAATATTCGGTTATAAATTACTTGAAGTATTTTACGCCGCTTTCAAAAATCTGCTGGTCTTTTGCGAACGGAACATTTTTATAAAGGTTTTCGCCCTTTCTCTCGCTGTGTCCCATTTTACCGAGAACTCTGCCGTCAGGTGATGTGATACCCTCAATTGCACAAACAGAACCGTTGAGGTTAAACTCAATGTCGCTGCTTGGGTTGCCGGCAAGGTCAACATACTGTGTTGCAATCTGACCGTTATTTGCAAGTTCTTTAACAGTTTCAACATCAGCCATAAATCTGCCCTCACCGTGTGACACGGGAACAGCAAACACATCGCCTGCGTTGACATTTGCAAACCACGGTGACTTAACGGAAGTAACTCTTGTATAAGCCATATGTGAAATATGTCTGCCGATTGTGTTGAATGTGAGCGTCGGGTCATTTGCTTTAAGCTCTCTGATTTCGCCGTAAGGAACAAGTCCGAGCTTGATAAGAGCCTGGAATCCGTTACAGATACCGAGCATAAGACCGTCACGATTCTTGAGAAGGTTGTTAACCTGCTCTGCAATTCTCGGGTTGCGGAATGTTGTTGCAATGAACTTACCTGAACCGTCAGGCTCGTCACCGCCTGAGAAACCGCCCGGAAGCATAATCATCTGTGACTTTGCAATGAGCTTTTCCATTTCGTCAATTGTTTCCTCGATATCGTTTGAAGAAAGGTTCTTGACGATGAGCATTTCAACATTTGCACCTGCTTTTTCAAATGCTCTTGCCGTATCAACCTCGCAGTTTGTACCCGGGAATACAGGGATAAATACAGTAGGCTTTGCAGTTTTGATTGCAGGTGAAGATGTATTTCTCTCGCTGTAAAGCGGAACATCAACTTCGATTTCAGGCACTTCAGCCTTTGTCGGGAATACCTTTTCAAGCGGAGCAGTCCACTTTTCGAGGAGTGCGGAAAGTTCGATTTCCTTGCCGTTTACCGTAATCTTTGCATCGTTCGTAACAGTACCGAGGTCATAGTGAAGAACATCGTTTGAAAGCTCTGCACCGTCTGCAAGTTCGATAACAAGCGAACCCGAAAGCGGAGCGAAAAGCTCGTCATTTGTGAGTTCGTTTGCAAACTTAAAGCCAAAGCCGTTACCGAAGCAAGCCTTACATACGCTTGCGGCAGTACCGCCCTCTTTAACAACCGATGCAGAAAGCACCTTGCCGTCCTCGCAGAGAGCATAAACAGCGTTGTACATTTTGATAAGCTTATCCCATACAGGCATAAGTGTTTCTTTATTTTCGGGAACGGGAACAAAGATAACCTTTGAACCTGCGTTCTTGAATTCTGTTGAAATTGTCTTTGATGCCTTTGTCATTGCAACGGCGAAACTTACGAGTGTAGGCGGAACATCAATATCCTCAAATGTACCCGACATACTGTCCTTACCACCGATTGACGGAAGTCCGAGCTTGAGTTGAGCCTGCATAGCACCGAGGAGTGCTGCGGCAGGTTTACCCCAACGAGAAGGAACATCTTTAAGTCTTTCAAAATATTCCTGGAATGTAAGTCTTGCTGTCATCGGGTTTGCGCCGATTGCAAGCAGCTTTGAAAGCGATTCAACAACTGCATAAGCAGAGCCGTGGAACGGACTCCAGCGTGAAACGCCGGGAATATAGCCGTAACTCATTGCTGTTGCATCGTCTGTTTCACCCTTCTCAAGCGGAATCTTTGCAGCCATAGCCTCCTGAGGAGTGAGCTGATTCTTACCGCCGAACGGCATAATTACCGTAGCCGCACCGATTGATGCGTCAAATCTTTCTGCAAGACCAATCTGTGAGCAAACTTCAAGTCTTGACATATTTTCAAGGAATGCCTCGTCAGCAGGCATATCTTTAAGCTTTGCGGGAGCAACCTTACGGTAGCAGCCTTCCCACTTCGGAGCCTCGATATAAGCCTTGGCAACCTGAGTAACACCGTTTGTGTTGAGGAACTCACGGCTGAGGTCAACGATTGTGTCGCCTCTCCAGTTCATTGTAAGACGAGGACTTTCGGTTACAACCGCAACGGCTGTAGCCTCAAGGTTTTCTTTTGATGCAAGTGAAATAAACTTGTCAACATCTTTTTTATCGAGAACAACAGCCATTCTTTCCTGACTTTCGGATATAGCAAGCTCCGTACCGTCAAGGCCGTCATATTTCTTTGTTACCTTGTCGAGGTCAACCGTAAGACCGTCGGCAAGTTCACCGATAGCAACGCAAACACCGCCTGCACCGAAGTCATTACATCTCTTGATGAGCTTTGCAGTTTCGGGGTTGCGGAACAAACGCTGAATTTTTCTTTCTGTCGGAGGATTACCCTTCTGAACCTCTGCACCGCAGGTTTCGATTGAGTTTTCATCGTGAGCCTTTGAAGAACCTGTTGCACCGCCGCAGCCGTCACGGCCTGTTCTTCCGCCGAGAAGTACGATTACATCATCGGGGAGAGGAGTTTCACGGATAACATTTTCCTTTGGAGATGCGCCGATAACAGCACCGATTTCCATTCTCTTTGCAACATAGCCCTGATCGTAAAGCTCGGTTACCTGACCTGTTGCAAGACCGATCTGGTTACCGTATGAGCTGTAACCCTGAGCGGCACCTGTTGTAATTTTGCGTGAAGGGAGCTTGCCGTGCATTGTATCCTTGAAAGGAATTGTCGGATCGCCCGAGCCTGTAACACGCATAGCCTGATATACATATGAACGGCCTGAAAGCGGATCACGGATTGCACCGCCAAGACAGGTTGCGGCACCGCCGAAAGGCTCGATTTCTGTCGGGTGGTTGTGAGTTTCGTTCTTGAACTGAACGAGCCACTGTTCTGTTTTTCCATCTATAGTAACGGGAACCTGAATTGAGCAGGCATTGATTTCTTCACTTTCATCAAGGTCGGGAATGAGTCCCTTTTTCTTGAGTGACTTCATACCGATGAGAGCCATATCCATAAGTGAAACGATTCTCTTTGTATCCTTGCCGTAAACCTCGTCACGGGTTGCATAATACTCGCTGAGTGCGTCCTCGATAACCTTGCCGAGAGCAGACTTTTCAATCTCAATCTCTTCAAGTCTTGTAAGGAATGTTGTGTGACGGCAATGGTCCGACCAGTATGTGTCAATTACACGAAGTTCTGTAACCGACGGATCACGGTGCTCTGTATCTCTGAAGTAATCACGGCAGAACTTGAGGTCTGCAAGTGTCATTGCAAAGCCCATTGAATCGTAATACTTCTGCATCTCATCATCATTCCAGCCGTTGAAGCCCTCTACCCTCTTAACATTTTCGGGAACGGGAATTTCCATATCAAGAGTCTTTGGCTTTTCAAGAGATGCAAGACGGCTTTCAACAGGGTTGATTAGGTACTCCTCAACCTTTACAAGCTCTTCGTCTGTAATATTGCCCTTGAGAGCAATTACTCTTGCTGTAAGAACCTTGCAACGCTCACCCTGAGTAAGGAGCTGAACGCACTGCTCGGCAGAGTCGCCGCGCTGATCGTACTGACCTGGGAGATACTCCATTGCGAATACCTTCCAGCCGTCCTCAACTGGGAGAGTTTCTTCATAGATTACATCGGCATTAGGCTCTGACAAAACAATGGTTTTCGCCTTGTCATATTCTTCCTTAGTAAGTCCCTCAAGATCGTAACGCACAATGTAACGAAGATCTTCGACAGACTTCATACCGAGGTTGTGGCGGATGTCCCAAAGCGTCTGCTTTGCAAGAACATTGAAGCCATCCTTTTTTTCAACAAAAATTCTGATTACTTCTGACATAATTCATTCACCTGCTTAATTAAGATATAAAACAAAATAAATCCCGTCTGATAACCTGTATCACATCACATAATACCACATTCGACTATTTTTTTATTTCATTTAAGGCATTAAAAGGTATTTAATAAAAACCTCTTCACAATAATTTGCCCTATAAGGTATATTGCACAACCTTATTTGCAAAAATTATGATTATTTCTTCTGTTTTTCGATATCTGCTCATAACACTGCAAAAGCGTATATTGCATATTTATACACATCATTATTCATATTTTGCCGTTTTTATATTGTAAAATGCAGTAATTATGCAAATTAGATAAAATAGTTTTGCAAGTTATAGAGCTATTTCTTGCAAATTTAAAGTAGATTTTTGTAAAATTGGGTGATATAATCAGCGTAGTGAATTTGAACGGATAGGGAATTTCAATTTTATATTTTTTCGGATAAAGGTGTCTGCGTATTATATGCAGGCATTTTTTATTTTATCGACACAACACCGTGCCGATGCAAGTACTCCTGAAAGGAAGAGTGTATCTATGAAGAGTGTATCTATGAAGAAGAAAGTAAAAGTTATTTCATCCCTGTCTTTGGCGGCAACACTTATTGTGCCGTCAGCCATTGTCGGCTTTGCGGCTGATGATGAAACAACGGAAAATCCAACAGTCAGCGTTGTAAACTTTTCTCCCGAATCGGGAAACAAAAGTACAAACATCGCTTCAATGTCAAAAATCATTGAACAGGCTGACGAGCAGGGAACTGATATTATAGTTTTTCCTGAAATGTCGGTGACGGGTTACAGCAAAGAAATTCCTGTTGCACTTGCCGAATCAAAAACAGGCAGTACAGCGGCATATTTTTCAGATTTGGCAGAAAAATATGATATGTACATTGTTTACGGTGCACCCGAAACGGTTCCGGGTGACAGCGCCCACGCATATGATTCTGCTTTTGTCTGCACCCCTGACGGAAAGGTTGACAGCTATCAGAAAATGCTTGTTTCGGCTGATGACAGTTCATGCAAAGCAGGAAGCACCCCGGTATATTTTGCCACAAAGTTTGGCAAGGTAGGTCTTTCTGTCGGAAACGATGCCGCCGACTTAATCGAACTCAGCAGAATTTACTCCGCTGACGATTGTTTTATGATTGCCGACTGTAATTCAATTGAAACGGAAGACTACACCAAAAACTACGATTTCAGCGACGCTGTATATTGTGATTACACAAAATCATATTACAATCTCGACTGGACAGATTACAACAGAAACAGCACATACAATGTTGTATATCAGGCAGGCTTATATGTTGCCTCCGCAAATCTCAAAGGCACATACGATAACAGCACATTCTCAGGCGGTTCAATGCTTGCGGGCATCAACTCACTTGACGAATACAATAAAATTTGGTCTATGTGGCAGTCTTCAATTGATAAAAACGCAGACTTCACCGATTACATCATAAAGGTTTATGCAGGCGGTGAAGAAAGCTCCGACACTCTCTGCACAGGCACGGTTGACCTTTCAACGGTAACACACGAGCTTGTGGATATGGACATTTATCAGCCTAACCTCTACAAAGAATGGTACTCACAGCTTGCAGAGTACGGCACATCACTTACAAAAGCACCCACAACAACAGATTCTCCGACGGTTGCAGTTGTTGAAATGAATCCAAAGTGGGCTGACAAAGCGGCTAATACAGAAAAGATGATAAACTACATTGAGAAAGCTAAAGCCGAAGGTGTGAACATAATCACATTCCCTGAAATGGCACTTGCAGACTATGCAAGCACAAGCGATCCCGATTCCGAAATCTGGAAATCAATTGTTGAAAACGCAGAAGCAACAGACGGTTACTATGCAAACCTTATTGCGAAAGCCGCCGCAGATAATAATATGTATGTAATCTACGGTACTGCCGAAGTTAATTCGGATGACGAACAGCATCCGTTCAACTCTGCCTTTGTCGCAACCCCGGAGGGCAAAACCCTCACCTATAGAAAAGTTCAGGTTGTTGAAGGCGACTGGGCAACATGGGGTGTTGAACCTCTCATCATCGATACACCTTGGGGCGGTATGGGCATAAGCATCTGTATGGACACATACGCTTATCCGGAGCTTGCAAGATACTATGCAGCCGCAGGTTGTAAGATTCTTGTAAATCCGACTGCATCAACAGGCTACGCAGGTTCAAACTTCATTTACAACAATGCAATTTCATCAATTGTTGCAAGAGATAATATGGCTTTACTAAGCTGTGACCTTGTTGATACAAGCGGTTATCAGGACAGTATGCTCTATCCAGGCAAATCAACAATTATTGAACCTAACGGTGTAAGCTCTGTATACCTCACAACCGAAACTATGACAAAGGAAAAGATGCTCACGGCAACACTTGACCTTTCAAACGCAGGCTTTGACCTTGAAAATTACAATCCGTCAGTTATGGCAAAGGCATTTGCGGCACTTGATAAGGGCAATGCAGTTTATGATTACAGCGGTCTTGTAACCGCATCGGAGTACACTTCCGAAACAGAGCCCGATACAACAGTTGCACCGACAACATCGGTTACGGCAACTGCCTCAAAAGATGCAACATCCGCTGCGTCTGCTGTAACAACTGCCCCCGCAACCTCCGACACAGCAACAAGATCCTCATCATCAGACAACGGTGCTGTTAAGACAGGACAGGCAACAGCAATTGCACTTCTCGCAGTCCTTGCCTGTGCAGGCGGACTTTCAATGTACGCATTAAAGAAGAAAAAAGAACTTTAATCAGAACATAGTTTTCTCCGACCGATAATTCTGTAAAAAACACCCCGTATATCGAAAATTTTCCGATATACGGGGTGTTGGTTTTATCAATCGCCTTTGAGAAAATCTTTGTAAAATTCCTCAAAACTGCCGTTTTTGTAGTCTGAATAATCCTTATTATCTCTGTTCACAATTGTGTCGGTAATAAGGTATGTATCAAATCCGAGTTTTGCACTGCACAAATCCTCGTCAACATCGTTGCCGATCATAATGCTGTCTTCGGGCTTGATATCCTGCTTTTTGCAGATTTCTTCAAAATATTTCAGATTCGGCTTGCAGCAACCAAAGTTTTCGTATGTTGTAACAAGTTCAAAATCGTCGGGAGAAACTCCCGCCCATTCAAGTCTGCGTTTTGTTGCAACAAACGGAAAAATCGGATTTGTTGCGGCAATAAGTCTGCCGCCGTTTTTCTTTATGAAATCAATGCTTTTCTTTGCATAAGGAGTAAAGCTTGTAGCATCTTTCGGAACGATAAACTCGTTTTCGTAATAATCGGTAAAAAGGTCATCAAACTTTTCAAGGTCGGCACCGCTGACTTTGCCCGCTGTTTCCCAGAAAACTTCACGGTTTGTACGGCTGTTATCGTTCTTTGTCATAGCGTCAGTGCCTGCCCACATCGCCTTTATAAGGGCGTCGGGTTCGATTTTTATAACAGGAGTGCAACGCTTGCAGAGCGATGAAAAATACAGCTTTACGAATTTTTCCATATCCATGGGAAGCAAAGTTCCGTCCAAATCAAAAAGATAATTTTTATACATTAACATACCGTTCCTTTCAATTTATGCACAAATATTATACAAAATTTCGATTTGGATTGCAAGGAAAAAATTTTCGGTATATACTATAGTCAGTAAAAAACGAGGTGATAAGATGAAAATAGTTTTAACAGACGCACAGACTGTTCTTGACGATATTGTAAATGCCGATGTGCTTAATCGGTTCGGTGAGGTTGAGTCGTTCGGTCTTTTGAAATATGAAGAGGTTGCGGAGAAAATTGCAGATGCAGATATCGTTGTGTGCAACAAAACTCTGCTTGATTCGCACACAATGCGACTTGCGAAAAATCTGAAATATATAGGACTTTTTGCAACAGGCTACAACAACATTGACCTTGACTACTGCACCAAAAACGGCATAACCGTCTGCAACGCAGGTTCATATTCAACAAATGCGGTTGCACAGCACACATTTGCACTCATTCTTGAACATTTCAATCACACTGCGGAATATAATCGGTTTGTTCAGGACGGCAAGTGGAAAAGAAGCAAAACTTTTTCACCGTTTGTATATCCGCTGAATGAACTTGCAGGCAAAACACTCGGCATTGTCGGACTCGGAAACATCGGAAAGGCTGTTGCAAAAATTGCAAACGCTTTTGATATGAATGTAATCGCATCGAGCAGAACTCCGAAAAATATTGACGGAATCAAAGATGTTTCATTTGACGAACTTCTTGAAACAAGCGACATTGTAAGCGTTCATTGTCCGCTAAATCCACAGTCGAAAAATATGTTTGACAAAAATGCCTTTGCCAACATGAAACAGGGTGCATTGTTCGTAAACACGGCAAGAGGCGGTGTTATGGTTGAAGAAGATTTGCTTGAGGCACTCGAAAGCGGTCACCTCGGCGGCGCGGCAATCGACACCCTCAAGGTTGAGCCTATGGTTGAGGACTGCATTCTTATGGGTGCAAAAAATTGCATCATCACCCCCCACATCGCATGGGCGCCCGTTGAAACCAGAGAACGCCTTATGGGCATAGTTTCGGACAACATCAAAAATTTTCTGAACGGAACTCCGACAAATAAAGTAAATTAACGGTGAGTAATTAATGACACAAATTATATATTAAGATATATTTTATAAATGTCACAATGTAATTGACCTACTGTAGCGGCGAATGAGGTTCGCCAATCATTTCGTGTGCAAACACGAAATGAATAAGTAAATGTACAAATTTTTGAGCAATAAAATTACTAATGTAAATATAAAAATCCGACAGAAATAACCGCCCACCTTTTCGGTGAGCGGTTGTTTTGTGTAGTGTAGTATTAGGAAATTGGGATTAGATTACAATTACTGCTGTCTTTCGCAATAACTTGAAAGGCCTGTGTTAGGATCTGTGTATTTGAGCATATCATTGTCAGCGTCATATGTGTAGTTAAACTGCTGTTCGCCTACTGTCATAACGAGATCTGTACCCTCAAATGTGTAGTTGCCCGAAACAGTCACACCGCTCATTTCGCCTGAGAATGTACCGTCATCTGCAAATGTGTATGTACATTTCAAAGTTTCGGGGTCAACACCGTTTGCTGTTGCGTAGTCATCAATTGAAACGGCTGTACCGTCCGTACCTTCAAGTGCTGTTACAGTCCAAGTACCTACAACGCTTGCCGATGAATCGCCGTCCTTTGAATCAGCGGCGCTGTCATCTGCGCTGTTTGCATTGTCGTCAGCAGTCTGTGATGCCGAATTTTCGTTTTTGCTTGACGAGTCACCGTCATTACCGCAACCTACAAGACCTACTGTACCTACCATACAAATTGCAAGCAATAAAGCTAACTTCTTGATTTTTTTCATAGTTGATTACCTCTTTCCGATATTTTTTACTTTCCGATTTTGATTTACGGAAACACCGCAATTTTCGTGTTTCGCTTTTATCACCTCAATAATAGCCAATTTAATGCAACATTTCAACAAATTGGCACAAACATCAATCTTTTGGCAAAAACATATGACAATCGGATATAATATTTTTCAAATTTATGGTATAATCTAAGTGCAGTTAATCATTGCTCCGAATTAAATTATTTCAAAGGAGGCGATATCTTGAAAATTGCAGTTATTGACGACGAAAAGCCTCAGGCAGACATTCTCTACTCAATCTGCAACGCATATTTTGGCGGACACAAGCAAAATGTGCAGATTGATTGTTTTCCTGACGGAATAGCTTTTTTCAATTCATTCAAGGAAAACACCTACAAAATAGCCTTTGTAGATATTTTTATGGAGAAGATGAACGGCATTACCGTGGCTGAAAAGCTTCGTGAAAAAGACCGTAATATTCTTATTGTATTTGTCACAACAAGCCCCGATTTTATGATGCAGGCATTTTCCGTTCACGCTTTTCATTACATAACAAAGCCCTACAAAGCTGAGCAGATTTACAAGGTACTTGATGATGCCTCGTCATATGTATCGGATAATTCAAAATACATTGAAGTTATGTGTGACCGTCGAAACACGCTGATTTCGCTTAAGGAAATTGTTTCTGTTGAATCCGATGCACATTATATCAACATAGGTGTTGTTTCGGGACTTAGATATCGCACACGAATGACCATTACAGAGTTTCTCAAGCTTGCAGACAACGACACCCGTTTCATACCCGTAAACAGGGGAATCGTGCTGAATGCCGATTACATAAAGGACATTGAAGGCTCTGTATGTGTTACAGGCAACGGTGAAAGATTCCCGATTAAAATTCGTGAAAAAACTCGGATTGAACAGAGTATCCGTGAATATATGTTCAAAAAAATCAGAGAAAACCAGCGGAGGTGAACATGGACGCATTCATAAAATTTCTTCAGGCATTTTTCAGCTTTGTCATAATAATACCGTTAAGTTTATTCTGCCTTTTACCGTTAAAAAATCAATTAAAATACCCGATTTCAAAGATAGTAACGCTCTTTTTGTGTTCATTTATCATACTCGGTTCTCTCTCGTCAATTGTGATGACGGCTTTTGACATTCAGAATTTAAACTTCGTTCTCTTCCCCGACCTTGTAATATTTTTCTTCCTTATTAAGAGCGTTACAAAGGCCGGAACAGCACGCTGTTTGTTTTTATAAGTGTGTGCTGTTTGATTTCATTCTTTTCTCTGTATGCATATTTTATCAACTCATTTTTTCAGGAAGAAATCTCACGAGGAGTTAACACCTCATATAGCCTGATTCAAATGGGGCTTTCGGTTGTGGCAATGGGAGCGCTTGTTCCGCTTACAAAATACTATGCATGGATGATTGACAACATAAATATCGGCAAGGTGTGGTATTTGTTTTCAATTTTGCCCATTGCACTTATGGTGTCAAACATCTATATCATACCGATTTCCTACGCAAATATTCGTGTTGGAAAGGTTTATGCAAAAGGATTCATCATTACAATATTTGAGCTTGCATTGTATCTTATAGTATTCATATTATTCTACATTTTCAGCAAGACTACTATTGAAAAAACAAAGCTTACAGAACGAAACAACATTCTTGAAATTCAGAAAAGTTACACAGAATCGTTGCAGTCGTACATAAAATACACCTCAAAAGCAAGGCATGATTTTAAACATTCAGTTCACGTTATGAGCCGACTTGCAGATGAAGGAAATCTTTCGGCGCTGAAAGACTACATTGCCCAGTATGAAAATTCGCTGACTGTAACAGCACCTGTGCGAATCTGCAAAAGTGACGCACTCAATGCTTTGTTCAATCACTATCGTCAACAGGCGATTGAGAACAATGTTGACATTAACTGGCGGATTGATTTGCCTGACAAATCGAGAATTCTTGATGTTGACCTCTGCAGTATTTTCGGCAACATACTCGAAAACGCAATTGACGGTTGCTGTACCATAGAAGAAGGCAAAAGATATTTTAACCTGACTTCCGAAATAAAAGGTGACTGTTTGTACATTGTTTCAACAAACAACTACGGCAAGCCTTTGGAAATGGACGGCGAAACTTATTCGTCCACAAAGCATCAGGGCAAGGGCATCGGACTTCACTCCATGAAGAGCATAACCGAAGTCTATGACGGAATTTTTGATGCAGGCAACAATAACGGTGAATTTTTCGTTGACATAATGCTTAAATATTAAACTTATTAAACTCAAAAAGGGTATGCATCCTCGCATACCCTTCTTTGTTATAAAAGTTCCAAACAAAAAACACGCTCTGCAAAATGCAAAGCGTGTTTTGATTTTGTTTTGTTGTTATCAGTTATTACCGACAACAAGTTTCTGGATTTCTGTGGCATCCACGACATTGATTTCACCGTCATGGTTGTAATCCGCAAGTTCTCTCTGAACATCAGAAAGTGTTGAAATTGAAACAATGTACTTGCTGATTTCAGTTGCGTCAATAACATTGACATGACCGTCAAGGTTTACATCGCCGATCATATACGGAGTATCATTGTTGTTGTCATTGCTCGGCTGTGTAGTTACAGGAGCTGTTGTTGCCTGTACCGTAGTAGGCTGTACTGTTGCAGCAGGAACAGTTGTTGCAGGCTGTGTAGCCTTGGCTGTTGTCGGCTGAACAGTTACCTTTGCAGTAGTCGGCTGAACCGTAGCTTTGGCTGTGGTAGGCTGTACAGTAGGTTTTGCTGTTGTTGGCTGTACCGTTGATGAAGAAACAAAAGTACAGAAATCAAGAGCAACCCAACCTGTCTTGCCGTTGTACGAGGTGTAACCCCATGTGTAACCGCCGGCTGTTGAAACCTTTGTTACATTAAGAGTAACATTGTTCGGAACAAATGCTATAGATGAATAGCTTGTACCCGCACCGCTTCTCATTTTGAGATAATCGTCAACATTTGTTTTATATGTACCTGTTGTGTAAGTTACCTTTTTGGTTGTAGCCTGAGTAGTGCTTGTACTGCCGCTGAAATCGCCAAGGTAAATGTAGCCCTGAAAATTCCACCAGCTGTTACCGCCGGCATTCTTGTCGGAAGTGCTTGCATAGGAAAGGTAGAAGTTCTGACCGCTCCATGCAGAGTTAGAAAATGTAATCTGACCGTTTTCAACCTTTTCTACAACAGCAACATGACCGCCGCCACCGTTATATGACCAGCAGGCAATTGCGCCGACCTTTGGAGTCTGACCGTACTTGTAGTAGCCGTTAGACTTGTTGTAATCGTACCACTGCTCGGCATTGTTCCATGAAAGCTTTGGCTCAGAACCGAGAATCTCATAAGCTCTGCCGTAGGCATATGCTGTACAGTTCGGCATGCCGTAACCATACTTATAAAAAACATTTAAATTACTGTAATAATATTTGTTACTTGAACTCGGGGCAGACAGTCTCGGTGAGAACGATGCCGCACTCGCAATCATCGACATTGAGAAAACCGACACAAACAGCATTACAGCCGTAAGAACTGCCGCAGAAACCTTTTTGCTAAAAACACTTTTTAAAACATTTCGCAAAGAAACACTCCTTTTTTTGAATTCAAAGTGATTGTTACCTATTTGTAACCACTTTATGTACATTCTATCATAAATTGCTCCAAATTCAAAGAGTAGAAATGCCGAAAATAGCCTTTATAATCTATTTTTTTAAGCCATTGTACACAATAATTTTCATTTTATGCATACTTTGCACAATATTTAACTCACATTCTTTAAAAGATAGTGTTTATTGTACAAGGATGAGGTCTGAGTTTTAAGGTGTAAAGGATTAGATAAACTTAATCATCAGAAACGCTTACGGCGTTAGACTGTTTATATGTTTCATTTATCGTTTTTCTTTACTGTATTGATCGATGAAATCAGCATTCTCCTGATTGTGCCGCACTGATTTTGCAATGGCTTATATACGGTTTCGGATATATATCCTGTTTCAAAAAGAAGTTCCAGCCAATATTCAGTTTCAAAGCACTCTTTTTGTGTTATTTCCAACTTGGAGATAAAATCCTTTTTACCCTGCGCATATTGTGCTTCGTGAATATTTGCACCTATACTTGTTCCCGAACGCAAAAGTTGATTAGTTAAAACCGATTCTCTTGCATTTGCTTTGATATCACGACACATATATACAATCTGTTTTGCAAATTCTTTTGATTTATTCCGTAAAATACTTTCAGACACAATCATCACCCAAAATACAATATATCACAAAGCCGAATGTCTGTAAAGTTATCGGTGATATGCCTCGTTTAACTCGGCGTGATATAAATGTGTTATCGCTCGCTTTCGCTCTCGGTGATATTATATTCGCTTTAAAACTGCCGCAGGCAATATCACTCGGTATGACCGAATATCACTGCACGGCAATATCACTCGCCGACAGGCGAATATAACTGAAAAACGCACTTGTTTACACAAGTGCGTTTTTCTTGGCGCGCCGGAAGAGACTCGAACTCCCGACCTTCTGATTCGTAGTCAGACACTCTATCCAGCTGAGCTACCGGCGCATAT
>OLOS01001531.1_pt1 | contig 18448 bp, 31 predicted proteins | sample 1672631 | NCBI WGS metagenome assembly OLOS01 (sample SAMEA3136707, study PRJEB25190) | human gut metagenome | biome: human gut; feature: human-associated habitat; material: faeces | place: Austria | collected 2013 | reverse complement strand
TACCGAGGTCTTCGATTTCATAGAGGAACACTTCGAAGAGACCTGGACGATGCCGATCCAAGAATTTATTACGGAGAAGAAACATACCAGGTATGATCGAAGAAGATAAAAGACTATCCGGTCGCGAAATACGATACCATATCTGCAAGGCGGATCTGATCGCCATCAGACCAGTGACGGCCGGAGATAAAAGCATAGGAGAATACTTGGGATATATACCATATGAATGTGTAGACGGAAGGAACTATCATGATCAATAGAGTTGTATTAGTGGGAAGATTGACGAAGGACCCTGTATTACGGAAGACGACGAATGGCGCATCGGTCGTGTCTTTTACGGTCGCATGCAACCGGCTTTTCAAACAGGAGGGACAGCCGGAAGCTGACTTCATCAACACTGTCATCTGGAACAAGACCGCGGACAGTGTAGCAAAGTATACGCACAAGGGCTCTCTGGTAGGTGTAGAGGGCCGTATCCAAACACGCAGTTATGATGACAAAGACGGCAAACGTGTATATGTAACAGAGGTGGTCGCAGATAATGTGCGCTTTTTGGATAGTAGGAATGCGGGAGGTACGAACAGTGCCTACGTACCAGGACAGGAAAGCATGCAGAGCAGCACTGATACGAGCAACAGCTATCCATCCTTCTCCAATGAGTTCACGAGTATTGCAGCGCTGGATATCTCCGATGACGATCTGCCATTTTAATGAAGGAAACGATACGGATGATCACGCAAAAAGAGATCGATGTGGAGGTGTGGGAACTGGTCGATACGACGAAGAACCTTTATATCTCCAATAAGGAGGATATAGAAATGAAAGAATATGAGATCAAGATAAGACTTACAGAAACAGAAGCGGAGCAGCTCATAAAGGCTGCAGCACAGCACGATCAGAAGGTTTCCGAGCTGCTGGAATCCTTTGTATATGATCTAGTCGCATCTGATGAGCATCGCGGAGGTGATGATGAGACAGAATTGGCCCATCAGTGGTATCAGCGGCGCAATGAAGCACTCTATCCGCATCATGCGACCCCGTTAACAGAGAGCGAATCTCTGAAGCTGGCAGAGACAGATATACAGAAGCGCTGTATACAGGAAGCATTCCGGTATACTCCCCTTTACTTTGAATGGATAAAAGCAACGATGAAAGATGATGGAGTGATCATGGAAGATCGTGAACATGAACTTGTACGCTTTTCTATTGAGGATGGCGATATCGACTTCGATGATGAATATAGAAACAACTGTAATGATCTGAGGCTCGTTCGTGAGTCCGATAAGATCACATGGGATGAGGTGGAAGCACGCCTGCGCAGTTATTCAAAAGAGCATCAACAGGAGTTACAGTATCACTTGAAAGAATGTTTTCAGCGATTACCAAGACAAGGGGAAGGCAGCGACTACGTGCGGATAAAGATGGCAAGCGATATCTATCATTTAGAGGCAATGCTGCGGCAGATCCTGGAAACTTCTGTGATGAGTGAATCGTGCTGCATAAAGGGAGGATGAGGAAAATGAAAAAATATTTAGGAAGCAACCTCCGCTATCTAAGAGAAAAAAATGGACTGACCGGCGCAAAACTTGCTGAGATGTTAGGTGTTCATGAATCAACGATCAATTATTATGAGAAGGGCAAGCGATACCCATCACCGAGAACAGCGCAGAGTGTCGCAGATCTATTTCAGATATCTGTGTATGCATTATGTAATACAGATCTGGAGATAACGGTAGAAACAGAGCTTTTGCATAATTCTACTTCTCTGATGGGATATGTCATCGAATATAGCGAGAAGGATGCATTCGAACCAGCAGGAGAACCTAAAAAGGTATTATGCACACAAAATAGGCTCGTTTGGATCCTGGAAAGAAATATGACATATACCGTATGGTCAGCGTACCGGTGCGACCTCAGTCACTATGTTCAAAATAATCCTGATATACCCTATTTTAGAAAAGCAGGTATGCTCTCGGATGACGAAAAATAAGATCGAAGGAAAAGCAAACCAAATAGAAAAGAAGCATAGTGAGGGATCCGTACGATGGAAGAGATGAGAAGTATGATCCTATTCGTGATCATCAACGCTCTGGCCATATCGTGTTATCTATTGGGAAAAGAGAATCCAAAAAGGAAGAAGGGAAAGAATGAAAAGAAATAAATATCTGAAAGCAAGGCTGTCTATGGCAAATGAGGACGAATGTCTACACAACACATTCGCTCTATATGTTGCAGGGATATCGGAGCTCCTGCTGATCGCAATCTTACAGGGAGAATTGAATCTCATAAGTATCCCCTGCATCTCATCTGCAGCTATCGCTCTATGCAGCTGCTCCTACCAGATCGGCAGAAATACCATACAGAGATCGGAAGATGATATCGATGGGAACCGTTGAAAGCGTGATATCCCCCATGCTGCCGATGCTGAAAAGCTGTCACAATACCATCATCTCCTATCGTGATTATCAAAAGCTAGGCGATGAGGAGATAAGACGCTTCTGTAAGCAGGCATTGGGGAGGGACATCCGGATCATCGTAAAAGAGGATGATCATTATGAGGAAGAGGTCCTCATGAACCGATATAGGAGCAACCGGAAAAAATCTAAGACAGTGATCCTGGAGCTGCTCTGATATAACAAATGAAGAAAAGGATGTGAGGAACAGATGATAGATGAAGCAATGAAAAATCAACGATGCTGCCACTGTAGGTTCTATCACGAAGAGGATGACAAGCAGTATTGTCAAAACTATGGCGAAGAAAAGCGATCCTGGAGAATGATCGATGCGAATCCTCAGCTGTTGCCCTGGTGGTGTCCACTGGATCTGCAGGAAGCAATAAGAAAAAGCATCGTACCGAATTATTCGAAAAAAGGTGGCGGTGGCTGTCATAAAGGCAACGATAAGGTCCTGCCGGATAATTTCGGGAAGATCGTACGAGCAGAGCAAAAGAAAATGATACCGATCAAGAAGGCCGCATCGATGACTGGCGTGAGCGTCTATCTATATAAGAAATTCAGAGATCAGTATATAGAGAGCCACTGATATGGATGAAAGATATACGAAGGAGCAGCTGTGGAAGCTTATTGGCGAAAATCTGAAACGTACAGAAGACTTCCTGCTCCTATATTCCCTTGAGGCTTTGAAGGAGTACGAGGAGAATGCCGAAAGGATACAGGGGATCCCTCTGGAGCCTATCACGATCGATGGAAAGACATATATACCGAGAAACGAACGATAAGGAGATCACAAATGAATACACTGACGGAACTCACGAAGAAGTATGGGGATATCGCCTATGACCCTGCTACCGGAGAGGCAAAAGGCTATATCAATTTCCAGTTCCTGCATAAGACTGCACTGCAGCGGGAATTGAGACTCATGAAGAAAGAGAGGCTCATACAAAAAGGTAATATCGATGAGGATCCCTTCCGATTCTTCAGGAAGCTGATCCGCTTTGAAACGGATCATGCGTATCGATATGAGAAAAAGAGTGGATATAAGACCATCTATGGGGTCAGACTGCAGATCCTACTGCCGAAAAAGATCAGGAAGGACAGTGAGATCAAAAAGCTGATCAGCCGCTTCATGACGCATTTGAATCCTTTGTCCTATGATCTGCCGTATGCCGCATTCTTCCTACAAAAAGGAAACGGAAGATATATAGAGCTGATCCTGAGTGAACGCGAGGTAGTCGATCGGATGGAGATCGTTCGATATGCCCGTGATTATCACAACAAGGACGGTGTATTGAAACACAAGCGCGGGGAGGCAAAACGAGACGGTGAAGGAAAGATCATCAAGAAGCATGTGATGTTCTCCAACAAGCGGAGGATATTTACCTTGGACCGCCCGATGGAGAAGCTACGACAGCGACTGATGCGGATGCTCTTACAATCCGTGAGGACGATCCTGCAGCATATCAAGCTCAGGATGTTCCTGAAGATACAGAAGCCGGGAAGAGCTTGGCATTACTATAACCGACAGTGTGTCCTGGAGGTGAATCAAGCCAAGCGATATATCGAATACATGTGCAATCATGCGGCTGAGATCAAAAAAGAGGAGATACGAGATCTGGAAGAGGCACGTCCGTATCAAAATATCCCGATACCGGGGTATCGAGAGATCAAGACGATCTTCATGAGATATAAAGCCAGATTCGAAAAGGGCTGCTTTCATGATGGTGATGGCAATCGGTACAGGATAAGAGCCAAAGGTGTCCCTTATGATGAGCTGCGGGCGAATATCACGGAATTGATCAGAATCTTCGAAGAAGAGCTCAGGGGGATCGTACCACAACTATAAGCGATGGACGTAGACAGAAGGAAGCATCAGAACGAATACCGATAAACTGAGGAGTGATGAGAAAATGGGAGTCAAAGTATCACCAAAGTTAGTGCAAGCAGCGGAAGAAAGCTATGAGAAGCTTTCTAATATAGGACTCAGGGAGGAACTGCTGGAGCCTTTCGATGATTTAATAAAAACGTGTGAGGATATCCTACATGAGGAAGCGATACGTAAGGAGAAACAGAAAATAGGGATACGGGAGGCGCAACAAAATGGTATCTGTATAGGAAGATCGCCGGTCCCGGTCAGTAAGAGATTCCTAGAGCTGGAACACCTCTATTCGAAAAACATGATCACAGCAAGAGAAGCTGCAGAAAGACTGGATATAGCAGTCTCTACCTTCCACCAAATGAGAAAGAGATACGAGAAGGAGATAAAGGAATGGAAGTGTCAAGAGGATACATAGCGAAAGGCTCCCCTGTCAATATTGCATACATAAGCTTTGCGAACCGGCATCCGTATAAAGGAGGAAACTATGGAAAGAGAAGAATTCAAAAAAATGACATCGGTATATGAAGCACGTCTCCGACAGCTATCTGACCGAAATGCTCAGGCGCCGCTCACTGCATACTTCGATCGGGTGAGGAGCATGGATGAGATATTTGGGTTCATACAGCGCTTCGAAGTAAAAAAAGCATATGACTGTTCTGGGGAGCTCGATTTCAAAGAGCTGACGCAATGTATCGGGGAACCGGTATATGACGCGATCAGCTGCTGCTGGCTGATCATCGAGGACTATCGAGATGGAGAGATCCACTTCAATGACGGAACGTCCGTTCGTGACGATCCGAATGTCCTGAAGGGCAGATTCTTCGATAAATGGCAGGATCTGACAGAGGAGCAGCTCTTCACTAAATCGCTCCTGCGAAGGATAGAAGCTTATGAGTCTTTGTCTATGTCTATATGGAATTCGGAAAAAACGTCAGAAGAAAAGACCACACAGCTGAAACGTATCCTCGACGAATTGGCGTCCGTGAAGGAAGAATTATGTCTACGAGGAGCTGAACGTCAGATCGTAGAGAATTCCATACTCTGCATCACGACGATCGTCGATCTCCTGAAAGAAACGGAGGGAACTGTATGACGAGTAGGTCCTACAGCGTCGGATACAGCTTCAAGGGTATCGGGGAGCTACTACAGTATGTCTAACTTAGGGCCCATACTCTTCACGATCTTCATCATCGTTTATTTCTGTGAGGATATAAGAGATGATTGGAGGACATGGAGGCTTCATCGCTTGGAAACTCTGAGTAGTGACCAGCTGTCTGCAATGGGATTCATATTTTATGGAGAAAGCGAACGAGAAGATCTGCTGTTTCTATTCCATGAGCGCTTCATCTTCAAGCTCCGGCGTAGGAGATGGATATTCAGCCGGATCTATATCGTAGACCTCAGATATCTGGAGATGGAGGGAACGATGGATATGAATATCAGGCTCATCGATGAAAGCTGTAAGAAGCATCTCTATACCGCTATAAAGAAATCAATAAAGGATGGATCGTATCTTGCAGATCCGATGCTCAAGGAACAGCTATATGCTGACATCGAGCGTCGTTACAAGAAATATGTCAAGATGCGACAAAGGATCTATGGAGGAAATCAAACATGGGAATGATCATTGCTGTTTTGAATCAAAAGGGTGGCTGTGGTAAGACCACGACTACAGATACCGTATCTGATATGTTGGCACGGAGCGGCTACAGCGTATTGGATATCGAACTGGACCCACAAGGAAATCTGGGATTGCTCCACGGATGCAAGGATGATCGGAACTGCTTATATACACTGCTCAAGGGTGGCGCATTTCAGCCGATCCGGATCCGGGAGAATCATCATCTGATCCCGGCAGGAAACACATCCAGGGATATACCGACGGAATACGCTGCCTGCATAGGGAAAGAGGTCATGCTGGCCGATATCCTGGAAAGCTATCGGGATATGTATGATTTCATCTTTCTCGACTGTCCGCCGACACTATCGCTTCTGACGGATCTTGCGATGGCAGCTGCAGATAAGCTGCTCGTCCCTGTGTCGATCGACCTCTACTCGATCGATGGTCTGACAAGATTGGATGAGCGGACGAAGCTGATCAAACGCTTCTATAATCCGGGACTCGATTATCTTGGGCTTCTGGTGACGAATGCGAAAAAGAATGCAAAGTGTACGAAGAAGATAAAAGAGATGGCGCAGGAGGCTACACAGTATCTGGGGACGAAGGTCTTCACGACGATCATCCGGAATTCGATCGTCGTCTCCGACGCACAGGTAGCATTCAAGACGCTGCAGGATTATCGTAAGAATGCAAGCGTCACGAAGGATTATGCAGCCTTTACGGATGAGCTGCTGGAGACGATCCAATATGGATAGCAGATCTATCGTGAGCGGTCTGTTCCAGGCGAATAGACAAGGCGGATCGGATACGGTCACGAGTTACCAGGTCATTGAAAAGGATGAGGTGCGTTCCCTACCGATCGACGCCCTCATCCCATCAAAGATCAACCGGGAGTTGGATCATGATTTCGTCACTGAGCTCGCGAACAATATCCGGATGAACGGGCTCATGCAATATCCTATAGTAAAGCCGATCGGGGACGGAACATTTACGATCCTGGCAGGGCATCACCGTATAGCAGCCTGTAAAAAGCTGAAGGAAGCGGATGGAAGCTATCAAACGGTGCGCTGTCTCATCAAGAGATCTGACGATATCGACAGTGAGTTGCTGTTACTGGATACCAACCTTCAGATCAATACACTCAGCGTATATGACAAAGTGATGGCGATCGGCAGGAAAGAAGAACTGTTGAAGGAAAAAAAGAAACGGGATCATGCCAAAGGCGGAAATCTCAAACATATCATCGCAGAAGAATCCGGATTGAAACGTAGTCAGATCCAGACTTATCTTACGGTATATAAAAAAGCGATACCGGAAGTGAAGGAAGCTTTGCGGAAAGAAAAGATCACTTTAACTCAAGCTGTAGCGATATCACAGAAGCCTGCTGATGATCAGCTGAAAGCTGTGATGAAAGGACGGGAGAAAGTATCGGCAGAGAAGAACACTGAAGCCTGCTTCCAGAAAACCCTCGATACGACTCTCACCGCTTATGTCAAGGCGAATCATGAACTGGATCGTCTCCTACAGAAAGCAGGAACAGAGCTGACGCCGCAACAGGAAGACCTGAAAAGATTCGTGCACGAGATGGTGAGATTCCTGGAAGCTTTCCATGATGTATGACATACGATCAGCTGAATCATTATGCATATGATCTCGTAGGAAAGATGAAACGCTCACTGAAAAAGAAGAATAAGGATATCTTCGTATTGGAAGATCTTGATATCGCGCACCTGAGATGGAGGTATGATGAAGCTCTGTCGACGATAAACGTATATCAGCTGCATGAGCTGCTGGTGTTCATAGAAAAAGTGAAATATCAGTTCCTGTTGAAAAACCAGCGTATCCCGACATATAAGGACATGAGAGAGGAATTCAGGCAGGAGCTGCATATAGTGATGGAATCTGTATAGGGGAGTCACTTTCAAACAGGTCTATAAGAGGTCCTACATATAGAAAAAAACATGGAAGGGGCATAGAAAGAGGAAATGAATCATGATTTCAAAATACAGCTGCTTCAGGCAGAATGTCTGGTGATCTTAGGGATAATGGGAATCGTCATCGTACTACTCATTATCGAATACATTCGTAGATGTAGAAAACTAAACCATTCGGAATTAGTCCTGCACGATGCAATGGGAAAATTCATATACTTCATAAACGACGATGATGACATCGATAGAGAAATCTTGACGGGGATAAGAATAGAGGATGACTGGAACGGACATATCGCATTCTTTCATGAAGTCCCCAAAGACCATAGAAAGAGATTCATCGTCACGACTGCTTCCTGCCTGGAATTCGATCTTGAAGCGTTCGGAAAAGAATGGTTCTTGACTGAAGACGAAGCAGAAGCATTCAGAAAAGCAAAAAGATAACGAAGCCTGTCGTAATGGCTTTCACGTATGGAATAAAAGAGGCCGAATCAACAGGAGCTTAAAATAGATCCGTAACATCATAAGGAGAACAGTTATGAAATGTAGAATAGATACCATGTCGTGTAAGATAAAAAAAAATAATCAAAAGCGTAGCAATGAATATCGCTACAATCACGCGGGAGCTATATGATGTGGACAGAGAAGATCGAATCGCACAGATATCCGAAAGAAAAAGAAGAACGTATAAATTTGTCTATCATGCAGTCAACATGATCAACACGATCGTGCTGTTTGCTATCAACTACCTGATTATGTGGATCGTATGGTACATCATCATGGATCCGCCATTCGGTAAAGCAAGATATATCTTTCCATTCGAGGATACTCATAACCTATTGATATGTTCCATCCCTATCATCGTGCTATGTCTATGTACGAGACGGCTATTGGCAAAAGAATATCCTCATATCGAGAGATATATACGATTGATTCCATTTTTACCTATTAGTGGTGTCATAATTATTTATATGGCAGATATAGGTGAACCTGATATCCTTCTACAAATATTTTACTTATCCATCCTACGCCTTATTTGCAATTCTTTGTCTAAAGCTATGGCCCCTATCGTGTATCCATATACCTTTCTGTCACAGGGAGTATCTTTGAGGCGTGCAGTTCAGAAACCAGACCGGAAATAAACGAAGATAGACTATCGATCGTTCTATAGGAGGCATTTATGAAACACAAGTATAAAGAGCAATGTTGTCATTGCAAGAAATGGATATATGACTATGATACGACTACCGGGAAGCTCCTTTGTAGACAGTGTTTGCAGGAAACCGGAGGCAAGCTGGAATTAGAGGAACCGGTCCAACTGACGATCGACGCATTTTTATACACGGATACAGAAGGCGGTGATAAATGATGTTGAAACGTGGGATCTTTTTCTTCGCTTTTCTAATCCTTATCGTACACATCGTTCGATTCTTCCAGTTCGGACAAGCATGGTATCATGCAGAGACGCAGGAGCTGCGTACATGTCATGCTGTCGAATCTGCATCCGGAAGTGACATTTCGGAATTCAATCGCTACATTCAGGATGGAACGATCCCTCCTACAGATGTATATTGGATCTTATCACAACGTGATGATCTTCACTGTACACAAGCTACGACCACACAGATGACTCCACTCGAAAAGATCAAATACTATATCGAAAAAAACTTGAATACGCTTGAAGAAAAAATAGCATTGTTGTCACAATGGAAGACATCAGAGCATATAAAAATCTCCGATATCTTCCTGCAGCTCGTGTTCTATATCGTATTGTGCGGGATAGTCTTGTTTGGTATCGTCGCAGGAATACTTATCTATCAGGAGATCCCTTTGCCGACCTATAACAGCACTGAGAAGCATATACAACTTCGTGCTTCCTGCTATGAGGTAGGTTCCCTATCCGTTGGCATCGTCGTAGGTCTCAGCATCATCCTGATACTGGGAAAGTTGTTATGTATATCCTACTTATATTTCAAGGTATCCAGGGTATTGAAGTTAAGAAGTATCCCGTACTGGATGGTCTCAATCGTCCTATTCATCTTCCTGTCATCGTGGATGATCCGAAGAGCTGTCCGCGCACGGCATTTCTATTGTTCAAACTTAGAAGCAGAGGTATTACAGAAAGGAGAAACATGAAGAAAAGAAAGTATGAAAAATTCCACGTTTGTAAATATACAACTACTGATCACATGGATAATCATTTATAATATACTTCTTTCAAGAAAAGAGGTATCTTCCATGGAAATGATGACAATCATGGTTTCGGCGCTTTTGGGAGCAGTACTTATCTGGACTACCTCCACAGTGCTCTACAAAAAACAATTTACGATTGAAACGAGATGGACATTATTTCAATCGATATGTGATGAAATGTATGCATCAAAAAAACTTATTGCATCATATTTCAATGAATTAGGCAAAATTGCTGCAGATATGCGTGAGGAAAAAGAGGCCGGCGAACATGTACATATTGATTTTACGAATCTCTCCTCTATACATCAGGAATATTCTATTCTGACGAATAAATTTCTGGCTTATATGAAAATGTATAAACCTGATACGATCTGCAAAATAATGGCGCATCTGCCCTTTATTTTTAAGAGCTCTACACGAAAAATGAAGTTCTATCTTTATCTGGAAACATGGAGAACTGCAATGTACTATGATTTGAAATATCTGCTTGATGCAGAAAATAAACTACAGGAGATCTTGATTCCCTACCTTGATAAGACTGCTGCTCCAGATATATATGACGAAATATTAACAGTCATAAGCAATGTCCATGCATCCGACATGCAAACGATAGACCTTGATGAAATTGGACTGTATGACTTTATGGCAGAAAGCTTCAGAAGAATCGTCTGATAAAACTAGCTGGATGACGATAAGAAAAGTGTTCATCAAAGATTGTCATAAAGTCTCAATAACCATGAATTACTTAGCAAACTGCTATGTAAGATAGGAGGGAGAAGTGTGATATCGATACTTTTTATAGGGATGATCATTTCCCTCTTCGTTCTATTATCCTATGCACTTTGCAAAGCAAGTGCTGAAGGTGACCGACGATTCGGATATAGGGAAGGACGGAATGAAAAAGAGGAGGAGATGACAGATGAAGACGCTGGTCAAGATATTCAATAAAAAAGGACAGCGAGTCATTATCGGATGCTTAGATGTATCCGGAACTCTGTGGGTGAATAGAGCTGACCTGCCTGCCGGCATATACAATTGTGTAGAATATGCTTATCAGAGGATCCCCAGAAGATTGAAAAAAAGTTTCAAGGTGCGGGATCCAAGATATAACGATAAAGTAAAAAAGAAATCAACAGGAGAAATATCATCATGAATATATTTATCACGATATGCTCGTGTATTGTCGCATCGATCATGACGACTCTATATTGTTGGAAGAAATTCGGGAAAGAAGAGGAAGAACGGATCCTGCAGGAACAGAAAGAACGTCGCGAAAAGATCCGGGACAGTATGCTCCAGACCGGATCAAAGCGCTATTCCTTCCCCATAGACCTGAAAAAGGCCAGTGACTGGCCTTTTGAGGAAGAAGTGCCACTGTCGGAGTTATCGGATGCGGAACATCTGTTACATGAAATATATATCGCCTCCGGGAAGCTGAAGCTGGAGAACATTACTGCAGTTGAAGCAAAACAGGATCTTTTCAGGATTCTGATCATTCTGGAGCATAAAGAACTTGTAAAAAGATACAACGATATCCATGGTGATGATTACCATACCAGACTCTTCTATATAGCGCACTTAGAAGAAGATGCAAAAAGAAGCCTGGAACGTGTCTACAGCAGTATGATCGATATCATCAAATATGGATGGTTGGGGTACAATGATATCTACAGCAATATCATCCGGATCCTACGCATGATCCTCGATACATCTTTAGAGGATATCATTCATAAATGATCTATGCTATATTTAATGCATAAGGAAGCAAATCTTATATTCATCAGGGAAAAACAAAAAAAGTAAAAAAAGGCCAGTGACTGACCTTTTGTGAAGGAGGGGAAGCGTGTGAAAGCTTTAGAAGATTGTATCGATGTAAGGCAGACACGGCGAGAAGTACAGAAGCATTTAAAAGTATTAGGAAAACGGATGTTTCGGAGCCAGATACTTGATTATATGTCCATAAGTGGCAGTATACTTTCCGGTAGTGGTAATCATGGAAGTGCAGACAATGGAGGAAAGCTTTTAAAAGCTATGGAGAAAGCAGAACAGAAAAATGCGGATATACAAACCTATATAGAATCTTTGATGAATGGCTTGAATAAATTAGAGGAGGAACAGCGGGACATATTACTTGCGAAATATTTATATAAGCTGGATGATGAAGAATTCGAAGAACAATTTAATACAAGTATGAGAACGATATATACTTACATCAAGGAAGCAGAAATCGATCTGGCAATAATATTGGGATGTGCAGTATTTAAGTAAATTGCAAAATAGCTTCAATTTTGCTTCAGTTTTATTTCAAAATCATTTCAATTTTGCTTCAATTTTACTTCAATTTTGCTTCAAAATCGTTTCATTTACACTTCAGTTTTGATGTGTTAAAATTGCTATGATGGATGTAGTGTAGAAAGGAGTCCTGATGAGCTTTAAAGGGAAGATGATCTTGCTTATCTTATTTATATTCGTCATTGTAGCAGCTTTCTTAGTCTACAATACGATAGCTATAGATAAGGCCAGCAAGGAGCACAAGGAAACGGTCACTCAGATAAAAGAAGAGGAACCGAAGAAAGATACACAGAAAGAGAAATTAGAACTGACACAGGACTCTATTGAGTTAGAGATCGGTGCAGTATTCGATTTTAAACAATATATCAAGGTGGCAGAGAATAAATACGGATACAGTGTAAAGGATCAGATCAAGGTTGACGGCGAGATACCTACAGATAAGGAAGGTAAATATCAGGTAGAGTATATCATGGATCTGGGTGAAGGTAAACGCATAAGCCGTATTTTGCGTGTTACCGTGCGAAGGTTTTAACTACCATATATTAAGGAAAGAGAATACGAAAGGTGACGCTATGGAGAAAAGAGAGAAAAAAAGTGCTATTCAATTATTTGAGGACAGACAGATACGTACTGCCTGGGATGAAGAAAGTGAAGAATGGTATTTCTCTATAATCGATGTTATCGCGATTTTAACAGAAAGTATGGATCCATCTGCTTATTGGCGTAAGTTAAAGCAGCGCCTCAAAGCTGAAGGAAATGAAACCGTGACAAATTGTCACAGTTTGAAGATGATAGCTGCCGATGGAAAAAAACGTCTTACAGATGTGGCAGATACAGAGCAGCTCTTACGTATCATTCAATCCGTGCCTTCACCTAAGGCAGAGCCGTTCAAAGCATGGCTGGCAATGGTGGGACGAGAACGCATTGAAGAAACAATAGATCCGGAGCAAGCGATCGATCGTGCGCTGGAGACCTATTTGAAAAAAGGATATTCTGAAGAATGGGTACATCAACGTGTCCTTGCCATCCGTATCCGTAATGAACTAACGGATGAATGGAAAAAACACGGTGTTGAAAAAGGAAAAGAATATGCAATTTTAACAGATGAAATTACTCGTGCCTGGTCTGGAATGGGAACACGTCAGTATAAAAAGCTGAAAGGCCTTAAGAAGGAGAATCTACGTGATAATATGAGTAATCTGGAGCTTGTTTTAACGATGCTGGCAGAAGCATCTACGACAGATATCTCCAAATCAGAGAATCCTAATACTTTTTCGGAAAATCAATCTATCGCTCGTCGTGGTGGAAAGGTAGCCGGTATAGCGAGACAAGCACTTGAAACGGAAACAGGAAAACCTGTGATTACCGCAGAAAATGCAACAGATTTACAAAAGCTGGTAACAGATATCGTAGAAGACGCAGCGGCATTATCAGTAGATTGCAATGGCAAAGATGATGACAAGCAAATGGGATAAATGCAGAGTCTCACAATAGCTACTTTTGTCTGCTATCCAGTATGCTGTAGATATGATGATATCTTTAATTATGTATGAATAAATAGAAAACGGATTTCGTAATACAGGAGGAAGTAGAAATGGAAGGTAATTGATTATGGATAAGATAAAAGAAAAAATGGATATGACGGTAGTAGAAGATGAAATACCATTAAACCAAATACAAAATCTGGTTTACGTAATTCGAGGACAGCAGGTAATGTTGGACAGTGACCTAGCGATGTTATATCAGGTTGAAACTAAACAATTAAATAGAGCAGTAAAACGAAATCAACAGAGGTTTCCGATGGATTTCTGTTTTCAACTCACCGAAGATGAGTTTTTGAGGTGCCAAATTGGCACCTCAAAAATAAATGACGGAAATGGTAGTGAAAGTCGAGGAGGGCGAAGGTATTTGCCCTATGTCTTTAATGAACAGGGTATAGCCATGCTTTCGGCGGTTTTAAGGAGCGAAACAGCTATCAGGGTCAGTATTCAAATCATGAATGCATTTGTGGAGATGCGTAAATTTATATCAAGCAATGCGTTGCTTTTTGAACGTATCAGTGAGGTTGAACTAAAACAGATTGATTATCAAAAAAATCAGAAGAGAAATTTGAACAGCTATTAGACTACCTATCAGAACATGAGCAATCACAACAGAAGATTTTTTTCGATGGACAAATCTATGATGCGTTCCGTTTGTTGGTAGAAATTATACAAAGTGCTGAAAAGAGTGTTTTGCTGATTGATAATTATGTCGATTTGAACACGCTCAATATCCTTGCAAAGAAGAAAAAAATGTGGATGTGAGGATCTATACATTGGAAAGAACCACGCTCTCCAAGACAGATATAAAACTCTTCAACACGCAATATCCATTTCTTAGCATAGAATATATTGGTAATTTCCATGACCGCTTTCTTATCCTAGATAATGATAGAACATATCACATTGGAGCATCCCTAAAGGATGCAGGGAAGAAATGCTTCGCATTAAGTCTATTAAAGGACAAGAATGTTGCGAAAGATATTATAGGGCATATAAAAAGTAAAAGGTTATCGTCTTGTGGAAATAAATAACGTTCTTATTGGGTGAAATAAAGGAGGAAAAGAACATGAAAAAACTATTGTGTATAGCTGCATTAGCAGCACTCGTACTGACAGGCTGTGCCAAAGACCTGCAGGTCAAAACGACAGAGAAGCTGACTATAGAGTACGGTGATAAGCTGGATAACGATAAACTATATGACGCAAAGGAGTCAGACGAGAATGTCAAAGTCGACAAAGTTTTTGGATATGACGCAAAGAAAGTTGGAGATCAGACCTTGAAGGTCACATTTACGGATGGGGACAAGACTATCCAGAAAGATGTGAAAATTACAGTTAAAGATACGAAGAAACCTGAAATCGTACTGAAGAAGGATAAGATCACGATCACAGCTGGAGACAAGCTGAATCTTAAGGATAATGTGAAATCCGTAAAGGATCCAGTTGACGGTGACCTGAAGTACAGTGACAAGGAAATTAAAAAATCCGGATATACGATTGACAAAGGAAAGCTTAACGTGAAGAAGACTGGAGCATACAAGGTAACAGTGAAAGCTTATGATGCGAATGGGAATACAACAGATAAGACATTTGATGTTGTTGTGAAGAAAAAAGTTGAGAAGAAAGCCACGACAGAACAAAATTCTGAGACCACGACTTCTCAGAATAATAGCACTGGACAGCAGACGCAGGCAGTTTCCCCTTCCTCTCCTGCACAATCCAATCAGAGTTCAGGATCCAGTGGACAAAGTGGTACAACATCAGGAGGATCATCTTCAGGAAATTCCGGAACCTCCAAACCAGCTGAACAACAGAAACCAACAACATGTTATGTTCCAAACAATCAGCTTGGAGAATCTGGGCAGATTTTCAAAACTGAAGCAGAAGCATATAAATATGGCGCAGATATGGAAGGCAATCCAAAAAATAATATTATGTCATACAGTGTTGGACCAGTTGTTGATACCTGTGATAATATCACTGGTTATACTGTTGGTCTCATTTATGGTAATTAAAAAGGCAGGATTCCTGTCTTTTCTTTTTGGAATAATAGAAAGGAAAATGTAAATGAATTATATTAAGCATAGACCACCATAGAGGGGTCACGCCCAACATAAATGAAAGGTCGTATCTGTACAGTCGTACATAACATCCTATATTTAAACAAGATCGGTTAATACCGGTCTTTTTCTGTTTAGGCTGTGCAAAGAAAGGAGAGTCAATTATTTATGTTATACTTCAAAAATATCAAGAAAAAACTATTTAACTACATTGCAGTATTATTTTTGATTATATCAAATATATCGAACCCTCAAGCTGTAAAAGCTGCTGGTGCAAATGTCACCGTGAAAAATAGGATTCCTTATAGTTATCAAGTGACAGATAAGGATGGACATATGGTTTGGGGCGCAGAAACAGAACATATATATGCAGATGGCGAAATTGCATTTTGTGTGCAACCTGGAATATTGATAACCGAAGGTTCATCCTATACAAGGTCTAATTTCAGTCATAGTGAACTTCGTAAAATAGAACATATTGCGTATGTAGGTTGGCAATTATCTAGTAAAACAGATGAGGACTATCTAGCTACACAATTTATGATTTGGGAAGCTCTTGGTGCTACAATCGATAATACTTCCTATTCTGGATATACTTCAAAAAAAGTCCAGATACAAGATAAGGTAGATTCACTTTTTAAGAAAAAGCCTTCATTCAATGGAATCGAAGAAAATATCAAAATAGGAGAATCCATCACACTGACAGATACCAATAAGGTATTTTCTAATTATTCGCTCACATCGAAAAGTGAAGGTATTACTATATCAAAAAGTGGAAACAAATTAACGATCACAGCTTCTAATAATACCCCAGAAAATGCAACAGTAAAATTTCAAGCAATAAAGGCAGAGTGTGTTGGGACATCTATTTTATTTTCATCCTCTACATCTCAAGATGTTGTATCCTTTAAAGTTGGCGACCCTGTAACTATCACCATTAACTTGAACGTTGAAAAATATGGTTCTCTGAAAATCACAAAGCAGGACGAAGATGGAGCTATAGTTCCGAAAACTTCCTTCAAAGTGTCCAAGAATGCAGATATGTCTTCCCCTATCGGAACTTACACAACAGGTGCTGATGGCTCTGTAACTGTCAATGATCTGTTACCACAGAAATATTATGTGCAGGAAACAGCAGTCCCTAGTCATCTGGTACTCGACAATACCATCCATGAAGTGACTGTCGAAGCTAATCAGACGACGACCTATACTGCACGTAATAACTGGGTCAAAGGTAAGGTGCAGCTGCGTAAGATCGACCCTGATTCCGGAAAGCAGGTCGCAGGTGCTACCTATGCTATCTACAACGATAAAGGACAAGAGCTGGAACGTCTTGTTACAAAGGCAACCGGCTATGTAGAATCCGGTTACTTGAGATTTGGTGAGTACACAGTCCGCGAGGTCATAGCTCCATCCGGATACATCTTAAACAAGACCTCCTACCCTGTTACGATTGCTACTAACGAGCAAAAAATCACAGTCACCGGCGAAGATGAAAGACAGACAGGCCGTTTAGAAATCACAAAAGAAGATAGTGTCACCGGCTCGGCCGCACAGGGCGAAGCTACTTTAAAAGGAGCTGTCTATGAACTGCGTGCTAAAGAAAATATCTTGGATCCTGCCGATGGGTCTGTCAAATACGCAAAGGATGCAGTTGTTGCAACACTGACAACAGATGCAAATGCCAAGGCATCAGTAAGTGATTTATATCTAGGTAAATACATCCTGCAGGAAAAGACGCCAAGTACCGGTTACACATTGGATACGACGAAATATGATATCTCTCTTGACTATGCAGGTCAAAGTGTGGAAATCGTTACAAAGAAACAAACGGTAAAAGAAAGGGTAAAAGCGCAGGCTTTCAGTATTGTTAAAATCTCTGATAACGGATCCGGAGAAGCGGATAAGCTGGCCGGTGTTGAATTTACAGTAAAAGCTCAGAAAGATATCGATAAATACGGTTCTTGGGAGAAAGCGCCAGTTGCGAAAAACGCAAAGGGTCAGACTGCTGCTGTCCTGGTGACAGACAAGAATGGATATGCTGTTTCTGATGAACTTCCTTATGGTGTGTATGTAGTCCGCGAGACCAAAGTCCCGGATGATCATTATGCTGTAGCGGATTTCAAGGTAACGATAACGGAAGACAGTCGTGATCCGCAACCATGGCGTATCTTCAATGATGAAAAATTCCGTGCGGTGGTCAAAGCGGTCAAAGTCGATCAGGAAACCGATAAGACCGTTGCACTGGCAGGAACGACCTTCAAGATCAAGAACATGAAAACGAACGAATATGTAGGCTACTGGGAGTGGAATCCTACTCCGGAATATATTACGGAATGGACGACAGATGAATCCGGTACGGTCATGACCGGAAAGGAATTGGATCCGGGACATTACGCACTTGAAGAGATCACTGCTCCAAATGGTTATGTTTTGAATATCGCTCCAGTTAAATTTAAAGTATCAAGCAATA
>OLOS01001524.1_pt1 | contig 18554 bp, 4 predicted proteins | sample 1672631 | NCBI WGS metagenome assembly OLOS01 (sample SAMEA3136707, study PRJEB25190) | human gut metagenome | biome: human gut; feature: human-associated habitat; material: faeces | place: Austria | collected 2013 | reverse complement strand
AATAGTAATTATTTGAAGAATTAATATTAATAGCGCCAGGATTATCAATCACAATCGTACCTTCACGATAAGCACCGATAGCTGCAGCAGTCCACATCGGTTGGCTGCCGGTAGAGGCTGAAGCCGGGAAAGCGCTGAAGTTTACAGTCAGGTCATGTCCCTGCATATCGATAGTATAGCTCGGTCCGCCCTTAGTATTGGCAGGTGAAGATTGATATGGACGGTCACCGTAGTTATTGATTGCTGCACAATACAGACCGCCCCATCCGAAGCTACGCGGATCCTTGTTCAGCTTAACATCAATAAGAGTATCATCATTAAAGGTATATTTTAAATCCTTGCCGACAGCGGTGCCGCTGATCTGGTCAGCATACCCGTTTTTCGCATCTGATGTTTCATTACCAAAAATAATACCTGTAAACGGTTTAAAGAGCTCATTCTCTTTTTTAGCCTGTCCGCTGGCTGCGTCAAAGGTAATATTGCTGTAGAATTTGCTTACAGAAGAACTCGTCAGGCCTTCTGCAAGTTCTACCCTGCCACTTAAGTTACGCTCGCCGTTCACATAAGCAGTATAGGTAAGCTTCTTGGCCAGATTATCCAGTACAGAGTTGATTGCAGCATCATCTGTAGTATCTATGCCATCGGTGGAAGTCTGCAGATACACTGTAGATGGTACTTCTGATACCTGATATTTCTCAGAGCCAACGCCTGTGCTGAGAACCTTAGTCGGCTCAGCGCTGTTAATAGTCAAATCGCCGCCAAGAATCTTGCTGGCATCAGCTGCATCATGCTGATAAACAAAGGTTGTATTGCCGGAGTATTTATCAATCGTCAGATTGCCTTCACCAACATTAATAAAGCTTCTCTTGGAGGACGATTCGGCACCCTTATGCTGTTTAAGATGTTGAGCAGCATTTGAAGTAATGTTCCAAAGAGTGTCGCTGCCCAAATCCAAAGCTACATCTTCACCTATAGCATTGCCTTCCCAGCCTGCTCCTGTAGTGAAATACAAATTAACATTACCCTCTGCATCACCTTGGTAGTTGTACTTGCCGGCGAGGCCAAAATTAATTTTACTGTCAGCATCTGCCTTCATATTGCCGGCAACATTGTTGCTTCCTTTTAAAACAGTAACGTTATCATAATCGACACTGTCAAGATGCTCAACAATGACACCTGCATTAATCGTACCGCCGTTTTCAGCCAATGCCAGATACTTGCTGCTGTCACCCATTGTTATTTTCAGCCCGGCAGTACCCTTTGTCTTATGTCCAATGTTGATAATGCCACCATCATGAGCATACAGCAAATTTCCTGCAGCAGTTTCCAAGCTGCTTTGGCCGGAGGTCAGGTCGATTACACCATTCTTGCCGGCTTCGAGAACGTTGCCGTTCGCCTTCAGAGCTACACCAACACTATTGTCAGCAGTAGATTCCAAAATGATATTGCTGGTATAATCCGCATTATTACCTGCATAGGCAGCATTGCTCTGCTCGTTGCCGTCAGCAGTGATAGTCATCTTGGCATCCTTCAGATGTACCAAGCCCTTCTGATCATTGTAGACGCCATAAACTCTGTCGGTATTCTTGCCTTCCGCTTTAATGGTTATCGCACTGTTCCAAGTGCTAGAGCCTAAAACATTAGTAACATACAAATCTTTTTCAGCACCACGTACAGCAGACTTAATAGTTTCCTTAGAAAGATCAGGAGCAACAGTCAGGCCATAACGGCTATCGTTTCCGCCAACATACCAGGTGTTTGCAGGGATTGTTGCATAACCATGCGTAGTATCAACCTGCTTGATATCATATTCCTTATTGCTGCTGTCATTGCTTAAAACTGTTTTATAGGTACCGCCGGTCAGATTAGCTGTACTGCTCATGTCATCAGCAAATTTCACTTCAGATACGCGCACTACCTTGCCGTCATCGTCAAGAATGCGAATAGATACGTAATCAAAGCCGTAATAGTGGAGTAAGCCTTCAGCCGGCTTCAGCTTCTTCAAAACAGCAGCATTAACCTTTTCTACTGTTGCTAAAGAGCAATCAGGCAAATCGCTAGCCTTAACGTCAAGATTAGCAAAAATAGTAACACCCTTTACTTGCGTGCCACCCCATGAATTAGGTACTTCATACCGCATATCAGCAGCCATAGTAATATCGCCGCCAAGCACCTGTCCCGTTTTCTTATCATAGCCGAATGCATAAGTATCCGGATTCTGAAAGCTTTTACCAATCTGATCACCATTTACTGCATGGCTCCAGGTAATACCGCCGGCATATTCGCTGCTCGTCATATCATAGGTAGCAGCACTTGCAACACTCATCAGACTGCAGCCTAAAGCTACAGCAATACCTAAAGCTAATTTTTTACTTCGAATCCAAGATGATTTTGCCATAATAAACACCCCTTGCAAAAACACCGGACAAAGATAATAACACCAGGGCGTCCATCTCCTGACTGTCACTTCCTCTATCATAAAGCAGTCCACTCTCACATCAACCGCTTATCAGGAATCAAAATATTATTTTATAAATGCTTAACTAAACTTGAACATATCACCGAAAATATTCTCTTGTTGCCTAACTTTTACTTTCAGCATGCCTGATATGTAAATCCATGCTCAACTAAATTATTTTTTCCAGATTGCTTCCATAATATTGCTGTACTGCGCTTCCAGGAACTTCAGCGCCTCACCGATAATTGCGTTCAGCAGCACCGGATTAAAGGTATTGTTTTCTGCGGTAATGCAGGCATTCAGCATGAAATCGCCCTTTTCGGAAACTGTAAATTTAAAGGGACGTACATTGTTGTTCATGTTGTTGATAGCTGCAGCCAGCTCCGGCAGCTTTGCTTCCGGAATTACCTGCGGTGCAATCTGAACCTGTAAAATAATATAAACACTGTCATCCATCAACACAGCCATCGGCAAAATCTGTCCTTTTACTTCCATACGGCTACGGAAAATTGTGGTATGACGCTCATCTTCAATTTTTTGTACGTCAAAGCAGTCTATTTTGTTATCTGTCAGAAACTGCTGCATTTTTTCAATTTTATCTGCACGCTTCTGCTCCATATCCAAAACTTTAGTCTCTTTAGTCTCTTTAACTTTTTCTGTCATTTTAAAGTCTCCTTTAACATTTTTATTTAAGAGGGCGTCGGCGCTTTGGCCGCCGCCCTGCTTAGAACATTTTATGCTGCTCGCATACCCCAAATCTTAGAAGCTCCAGCGCAAGCCTGCATCCAACCGCCAGTCATTGCTGCCGGTATCGCCGCCAAACTTCTTCTCGAAGGTAGCATATACATAAGAATTATCATTTACCTTCATGCTGCCGCCCAGCTGCCATTCAAACCAGGTTCCGCCAAAATCAACTGCTGTGCTGCTTGTAGGCTCATTTTCAGCTGCAAAGGTTGTAGTAAAGTCACCGCTGAATTCATGTGCCAATGCAAATTTCGTATAGAACATTGTCTTGTCAGTTGTTTTGCCCATGCCCAGACCAATACGTCCGATTGCACTGGTAAAGGCATCCTGGCTGACATACATATCCTTCTTCAGGCCTTTGGAGTCGAGGAAGTCGCTGGCTGCACTATAGTCAGCTCCTGCCACACGTCCAACAGTAAATTGTACGCTCGGATCAATGTAGAAGCCGTTTTGCATCTGCATTCTGCGACCATATTCAGCGCTCAGGGACAGCCCCCAGGTATCATAATCGCCTTCCAGCTTATGGCCCATGTCATTGTAAACTGTATAATCATTATCAAGCTTACCGCCTTTAACGATTACATCAGCATAATGTCCCTTGTCGCTGTTCCAGCTGCCATATACTGCCAGGCTGACAGCCTTGCCGTCACCATGACCGCCCATTTCGTAGGTGTTCTTGCCCTTGTTGTAGCTTACAGCCGCACCAAAGAGCTTGTTGTTATCCAGTTGCTTGTCATAGCCTAACTGATATGCATTAAAGCTTGTGCTGTACTTGGTATTCTTAGCATCAAAGCTGTTCTTACCACCGTAGTAACGTGCCCACAGACCGCTTTCCTCATTAGCCAGACGTACATCACCCATGCGCTGCAGCACATCGCTGTTTTCACTGCGCCACAGCAAAGCAGTGGAAGCCATGGCGGATTTAGCGCCACGCATCATAGCTGTTTCACTGCTGCCGTAAATAATTTCCGGATCAGTACGCTTAATGCTGCCATCCTTATAATTGCCCTGTCCATGCTCTCCGTAGTTAATATCGCCGTAAACCTTAACCTTCGTCAGGCCTTCTGCAATCTCCACATGGCCGCTCAGATTGTCAGGATTGCTGCCCGCATCTGCGTAATACAGTTTCTTGCTCAGCTCACGGAAGAGCTTTTCAATATTATCAGTTTCGGTATAGCTGAGATTATCGGAATTATCGGTTCTTAAGGTAATGCTGCTGCCTTCAGCTGCTTTATCGATATTCAGCGAACCGCCGCCGAACTTGATATTATTCAGGGTGTTGCTTGCTGTATCCTTATCAGCAGTATGCTTGTAGTTGACAACAACGTTTCCGCTGTAATCACCTACATCAATATTACCTGCGTTAGCATCAGTCTGATTAATAATACCGCCATTACCCTTCAGGCTGCGCAGCTTGCTGTTGCCGATATTGTTCCATTGTGCCTTGCTGCTATTCAGATTCAGGTTAACGTTATCTCCGTCAGCATTACCGGTCCAGACACCCATATCAGCATAAATATTGATTACTGCGTCACCGGCAGTACTTACATCACCTGTAAGCTTGCTATCTGCGGTACCCAATCCGATATCTACGCTGCTGCCGGCCGTTGCCAGAACGTTGCCGGTAATATCGGTAAGGATGCTTCCTGCCGCATTATTCTTGGCATTAATGCTGATTTTACCTTTATTGTCTGCAGTTACAGCACCTTTAACAGTGCCGCCGGCCAGCTCAATGCTGCCTGCATCAGCCTTCACTGCATCGCCGCTGCCTACGGTAATATTTGTCAGCCCATCTGCTTTAATACCGCTGCCTGCGCCGTTGGCAACAAACGCACTGTCTGCAGTTACTGCGCCGGTGTTATGCAGAATGATTTTGCCGCCGTTTTCTGCCAGCAAAGCCTGGCCTGCAGCCTTGATATCAAGCTTATCAAGATTCTTGAATTCAATGGTAATCGCATCTGCTTTCACAGCATCAGCACCGGAATTCAGGCTCATGCTCTTATTGTTGAGCTGCAGCTGCAAATCTCTGCCTGCTCCGACGGAAGTACCTGCGGTAGTAATAATGCTTCTATCCTTACTGAAGTCGTAAACAGCATTATCTGTATGCAGTACGCCGGCAAGCTTATACTCTTTATCCTGTTTCCATTCGCCGGTAATCTGACTTGTAAAGTTATCTTTTGTCTGTTCTTCCGGATAGGTTACATTCGGAGTAACGCTGCCATCCTTAAGGCTGCCCTGACCGGTTGTCTTATCATAGGCAATATCACCGGTTTGTTTAACAACAGAGCTTGCTGTCAGACCTTCTGCCAGCTTAACATAACCGGTAAGATTCCGCTCGCCGGTAATATAACCGGTGTAATACAGCTTATTAGCCAAAGAATTCAAGGCATTGGCAATGCTGTCCTCATCACTGAAGTCTACACCGCTTCTGTCCGTCAGCATGGTAATCTTGCTGTTGGCTGCTGCCTTGTTAACAGTAAAGTTACCGCCGTGTACTTCAGCAGGATTGCTGCTGTTGTGCTTGTAAATGACTGTTGCGTCACCGCTGTAGCTGCCGATGGTTACGCTAGCTGCAGCGTTAGTCATATCAACTATGCCGTTAGTAGCATTGAAGCTCTTCAGGCTGCTTGCACCGCTGTTGTTCCAGGTGCTGTTATTAAGCGTCAGACTAAAGTTTCCGCTTGTGCTTGCACCTGTCCAGATGCTGCCATTTGTCAATACTGCACTGCCTGCGGCATTAGCATTGCCATTCCACTTGCTGTTATTAGCAGTAAGGCTCAGACCTGCGCCGCTGTTGTCACCGCTCCAGCTGCTGTCGGTCAAGTTAACCGTTGCATTAGCGCCGTTATTGGCACCGGTCCAAGTAGAAGCGTTGCCCAACGTAATGTTCGCATTCGCGCCGCCGTTTTCTCCCATCCAGCTTGATTTATCTGCTTTCACGGTTACGCCGTCTGCAGTATTGCCTTTGCTCCAGCTTGCGCCGTTGTTCAAAGTTACATTTGCATTTTCACCGCTGTTCATACCGCTCCAGCTAGAAGCATCCAGCTTAATCGTGCTTCCTGCTCCACTGCTGTCACCGGTCCAGCTTGTGCCGTTCGTCAGCGTTGCGTTCAGCTTGCCGGTATTCGCTCCGTTCCAGCTGCCCTTGCTCAGGCTCATGGTAGTGTTGCCGCTGTTATCGCCGCTCCAGCTTGCACCTTCCTTGAAGTTCAGCTCTACGCTGCCGTCAGCATCTGTTGCCACATTGCCGTTCAGCTTGCTGAGGTTCTTGGCTGTAACCTTCGCACCCTTGCCATTAGCAGTAATATCGCTGCCGATAGTTGTATCTGCGGAATCAACAGTTACTGCTACATTTGCGCCAACCGCACTTACTGCTCCGCTAATTGCTGCGCTTGCTGTTCCGTTAATGCTTACGCTGCTGTTCGCGCCGCTGGCGCTCACTGCACCGTTGACCTTCGCAGCCTTCGTTGCCTTAATATTTACGACATTATTTGTGCTTACGTCACCGTTCAGCGTTGCATTAACTGCAGTGATATCCACCTTGCTGTTGTTAGCGTTGATTGCTTTCGCACCACTTACTGTCAGGTTGCCTGCATCCTGAACTGTCAGTGTAGCGCCGGTTGTTGCGATACCGTCACCGCCGTTAGCAGTAATCGTCAGATTGTGGTTGTTCAGCTTCAAGGTAGTATCTTTGGCTGTAGTAACTGCGCTGCTGTCGGTCGTAATCGTAGTTGCGTCTTTCGTGAAGTTGTAGATATTGTTATCGATTGTGTTGGAGAGCACGCCAGCCTTACGGTATTCCTTATCAGCGAAGTGCTCACCGGTAATGCTTGTTACAAAGGCTGTTCTGTCCTGTTCGGTCGGATATACAGGTCCAGGCGTTACAGTCTTGTGGTCCGCACTGCCCTGACCGGTTGTCTTGTCATAGACAATGCCTGCTGTCTGTTTAGCAACAGAGGTTGCTGTCAGGCCTTCGGCTATCTTCACGGTGCCGTTCAGGTTATTTTCTGCACCACCAATTGCACCAGTGTAGAACAGCTTGCCTGCCAGTGCATCCAGTGCTTCGTTAATCTTATCCTCATCCGTCGTATCTACGCCGGTGTTATCCGTCAGCATAGTAATCTTGCTGTTGGCTGCTGCCTTGTTAACAGTAAAGTTACCGCCGTATACTTCGCCCGGATTGCTGCTGTTATGCTTATAGATTACAGTTGCGTCACCGCTGTAGCTGCCGATGGTTACGCTTGCTGCAGCGTTGGTCATGTCAACTATACCATTAGTAGCAGTGAAGCTCTTCAGGCTGCTTGCACCGCTGTTGTTCCAGGTACTGCCATTCAGTGTAAGCGCAAAGTCTGCACTAGTGCTTGCACCTGTCCAGATGCTGCCATTTGTCAATACTGCACTGCCTGCAGTATTGGTACTGCCGTTCCACTTGCTGTTATCGGCAGTCAGGCTCAGACCTGCGCCACTGTTGTCACCAGTCCAGATGCTGTCTTTCAGATTTACTGTTGCGTTGCTGCCAGTGTTTGCGCCGTTCCAGCTTGCGCTATTGCTCAAAGTGATATTGGCTTTTGCACCGCCGTTAGCTCCTGTCCAGGCTGCTTTATCTGCTTTCACAGTTACGCCGTCTGCAGTATTGCCTTTGCTCCAGCTTGCGCCGTTGGTCAAAGTTACATTTGCATTTGCACCGCTGTTCATACCGCTCCAGCTAGAACCATCCAGCTTAATTGTGCTGCCTGCTCCACTGCTGTCACCGATCCAAGTTGTGCCGTTAGTCAGCGTTGCGTTCAGCTTGCCGGTGTTGGCTCCGTTCCAGGTGCCCTTGCTCAGGCTCATGGTAGTGTTGCCGCTGTTATCACCGCTCCAGCTTGCACCTTCCTTGAAGTTCAGCTCTACGCTGCCGTCAGCATCTGTTGCCACATTGCCGTTCAGCTTGCTGAGGTTCTTGGCTGTAACCTTCGCACCCTTGCCATTAGCAGTAATATCGCTGCCGATAGTTGTATCTGCGGAATCAACAGTTACTGCTACATTTGCGCCAACCGCACTTACTGCTCCGCTAATTGCTGCGCTTGCTGTTCCGTTAATGCTTACGCTGCTGTTCGCGCCGCTGGCGCTCACTGCACCGTTGACCTTCGCAGCCTTCGTTGCCTTAATATTTACGACATTATTTGTGCTTACGTCACCGTTCAGCGTTGCATTAACTGCAGTGATATCCACCTTGCTGTTGTTAGCGTTGATTGCTTTCGCACCACTTACTGTCAGGTTGCCTGCATCCTGAACTGTCAGTGTAGCGCCGGTTGTTGCGATACCGTCACCGCCGTTAGCAGTAATCGTCAGATTGTGGTTGTTCAGCTTCAAGGTAGTATCTTTGGCTGTAGTAACTGCGCTGCTGTCGGTCGTAATCGTAGTTGCGTCTTTCGTGAAGTTGTAGATATTGTTATCGATTGTGTTGGAGAGCACGCCAGCCTTACGGTATTCCTTATCAGCGAAGTGCTCACCGGTAATGCTTGTTACAAAGGCTGTTCTGTCCTGTTCGGTCGGATATACAGGTCCAGGCGTTACAGTCTTGTGGTCCGCACTGCCCTGACCGGTTGTCTTGTCATAGACAATGCCTGCTGTCTGTTTAGCAACAGAGGTTGCTGTCAGGCCTTCGGCTATCTTCACGGTGCCGTTCAGGTTATTTTCTGCACCACCAATTGCACCAGTGTAGAACAGCTTGCCTGCCAGTGCATCCAGTGCTTCGTTAATCTTATCCTCATCCGTCGTATCTACGCCGGTGTTATCCGTCAGCATGGTAATCTTGCTATTGGCCGCTGCCTTGTTAACAGTAAAGTTACCGCCGTGTACTTCAGCAGGATTGCTGCTGTTGTGCTTGTAAATGACTGTTGCGTCACCGCTGTAGCTGCCGATGGTTACGCTAGCTGCAGCGTTAGTCATATCAACTATGCCGTTAGTAGCATTGAAGCTCTTCAGGCTGCTTGCACCGCTGTTGTTCCAGGTACTGCCGTTAAGCGTGAGAGCAAAGTCTCCGCTAGTGCTTGCACCGTTCCAGATACTGCCGTTTGTCAATACCGCACTGCCTGCGGCATTAGCATTGCCGTTCCACTTGCTGTTGTTGGCAGTAAGGCTCAGACCTGCACCGCTGTTGTCTCCGCTCCAGCTGCTGTCTGTCAGGCTAATAGTCGCATTGTTGCCGGTATTTGTGCCAGTCCAAGTTGAGCTATTGACAAGGCTAGCTGTAATATTACCATTGTTATTGCCTCGCCACTCGCCATTGCCCATAACTAATTGGGTATTACCATTATTATCGCCTTCCCACTTATTTTTCAGCAAACCACTATTTGTAAAATCTAATATTACTTCACCAGTAGCATCTGTCGAAACATTACTATCTAAATCTACATTATATATATTTCCTTGATTGCTAACTAGTTTAATTTTAGCATTCTTATCTGCGATTAAATCTCCCATCACAGTCATGCCGTCTCCACTGCGTAATTCAATGTTGCCTTCATTAGTTGCATGTAAACTGCCAGAAATATTTACACCAGATTTTACAAGAAGCTTTCCTCCATCAGCTAATACTGCTACCTCCGCTTTATTACTAAAATCTTCTTTATCGCCATATTGCACAACCCTACCAGCCGCTATACTTAAGCTTTTTGTTATTTCCACCGATGAATCTTTACCATTTATAGTTATAACAGGCTCAACATCATCAACTTTTCCATATGCTGCTAAATTACCTTCTATTTTCAAAGAACCATTATTTACTATGACTCCCGGTTGATATTCGTTACGTGTCTTGTAGTCATATGTAAGTATCTCATCTCTACCGGTATAAACGGTACCAGCAAATATATTTAATTTAGCATTATTAACAATAATATTAGGAGCTTTCTGCGCATTTAGATACAAATCATAAGATCTTCCCATAGTTATTGTTGTATCTTGGTTTACAGAAATCGCATTACCATTTTCAGGTACAATAGTTGTTTTTTCATTTAAAGAACTATTTGATGGATCCAGTGGAAACTCATATATGTTATTATCAGCCGTAAGCACACCATGTTGCCTGTACTCTTTATCCATTTTATAATCACCGGTCAGAGTTGTATTGAACACAAATTTATCCTGCATTTTAGGATAAGTGAAGCCTGGTGCTACACTGTTCACGTCCAACATGCCCTGTCCATTTGTGCTATTGTAGATGATACTGCCAGCTTGCTTACTAATTTCAGGTGCAGTCAGGCTTTCCACAATCTTCACCGAACCAGATAAATTTTGTTTTCCGTCTATTGCTTCTTGATAATATAACTTATTAGCTAAAGCATTGAGCGTATCATTTACACTATCCTCGTCGTTAAGCTTAATCCCACTACTATCCGTCAACAAAGTGATAGTACTCCCGTCCATAGCTTTATTGATGGTAAAGCTTCCTCCTTGTAATTGTGAAGGATTAGTATAATCGTGCTTATACAGCAAAGTAAAGTTGCCATTATAATTACCAATAGTAGCATTCGCTGCACAATTAGTCATATCAATGGTTGGATTAGTCCCACCAGCTCGTCCAAGATTACTGCTAAGATTTTCTACCACTGAATCAGCAGTTATAACCCAAGTACTGCCGCTAGCCATTTTTAAATCAAAGCCTGCGCCACTATTATAACCCTCCCATACACTGCCAGAGTTAATTGCAACCTTGGTGTCCTTTCCGAAACTATTCCCATTCCATTTTGCATTCAACAGATCAATGGTACTACTATCCCCACTATTATTACCGCTCCATTTGGCTTCCTGTATCGTAATAATATTATTTTTTCCATTAACATTACCAGACCATTGAGCAGAATTCTGCACATTAATAGTATTACTATCGCTAACTATGTGTCCATTATAGCTTGCACTATCTACTGTTAACTTAGTGTTATTAATTTTTACGTCTTTATTCCAAGAACCATTGTTACGAACGGTTATAATAGCATCCTTGCCAATATTCTCTCCGTTCCACGTTGAATCATCTATTACAATATTTGCGTTATTACCACTATTATCTCCGCTCCAATTAGATTTATTCTTAAGCTCAATAACAGCCGCACCGCCTTCATTATTCCCTTCCCAACTTGATGTATTCAGCGTTACGTTTAATCCCTCACCCTTATTATCACCAGTCCAGGTGGAATCTGATGCTTTAACCACCATATTGCTGCCACTGTTATCACCAGTCCAGCTCGCTTTATCCTTCAGTGTCAGATTAACTTTATCGCCGCTGCTATTGCCATGCCAACTATCATTTTCCACAAGGAAGTTTTTATTATTTTCAACATTATCTCCTTTGGGAACTTCTAATTGCGTTGTAATTTTTTCACCTAAGCGTCCTTGTCCACTAGTACTGCTATATTCAATATTTCCAATATATTGAGCTGCAGAAGCCGCTGTCAGACCTTCGGCAATCTGTACCTGTCCATCCAGATTTCTGCTGCCGCTGACATAATCTGTATAATAAAGCTTGTTGGCCAAAGCGTCGAGAACCTTATTGACAGTTGCTTCAGAAGAAGTATTTACACCGCTGCTATCAGTACGCAAAACTACAGCGGAGCCATTTTCAGCAGTCTTCACCGTAAAATTGCCACCCAGAATATTTTCCGGATTATTGTTATCATGCTCATAGATAACCATAGTATTACCGCTGTATTTATCTATGGTTATATCCTTGCTGCCACTCTTTTGGAAGATAACGCCTGCAGCATCTTTACTTCCGCCGGTCAGTTTGCTGATGTGGCTGGCGCCATTGCTGCCGACATCTTCATTGTCCTGTGCATAGCGGGTATTATTGGCCTGGTTTATCCAGCTTGCACCATTTTGCAGCCACATATTGACAGTACCGCCATTATCCACAATGCCCCTCAGATAGGAATCACCTGTAGTCAACGCTACATTAACCGTACCGGTTGGCAGAGCAAAAATATCACCGCCAAGCTTAACGCTGTTATTGCCGGCCGCTGTGCCATCCTTACCGGTATTGACGTTAATCGTTCCCTGATATGCACCCAAGGTGTAGTAACCATAATTCATACCCTTAGGAACATTAATCTCGCCACCACCAATAGATACCGTACTGTTCTTGGCATTCGTTGTGATACCATTGCCATACACATCCATATCAGCAGTACCGCTGACATCTACACGGCTGTTCTCAACCTGTGTAAGAATACCGGCGTTGTTAAAACGTGATAACACATTATCAGCATTTATAGGAATACCCCATGTTTCACTGTCAGTGCCCTTTACAGTCAGATTGCCGTTAATTGTAATTGTGTTGGCAACATCAGAAGCATAGCTTGCTTCGCCCCAACGGTCTGTCTTCTGTATAGCAACGCCATTACCGCCATAACTACCGTTCATAGAGATATTAACATCTCCGTTAACAGTAATCTTGCTGGCAGCTGACTTACCTGCATCATTCATAATTGCGTTATTCAAAGAATTGCCATCTACAGCACCAATGGTAATAATATTCAGCTTGTCTGCATTAATAGTAACGTTCTTGCCATTGCCGGCATAAACACCGACAGGGGTAGCAATGCTGTTCTGTACCTGCAGCTGCAAAGTATTGCTGCCGGCATTGACAGTAATATCATTACCGTCATGCGCATAAACAGCAGCCAGAATATTATTGCTTAAATCAGCCTGTTTTTTCCAGGCTAATTCATTCAATGAAATAGTTTTATCACCTTCAAATGTATAATTGCTATTGTCTGGAGTGATATTTGAATATATAGTATCGTTTGTAGTTCCTGTAATTCTATTTTGATAATCTGCCTTTTTCACATTAGCATTAATATTTATAATTGTGCTAGTTGTTGCCGAAGGTGTTGTAAGCCCTTCTTCCCGCGACTTAGTTAATAAAGCCAGGCCACCAACAACATCATCACCAGCTAATTGCGTTACAGAGTTAAAAGTATGATAATCACTGTTACCGGCTAAATTATAAGCTGACCATGTATAGCTGGGATTGTTGTCACCATCAAGATAAACCACAATATTATCGCCAAATTCGCCCCACAAACGCTTGGTATAATACTCTGCAAAAATTTTGTTAAACCAACCTGTTTTTACACCAGTATTACCACCGCCATCAGTTTTATCCTGAACAACAATCTCCCAATCCTTAGGTGTTGTTGAATTCAAGTTAGCCACTGTGGTTTTATAAATATTGAAGGTACTGCCACCCCGTCCTGATCCATCGAGATTGTAAGCAAGTATATACGCTGTACCATTTGGCCAAACACAAATATCTCTAAAATCCAATTTAAATTTTTTAATATTTTCAGGTACAATAGAAGCATTTACTTCATTCTTATCATTTAGTTTACCGCCATTCAATACGCCAATGGTAACGTTTGAACCGTTGTTTCCATATCCGTAATTCTGCATACCTCCAATGGCAGTGTTGATTAGTAAATTATTGTAGCTATTTAATTTTACCGTATCTGTATTGCGCCCTGTTCTAGTAAAAGAAACAAATTTCAAGCTACCGTCAGCTTGAATATCATATTGCAACAAATAGCCAGATGAATAGCTGGTATTTCCGCCTGTCGCATTAACACTAACTACAGCAAATAACTGATTACCTTTTACTAATAAAGATTCGCCATGAGTCCATGCACCTTCGCTAACATCTAAGTCTCCTTCACAATACTTATTAATATCCTCTAATAAATATCTTGTTTTACTTAAATCCTCAACTAATGCATTGTTTGTTACCTTAGCGACCGCAATAGTTCCTAAGTCATAATCACCTGTATAAACATACCCATTATGACCAGCTGCCGCATGGGGATTAGCCCCTTTTGAGATTGTTCCGGAGATATAACCATCCTTCGGCCAATCCGTGTCAGCGTCAACCAATATCATAGGGAGTAAATCTATTGTATCATAAGTATATTGCCGTAAAATAAACTTGTTTTTACCATCCATTACAAAACTATAAGCAGCCGGATCTCTATTCAAAGATGTCATCACAGCCCTATTCGGTTCAGAGTCTATCCTATCCGTAACACGTGAACCTGTAATAACAGCCATATTGCTGCTACCATAATTAGAAGGCACTGTAACCAAAAGGTTAGCCGCCATAGCACTACCTGCAAATACACAACCACCCAAAACAGATGCTAAAATTGCAGCTTTCTTTACATTGCTCATTTTACGCATATTTATTCATCTCCTTAGAACTGGTACCTTGCAGTTACGTAATAAGTTCTTCCTTGTGTCGGGAACTCTGGATTTATGTAACCATCTGGTATATTAGTTATATTGCTCAATATTTTTGCTCTGGGTCCATGATTAAAAATATCGTTACAGCCAACGGTTAACTGCCAATTCTTCTGTGGCATCCATTTCAAGCCACTGTTCATAACAAATAATTCTGCTACTGGCATTCCTGATAAGTATGGCGAAATATCTCCACTACTAGCTTTACCTCTGCTTGTAAAGTATTCATCAGTATAATGTCCTTCAGCAAACATAGAAAACTTATCCGAAGGCCTATAGGTTATACGAAGATTTCCTTCCCACTCAGGTTGGTATGTTGACCATACACTGCTATAGCCATTATTGTTACCATTAGCAGTATATTGGCTATAAGATTTACTGTTAACATATGTTACCTGCAAATCTAAATCAAACTTATCCCATTTAAAGCTACTTTGTAATTCCAAACCAGTAGCTTTACCTTTGTTATCGTTATAATAACACCAATAATCCTTACCAGCGCGCTCTAGCTGCAACATATTGGTAGAATCACGCCAAAAATATGTTATAGTAGTAGAATTATCAGCTCCTAAAAGCTTATTATGCATAATGGCACTAACATCAAACTGCTTACCTTCCTCAGGAACAGGGAATATCGCCCCTTTTCCGTTATGGTCTGCAGGAGTAGGCAATATGCCAGCTCCATCACCGGCAATTTCTGCCATATTAAGTAACCGGTAATATGTGCCTCCTGTCATACGTACAGTTAAATTATCATTAAATTCTTTTTTTAACGCCAATTGCCAGGTAGTTTTGCTGTTTGTTTGTGAATCTTTAGGATGTATCCATCCAAAATAACCATCTCCAAAACGTTTACCATCACTATAGCCAATAATTTGGGATTGGTTATATCGTAAACTTGGAGTCAATATCCAACTGCCAGCCTTATCCAAAGTAATAGAATCTTGAATTTGGATGTTAAAGAGTTTCTGATCATATTTATTACGTATTTGCGATGCCAGGGAATTCTGATTTTCTTTGCTTAAAACCTTATCCATATTTGACCCTTTGATTTTCATTCTCTCATTAGAATAATTGATAAGGAAATCAAGCATATTATTATCATTCAACTTATAACCGCCATCAATCTGTGCTGTATACTTATTAGACTTATATCGACTCCATGCACGTAGCGGTGTATTTGCTAATTCCCAATCCTGCCCAGGATTAAAGTTTTCTATCAATATATGTTCCGCATTATATTTTTTATCTTGATATGCATAATCAATCATCCAACCCCATTCCAGCTTGCCTCTTTCTTGGCGGTTCTGTAGCATGAGTCCCATGTTCTCCTGTTTTTGCTTTCGGCTATCATAATAAAACTTATCATATAAGTCTACTCCGTTGCTGGCAAATGCACCCTTTACATCTCCGCCCCATACGCTGTCCGGCAAATGCCTTTCCAATTTATTGTACGTTCCCTTAATCATCCAATCAGCATTTTGCCATTTAACTATAGTGCTAGATTTTTCATAATCATTATACTTTCTATATCTGGTTGCATCTTGTGCTTCTTTTAATTTTTGCTTCCATTCCTTAACTTTTTGTGCATAAGCTTCTATACTAGGGCTATTCTCCGGATTAACTTTATTCGTCCATTCATTTATATTGCCTTGAACAATGCTATCACCATAATTTTTGATTATTTCATCTTTTATTTCTGGAGTTATAATTCCCGGGCCAAAGCTATTTCCATTCCAGTCATTTTCCACACCAGTAAACCAGTCATTATTATCATATCCTGCATTAAAATATTTTTGCTGAATACCTTGATCAATTAGCTGTTGTTCTATTTTGTAAAAATTCGTCTTGCCAATATCTTGTTTTGCAAAATTATAACGATTTTCATAAATAGAATTACTTAAGCTATTTTCTCCTTCATTTTTAACATACGATTCCCATGCATCATTATTTTCTTTAAAGAATTTTACTTGCTCATCGGAAAGCTTTATTAAAGTACCATTGAGCATATCTATATTATTATTATTGAACTCTACTATTTCTTTTTCATTTTCAGCAATATAAGTTTTTATACTAGGTATATACCTTTCCGCAGCATAGTTCTTATATTTAAAATCACCGTCACTGGATTCATAGTTTGTCGCCACCATCAAGGAGCCGCTGCCTAAAGGTGCAGTGATTTCCATAGAGCCACGCTTGCCGCCGTAGGAGCTTTTGCCCAGCTCCAGCGAAACATTTGTCGTTTCCGGCTTTTTGGTAACAATGTTGATAACACCGCCCATAAAAGTACCACCAAAACGGCTGGGAATATAACCGCGGTAAACCTCAATACGCTCTACATTTTTTACAGGAATTGTCGAAAGGTCAACCGCAGTATCACCGCCAAGGTTAGCCAATACACCGTCAATAAAAATGCCGACCTGCGCAGCAGTGGAGCCACGCATCGTCACCGTTGTATACTGCCCTTTGCCGTTTACCTCACGCACGTGCACACCGGGCACGGTCAAAAGCAAGTCAGGCAATGATTTCTGCTCACCTTTGAATTCATCAGGACGCACAATGTTTACCGTACCTGGAGAAAGCTTGCTTTCCCAATCAGGACGTTTAGCTTCTACCGTCATAGCATCAAGGCTGAAGTCCATCAATGAGTCATCCGCATCATTGCTTGCTGTCTGCGCAGTATCAGTTGGGGCTGCGTATGCAGCAGGCAGAAATTCTGTAAGAGAGCATCCCAGAGATACAGCAATTGCCGCAGCTAAAATATTTTGGCCATGAATATTTTTCACTAAAATCTCCTCCTTAACCCGGAAATTTATCATAAACTAAAAAAAAGACTTAATTTTAAAATGGGCATAATAATCCCATTATAAAATCAAGTCATCAGATTAATTTTATATGTCTTCAGCTGCAATCCGACTTCACGGTCTCCTGTGCAGGTAAGCTAGAGCTATTTGGCGTGCTGAAGTACATGATGTATATTTTTTTATATTAAACCATGTGTTTAAAGATCTGTTTTTTAACAGTTAGCACGGGCATCATTAATTTTACCTTGATGCGCTCTGGCTCCATCGCGCCGGCACAGCCTTAAAAGCTCACCTATAAGCGTCAGCAAATACTCACGCGGTATTGTTACATATGTTTCGTCGCATTTTGAAAACTGATTAAATCTTGCCTTTAAATCCTCATACTTCATAATGAATCCTCGTCCCCCTTTTAGGCACACGAAAGCAATTGCTCTTATCCGCCTGTAAATCGCAGGTTCAATGGATATCTTAAACAAACAGCGCTTTGACTCAAGATCTTCATGTCTCCATCCCTGTGCGAAAGGTATAAGCTGCGGCAATCAGTTTATATGATGAAGGCACTCCCTAATACAATTGCGGTACAGTGCCGGATTCTCACCATGCTTCCCTATTTGTTTAATATGTTTTTAACTTTTTATTATACGCGGAACAATAAATGATATCAGTTTGTAATCTATTTGCTTTTCATTTATCTCTATTTGCTTATTGATTGTTTGTATCATTTGCCGATTTAATTATAACATGTGAAATATTCTTTAGTCAAGAAAGCTCTTTGGATACTTTTTTTATTTTATTTACAAAACTCTCAGTAAAACAACACCATGAGCTTTTTCTGTTAACTGCATATTCTTGAACATCATCACTTATTTTCTAATTTTCAACTAAGCAAACTTCTGCAGCAAATCATCTTTTCCTAAAATATCAAAAATGTCAAATAGCAGATAAACCGTAACGGAAAACCTGCTATCCGACATTTTTTGAGAGGAGTTGATGAGTTTTTTGAAAAGGAGTATTTAAAGCCTGATTCTACAAGCTTTATACAAAACTAAAAGTCAGGGGCTTTAAAGCTCATCCTTTATTTTTATGCGCAAAAGCCTGGCTTCCACCATAATTCCTGCTTTTTCCAAACAGCTTTAACCAAAATGCAGGCCAAATAAAACGTTACTTTATTCCCTAAGCTACATGCTATGTTTTCCCTTGCCATCTGTACACTTTTCGGCAAATCTTATTCTTCATCTTCTGCCAGCATACGATAGCCTACACCAAGCTCATTGACG
>OLOS01001522.1_pt1 | contig 18568 bp, 17 predicted proteins | sample 1672631 | NCBI WGS metagenome assembly OLOS01 (sample SAMEA3136707, study PRJEB25190) | human gut metagenome | biome: human gut; feature: human-associated habitat; material: faeces | place: Austria | collected 2013 | reverse complement strand
TTCTCAACCTTCTTTCTCGGAATTCCTTATATTTGTATTATACAAGAAGCTCCTTATATTAATTTTAGAATTTCAATCCACGACCTCCCGAGGAGGTCGACAATCCCCGTCAGGAGGTAAAAACATGAATATAATAATATTTCAATCCACGACCTCCCGAGGAGGTCGACATAGTCATACTTTCGAAGTTGTTTTTCTGACAATATTTCAATCCACGACCTCCCGAGGAGGTCGACGATTGTGGGCGGCAAGTACAGGGTGACAGAGGCATATTTCAATCCACGACCTCCCGAGGAGGTCGACGTTATGTGGTATTCTGGAAGAGTGCAATATCAACATTTCAATCCACGACCTCCCGAGGAGGTCGACTATCCAACAGGAGATATCTCGGACAGTAGCGGAATTTCAATCCACGACCTCCCGAGGAGGTCGACAGGAGGTGGTAACGTGGCGATAACGATGATGGTATTTCAATCCACGACCTCCCGAGGAGGTCGACTTGAAGCGTACCTTTAAACGTACCTCCGGCGGCTTCTATTTCAATCCACGACCTCCCGAGGAGGTCGACCAACCTGGGAACATTGACATACGCAGGCGATGGCATTTCAATCCACGACCTCCCGAGGAGGTCGACCGATCTCGTCGGGATTAACGGAGCAGCAGCCTGACATTTCAATCCACGACCTCCCGAGGAGGTCGACTTGGAAAGATGAACCTGTTAGACTGATGGCGGTATTTCAATCCACGACCTCCCGAGGAGGTCGACCAGCAGGTATTTTCAATAATATTTCGCTTGATTTATTTCAATCCACGACCTCCCGAGGAGGTCGACCAGATTCTTGGAATATCACGGACGGCACGGGCACATTTCAATCCACGACCTCCCGAGGAGGTCGACTTTCCGTGAAATCTTCTTAAGAAGATAGATGAAATTTCAATCCACGACCTCCCGAGGAGGTCGACACGGTAAAATTGACAGGCGGTGATATCAATGTCAAATTTCAATCCACGACCTCCCGAGGAGGTCGACACGACCCAAACGGGGAGAGCGGGCAGCAGAAAAAGTATTTCAATCCACGACCTCCCGAGGAGGTCGACAGATGCAGGTGATGTGTGACGAAATCCGGAGAATATTTCAATCCACGACCTCCCGAGGAGGTCGACAGCAGCGCGGGAAGCAGAGGGGAATACAGGGCAATATTTCAATCCACGACCTCCCGAGGAGGTCGACAGCAATTTAAGCTATTTTTTCTTCTTAAATTGCAACTATATTTGTTACTTTTTCACAATATACTCTTTAAATATTTACTTTTATTCGTTTTCACCTTGCTAATAATTCAAAATCAACATTTTTCCTGGTGCGAATCTCATGGGAAATCTCTGCGAACTTGATATCCGCACTACAATATCAGTGTATCTGTAACATCAAATCCCGGCTTGGCACCTATGTGTTCTACTTTATTTTTATATTTATCTCCCAGGTAATAGAATCTGAGACTGTCCACCTCCTTATCAATAATTTTTTCCAATATGTCTTTTACCTGTCTGCATTTTGCAGCATCCAGTTGACATTCAAATACAGAATTCTGTACTCTATGTCCATAATTCAAACATTCCTTCGCGACCTTCCTAAGCCTTCTTTTTCCTGCTTCCGTTTGTGTGTTTACATCGTATGTAATTAAAACAAGCATGTCTCACCTACTTCCAGAAAAATGGCGGATATTCATCCAGATCACCACGAAGGTACCTGGCTAAAAGCATACTCTGAGCATATGGTGCCATTCCCCATTCTATTTTTTCACCAAGAAACGGATGTTTAATTGCTTCCTGTTTTTTTGACTGCCAGGCAGATAAAAATACCTTTCTGCCTTCGTCATTCAAAACAACTGAACCATTTTCTCTTTTTATGAAATGCTCCTGCTTGATTATCCTTTTATTGATTAATGTTAAAACAAAACGATCCGCCATGACGCTTCTGAATTCTTCCATAAGATCCAGTGCCAGAGACATCCTTCCGGGGCGGTCTGTATGAAAAAAACCTACATAAGGATCCAGACCCACTGCTTCCAGCGCCGATCCGCACATTCCAGCTAATAAAGAATACGCAAATGATAACATTGCATTTACATTATCCAATGGCGGACGTTTATTTCTCCCATGAAAGTAAAAATTATCCTTTTGCTGCAAAATCAATTCATCAAACACAGAAAAATATACAGATGCCGCTTCACCCTCTAATCCCAGCAGTATATCGGCATCCTCACACTTTCTAATATTTTCAAGACTATGTGCCAGAAATGACGTTTTCTTCTTTATTCTTTCCACATCCAAACGTAAGGCATAATCTCTGGAGGCTCTTTCTAAAACCCATCTGGCATTATATACCTTTCCCAAGATAAAATTGCGTGCCACCTGAACACTTATCTGTCTATCCTCACTGATTCGATACTGCTGTTTTCTCAGGATTACATTTCCTTTTACTTCGCCTGTAACTCTGGCCAGAAAGCGACCGTTTCCAGCCATAAAGGATAAACCAATGGATCTCTGAGCACAGGCCCCCATAAGAGCCGGACTGGCTCCTATATAGCCAAACGTTACAATATCCTGAAGATTATGCAACGGAACTCTTCCGATCTCCTTCTGTTCTTCCAGTACAACAACATTCTCACCATCCAGTGACAGATATTTGTTTCCTGATGTTACATATAACGTGTTTAAAAGTCTTTTCATTCCTTTTCCTCTTCCAACATCATTTTTTCAATATATCCGGAAACAGATGTCTTTTTATTTAAAACCGGAAGACATATATCTTTCAAAGAGCAGGCATAGCATTTCTTACTGCTTTTTACCTTCGGTGTATACTGCTGAGCAAAATATTTGTGCATCTCAGAGAATATACTTTTTACTTTATCCCTGACTTCATTGGTGAAATCCACTTTCATCCGATGTCTTGTCTCTCCATAATAAATATATCCATACGGAATCATGCAGCAGAGCATCTCTTCCAGACACAATGCCTGTGCCGTTACCTGCAAAATATCCGAATCATCCGCTTTAGGTTTTCCTCTTTTATATTCCACAGGAATCACACTGTATGTTCCATCCCGTCCAGACAGTGTAATGCCATCTTTCGTTTTGTGAAATTCTACCACATCACATTCGCCGCTCACTCCCATTTCACGGGAGTGAATCGGCATTGCCCGTGCAACCAGCAGATCTCCTCTTTTTTCTTTAAAAGTGGCATCGTGAGCATTTTCATGAAGAATTTTCCCCTCTACAGTTCTCACATTCTCCTGCCATTGCATTTCAATATAAGCCAGAGCCCATTGTCTCCGGCAAAATACAAAGTGTTGAATTCCGGATAACTGAAGAAATTCATCTTCATTATACAAAATCATATACCTCCGGTTTTATACACCCTTCCACATTCCACTCAATGCTATAGTCCTGAAGCTTCAATGGGCGTTCTACATTAGAATTGATAGAAAATCCTCTCTGGATCTTTCCACTGGAAATCGCCGGTGTTTTCTCTTCATGCTGCCACCAATATAATTTGCAGACTTCCATACTTCCTTCTGGCCTTGCTGATGATGCATCATTTTCAAACAGCGTTTTTAATGCTTCTTTCAAAAGTTCCGCATCCTCCTGACTGAACCCTGTCTTTTCAGCCAGCTGAACATTCACACTCCCCATCACTTTATAAACCGCAAATCCAACTCTATGCTTGGTTCCCATAGTATCAGATGCCTTGCTTTCTTTTCCAGCTTCACTATTTACACTCTTTGTAATCTGCATACTGATAATATCAATCGGTGATAAACTCACCGCCTGATGAATAGAAACCGGACCTCTTACACCAAATGAGACCGGAATTGCCTTGAATGCAAAGACCTGTCCAAACGCTCTCACATCAATCCATTCCCTGCAGGCAATCTGTGCACACAAATCCCTGTTTGCATTCTTTTTGTTAGCGATCTGTGCCTTTAATTCCTCGCATCCGTCTGCACGATCTTTCAAGCTTGTATAGGTATCATCTGAACGATCATCCGACTGTACAAATATTCTCTGTCCCAGATCCTGAAGACGGTTTCTTATTTTTCTCTTTATGCATACATCTGAAATCTCTCCATATCCGTTCAGATTAATACGCGGGCGATTACCATTCAACGGATCTCCGTTTGGATTTGCATTACATACACTGATAAATAACGTAAAATCAATTTTTCCTTTCAATTCACTCATGATCTGCTACCTCCTCTTTCTTTTCCTGTTTATAACTTTTCATATCATATGACTGGCTGTGAAAGCCCAGCAAATACAGCCCGTCTAATCTGCTGTTATTTCTATACTCCTGTGTTTCGAATAACTGATTGATCTCATCCATCAGATTCTCATAATAACGCCTTTCCACAGGCTTTAATTTGTTCAAATATGGCTGAAGATTTTCTTCAATTACCTTCCATGTTTCAAACGGACGCTGTGAGAATGTACTCATATATCTTTTCGCATTCGTGACTCTCATGCTGTCTTTCTCCTGATCAAACGTGCGGTATTCTATTCTGTCCGCAATTGCCAGCAAACGTCCGTACAAATAATTCCTGTCCTTACATGTTTTATCCAATGCCACTGTCCATTCCTCCTTATTCCCTGCTTCCCCTCTTTGTTTTTTAACCATAGAGCATGCAAGACTCAAAATTCTTTCCCAGTTTTTTCTGTTTTTATATGCCATAGGCGTTGAAGCTCTGTCCACCGCTCTTGAAACAAAATCATAAGGAATCCTCTGCCCGTCCCAGATACACGGTATCAGCCTTTTTGCAACCTCCGCATATAGCTTTTTACTATTTTTCTCAACAATCGTCAGGCTTCCGTTACTTTCCAATCCAAACAGAAGATCTGCAACATCTCTTACGCCTACCATGCCCCAAAACTTTATTCTTTCTCCATCTTTCCATTTTTCGTGGATCCATTCACAGCTCTTATGCCACTTTTCTATGTTCTCAAGATAGCGTGAAGATTCCATTGTCTTTGTCTCTATCAGAGACAGTCTCCCTGTTGTTGCCGCATCGACTCCCAGCAAAATCATAGAAGACGTATTACTGATTTTTTTCCCATACCCATTTAATGCCTTATAAAACTCCTCAGCTGTAATCGGATTTCCATCAGATACTTCATCCGTTTCTTCTTCCTCCCCCCATTCGTCCTCGTAATCTGTAACAATCTTGTCAGTATCTGCATCCCATTTTGGCATAGAAAGCTTATTCGACTCCCAGGTGACAACTGTCATCGTATCAAAAAATGTTCCCTGTTTTCTGATAATCCACTTCAATGCATTGTGTAATTTTTGAGAGGTTTCCTTGCCTACGGCAAATGCCTCCTCTTTTTCTGCAAAACGCCCACGATATGTAAAATTCTGGCTGTCATTTGCAGAAATCAGTTTCGCTCCGTCACCCTCGTTGCGTATCTTCTTTGAATGCAAGTAAGAAATCTCCTCAATATTACCACTCAAATAACAAAGTCCCTTTTCCTTTTCCAGAGAATGGCTATATGCAATGTAACATTTCTGTAGGGACTGATCCTTCCAGCATTCATCCGGAAGCAGATCGTTTTCCGAATGATTTTCTAAAGACCGTATAATAAACCGTACAAAAGATTTTGTCTGAGGAATTCCCTGTATTGCTTCTTTTTCTGTCAGGACACCATTTTCATCTAATTTCAGAACTTTTTCTTCCAGAAGATCTCCAATCAGTGTTCCCTTCTTCAAGTAAGCATAAATCGCCTGCACCTTCCTGTGAGAATAATCAGACTGACACCATTTTTCCAATTGGGCGATATACAATTCGAAACACTGCCCGTCATCCCCGCAATACTTCTGATAATCTCCTGCAAGATATTTCAGATTATCACAAAGTGGATGCGGTTCTTTTCCTGCCGTACGGCTGCCCGACTTCTCTGTGACCGGTATAATTGTAAATTTGTCTCCATTGTCTACCGTACCGGCATGCAGAAACGTACCATTTTCATCAATCGTCACTTCTATCTGCGCCGTCGCCGTCGTATGGAATGGCGGCAGAAGTACATATGGCATATCCCGCCTGTACTCTATAATTCCTGCCTTATCACTGTTTTTTTCATACAGATCAATAAGTTCCCCGACCCAGTTCACTCACTCACCCCCTCGCTGATAAATTCATCCAATCCTGAAAAGTTGCCTTCCCCGAAAATCTTCATTTGCATTTCCCGAATGTGTCGCTTCTGTACACACTCTTCCGGTCTGGCAAACTCTATAATCCCGCCTTTTTTCATGACCGGTTTCCAGAAACGCACTGTCATCTTTCCCTGATCTTCAGGCAAAACCGCTTCATCCGCATAAGTAATTCCATGATACATAAACCCATAGTCCAGTTCCCCTGTCATTGTATCATAGAAGCTTTCACCCTCTCCGAATACGCAGGGTTCCGCAAAAGCCTGACATTCTCTTGCTCCCAGAAAAATATCTCTCCTGCCTCCCCGTTCTACCATTCTTTTCGCAATATTATGGTGTTTGTATTCATTTCTATCCTGTTCCAATTCCGGGCGGTTAAGGTTAAATTCAAAATGTGCCCTGACCTGATACCTCACATCTTTCAGGTATGTGTAATATGCCAGTTCATTTCCGCCATTATACGCGACCGGACGTATTCCTTTCGTTTCCGTCTGAACCGGATTCATGACACGCACTGCATCAATGATCCAGACGATTGTAGGCTTCCAGTAAATACTCTCCACAATTCCCTTCAATGCTCCGTAGGTCGGTATATGGTAACTCGTTTTCTCTCCTCCTGCACGCATAACCGGATCCGAAAATAAAGCGTATGGACCGTAAACTTCAAATTCTATTGTATTTCTGTATATTTTCAAAATTTCTTCACCTCCTACATGATCAAATTTTTCATTTTCGGCTCTTTCGATACCCCAATATCACTATCATAATAATCTTCACTGAGCACCAGAATTTCATTCTGACAGATCAGCCGCACAGAATTATTTAATTTATCTCTTCTTGCTGCTGAAATCCCCACCGTATACCTTTGCAGCTTTCTCAATTCCCTTCGCTTCTCATCTGCCTTTATATAATTGTCCTCCAGTCTTCTGATTGACGCTTTCGCCTTCTCATCGTATGGAACGATGATATTTACCTTGCACTCATCAGAAATCACTTCGAACTCCCTTCCGGCGGTCTGGAAAGCCTGTGCAAACGGTGACTTCAGCCTTCGCCGGTCATGGGAACGTTCATACTGCTTTCGTCCCGTTTCATTTTTTCCAAGCAGCTCAACCAGTGTCATCTGAGAATCCTTTAACTGAAATTCCGTTCCCTTTTTGCCAAGCTGAAAGAAAAGATTTTTATAATACTCTCTTATCGCCTCCTGGGAGTCCAGAGAATACTTGAATTTTTCAGGATTATTTCCAAAATCATCCAGCACCTTCTGCAGAGCGGACTGCGCCATCCGAATCTCCTTTAAACGGCTCAGATTCTCTGCCTCCTTAGACATCTGTACAATATAGACAACTCCCATATCCCCCAGCTCTTTATGTCGATTGCACCTTCCCGCCGCCTGGATCACATTGTCCAGCCCGGCTTTTGAACGTACTACACAGCCGAACGAGAAATTGACGCCCGCTTCAACCACGCTCGTGCTGACACAGACTACTCTTTCTCCTTTCTTTAATTTCTCCCTGATTTCTTTCAGCTTGTCCAGCTTATGTTCTGCGCACATATTATTACTCAGATGAAAAAACTGACATTCGCTGCCGTTATATTCTGTTTTTAAAACCTGGAAAAGCTCCCGTGCACAGGTCGTCGTATTGACAATCACCAATACACTTTTATATATTCCTATTTTCTCCAGCACAAAATCTTTTAAATTCGAAATTTCCATACCTCCGGGACAAAGCCTGGTCATGTCTACGATTTCTGTTCTCTTAAAAGCCTCTGCGTATTTTTCAAATGCTCCCGCCATCTCAACACATTTACCGACAGCATTCTTCTTCGCAGGTGCCAGAGAGGGCTGTGTAGCAGAACATAAGATCACAGTTGTATTACAAAATGCTGTCAGAAAATTCACCGCCAGGTGAAACAATTCCGTACACTTAAACGGAATAGCCTGTACCTCATCAAAAATAATAATACTGTTACATAAGGTATGCATCCTTCGGATGCAGCTCTTCTGCCCAAGAAATAATGTATTTAATATCTGCACAGCCGTCGTGACGATGATCGGAGAATCCCATGTCTCTGTCAGTTCCCGATATTTTTTCTCCTCTTTTTCATCCTCACAGACCACATTGCAGTGATGTTCGAGAACAATTTCCGGATTCCCGACAGCCATCCTGATCTCTTTCGCATTTTGCTCTAAGATCGAATTGAACGGCGCTACATAAATGATATGCTGTTTCTTCTTTTCGATCGCATGATGAAGAGCAAACCGCAGACTGCTCAATGTTTTTCCTGCACCCGTGGGAACAGTCAGCCTGTAAAGACTTTGCTCCTCTTTTGCCGCAGTCATACACAAGTCTGAAATTTCCTGCCGGTATGCATTCAGCAGACTTCCATTTCCAGGATCCTTTTGCACCTGTTCCCGGAGATAATCCTCAAAGTAATCCCGGCTTTTCTCCCATATCGCCTGTGTTTTTTCAATGGACAGCCTTTCCGGCAAAGGGACATTCTGAAAAAAGCAGGCCGTATCTGTCCAGTCACTGTCTATCAGAACAGACAAGAGCAGACGGGCATACATTCCGATATAGAAATAACTGTTCCCCTTCGTATTGTCACCTAACAGAAACCCGTCAATTTTTTTCTTAATATTTCTGAATTCACTGCATGCATTTTCAAACTTCTCTTTTAAAACATTTTCATCAGAGATTTGAAAAAATCTTTGTTTTATGACCTCATAGTCAATATTCTTTTCCGACCGTTTTTCTTCTAACGTCTGACCTGTCTTTAAATCTATACAGTCTTGAAGACCATGATGCGAATAGATCATCATACTGATCAGTTCCGCAACGATACTTCCTTTTTTCAGTTCACCGGCAATCCGCCCTCCTGCTGTGGAATGATCCAAATCATGCCTGTGAACAGCATCTCCATATTTCAGAATTTTCTCAAAGTCATTCTGTATTTCCGGGCTCAGTTTGCCTGCATCATGTAAAAAATTTTGAATATAAGATATATTTTTCAGCTCCGAAAGCGGACATATTTTTCCAGCAAATTCCGCTACATTGTCTCGATGATCTTCAAACGATTGCTTTCTTCCAGTCTCATACACTACATGTGCCATATATTCTTCTTTGAAAGTATTTTTTCTGTTTGCATCACCATCATTACCTTCCATAGAACACCTCTTTTGTATTATTCACAATATTATTCTGTTTCTTCTTCCTATTTTGTGCATTTGTACTATATTTTATCAGACAAATTATGATTATGCAAGTACAGTATCACTAAAATATGATATCTTAAAACAAAAACTCGGAGTCTTCTTCGAATTTCCCTTTCTTCATACATAGTTCTCACCATGTGGATTTATAAAATATGTTGGGGTCAAAAGTATTTGACCCCATGATTAAAAACCATAAATCCACATGGCTGCGAACAGTTACAAGCACAATTTACCTTCTCAGCACCCTGTAAAGGCTTGCCTGGCGTATTGGATAGAAAATATCATCCTTCCTTATATGTTTGTTTCTTTCTTTTATTCCACAGTCGGTATTTGTTTCAATCCGCAGTCGGTAATTAAACAGAGTCTGACAATGTCGGGAAACCGACGGATCCATTCTTCGTGTCAGTGGGGATACCGTTTTCTCTCTGCCTCCACTGCCGTTTAATTTTTCATGCCAATTCATCCTCTACCTGTAAAGGTGATGAATCCCTAGAAATTTTGATAACATTTAAATCCGGAATTTTTGAGATAATAGCAAATCTGTATTTTCTTCCAGGATATCGCAAACAACTTCGTACGAACAAAATTCCTGCTGTACGGGTTCTTACAATACCCACAGTTTTGCTTTTCTTCGATTTTGATTAATTTCACAGAAAAGCCTCCTTCCATAATTTTCTTTTAAAAATCGGGGTAGAAAGCTTTACAGATCTTAGATTTCCGTGTAGAATAGATTTGCTGTTAGCTATTCATATCACTCAAAGATTTGGATAAGCTTTCTACCAGACCATCATGCACGGCCAATGCTTGATGGTCTTTTTTAATATATCATTCTTTTTATATTCTGTCAATACTCTTATTTGCTCTTTTATAATTTACCTTATATAAATGTAAATTAATTTTACTCAATGTTTACAGCGGTTAATTTCTTAACCGCCATAAACATCAGTTATAGATAACCCTATATTCATGTTTTTCAATCCACAGGCACATTCTATTGGCACTCCTGCAAATTTACTGTGCCCGACCTATATGGAACAATGCAAGATACTCTCTTTTCTGCATCGCTTCCATATAAAATAATGTTAAAGTCAATAGCATTTGACTCTGACATCATTTCTCGCTCATTATACGGGATTTTCCATCTGATGACAAGCTACTTTTATAATAGCACTGTCATATACCTGCAGATGTCAAATCATATTGCGCACAACGCATTTCTTCAAAGACAGCAACAAAAGCACAATCCCAATCCCAGTCAGAATATGCCCGATTCCTGCAATTCCGGAAATAGCACTGCTCGCAGCCGCAGAAAGGGAAATCCCCTTTACTTCTGTAATTCCACGCACAACCATCATAATAGCAGTAATCGGACCCCCCACGTTATAAACACCAAGAAATACACGGAACATTTTCTGATCTTTGAGTTCGTACTGTCCTGCAAATAATGACACGATCAGAAATACCACCATTCCGAGCATAAACAGATGTGTATGTACTTTTCCCAGCCTCGTTACTCCTGTATATCCGTTCCATTTGGTAAATTCCCGGTAGAATACACCGCCCACCATAGCGGCAACTGCATAAACCAGGGAATAGTTTAGATATTTCTTCATCTTGCTTTTTCTCCCTTCATGGCACAATATCCCATCACGACCGCCCATACATCAGCACAGGTTTTTGGAATCATCAGCATTCCTGCCACCGGCACTGCGTCCGCAAACAGTACAACCGGCAGGTAACCAAAGTAATACATCAAAAACTGTCATTGTAACTCAAGCCTCTGCTGCTCATATTCACAATGCCTTTCCAGCCGTGTCGGCACTCTGTGCAGTGCAAAGTCCAGGAACCTGTCATCATAGATCCATGGTTCCAGTTCCTCACGCTCCAGAAGTAACGGCATCCTGTCATGAACCTTCTCCACAGAGGCATTGGCCGCTGTGGTGAGGATGATATAGCGGTCTTCATTCTGAAAGCAGTTGTAAAATCCGGCCATGTACAGGATCGGACTGTCGAAACGTGAAAATGTCACCTTTGTCTTTTCTGCATCCCATTCGTAAAAATGCTTTGCCGGAATGATGCATCTTCTGTGCAGAACACTGTCCCGGAATCCCTTCTTTTCCAATACGGTCTCTGCCCTGGCGTTGATCAGAAGCCCCTTGCGCTGATATTGCGGAAATCCCCATCGCATGAGCTCTGCTGATAATGCCGTCTGCCGTCCTGTCAGCACCGTGGATATCTCCGATGGATGAATGTCTCCGGACAGATGTCCTCGGTTCTTCCGGTCAAGTTCTTTGACAATCTTCTCTATTTCCCTGGCTGTATCATCATCCACATAATATCTTCCGCACATTTCTGTCTTACTTCCTTTCTATCAGACTTCTGTATTCCCTGCCTTCCATCATACTCTTACCGCATAGCCCGCTCAGATAGATTCTGACCAGCTGCATACCTGCTTACTGCGAGTCTGGCACACTACACCCGCCGGGAACTTATTTTTCTCAATCATTCCCGTTCCTGTTTACTCCGTGAGCAGTAACTACTACTCTCTGTGTTCATAATCCGGCCGTATCATGTCCCACGTATGTTCCCGTATATGATACAACAGGATAAAATCATATACTCTGTCATCCACAATGGTCCTGCAGTCAAAACGCTGACAATAGATTCCCGCATACTTCTTCTGTTCCTGGCTGATGATATGAATATCCCGCAACACCTGAATACAGCCATCATCGTCCTCGTACTTTACCAGTCGGGGCATGACCCTGCCCGTCGATGTAAACCAGCAGTCCACAGCGACTTTCTGCCAGTGCCCCGTGATTCCTTTCTCTTCTGCTATTTCTGAGCCGGAACTCACAACAAACCCCATACATACCTCCTTCCTAATCTATCTTTACCTTTGTGTAGTCAACCGTCCGCTTTTCCCGGCTGATGCCGCCTCCGATATGGTCGATCCGGCTTCCCACAAATGCTGCCCGCTTCATGGAATCGTTCCCGTATCTCTTCCGGATCCCGTCTACCGCCGCATCCAGCTTTGCAAGCTTTTCATAATCGGTATCGTCAAACATATCGACCTGCCTCATGTTCATACCGTCCCTGATGCGTCCGGTATGGATCCCGAGATGACGGATCGGCGTGCCATCCCACAGCTCGTCAAACAACCGGCAGGCATATTTGTAGATCTCAAGGGTGATACTGGTAGCATTCTGCAGGGTCAACTGATGACTGGCATATCTGAGATCAAAGCTTTTGATCCCTACAGCGATCACTTCCGCACGCACTCCTGCCTCCCGCAGCCTGGCTCCCACCGTTTCCGCCAGTGACAGAAGTACCAGCCTGGCAGTCGACGCGTCACACACATCAAAGGCAATCGTTGTACTGTTTCCGTATCCCTTTGCAGCCGGTGCTTCCGGTTCCACCACAGACACATCGATTCCATTGGCAAATCCCCAGATCACTTCTCCCTGTTTCTTCAGATGACTCTTCAGCATATCCGGATCTGCCTTTGCCAGATCGCCGATCGTGCGGATGCCAAGGGCGAACAGCTTCCTGGCGGTTGCCCTTCCCACAAAAAAGAGATCGGATACCGGAAGAGGCCACATTTTCTTTTCTATCTCATTCTTCCACAGGGTATGCGTCCGGTCAGGCTTCTGAAAGTCACCGGCCATCTTAGCCAGCAGCTTATTCTCAGATACACCGATATTTACGGTAAATCCAAGCTCCCGTCTGATCTGTTCCCGTATCCGATCGGCAACAGCTTCCGGTTCTCCCCAGAGCTGTATCGTGCCTGACATATCGATAAATGCCTCGTCCACCGAATACTGCTCCACCTCCGGAGAATACTGCCGAAGAATCTCCATAAATGCCCTGGAACACTCGTCATACAAATGATAATTCGGAGGCACCAGCATAAGCTGCGGACACTTCTGTCTGGCCTCGACAATACTCTCGCCGGTCTTTATCCCATACTTTTTGGCCGGGATCGATTTGGCCAGGATGATGCCGTGCCTCATAGCCATATCTCCACCGACCGCAGCAACCTCCTCGCGCAGATCCACCCTGCCTCCCAGATGATACAACCGGTAAACTGCCTCCCAGCTCAGAAAAGCAGAATTGACATCAATATGAAAGATAACCCTGTTCATCTATGATCCTCCTTATGCCTTACATTATACAAGAACATTTGTTCGATTTCAAGAGGGAATATTTGTTATCTTCCAGGCATGCGAGTGCGCAGTCACTGTTCACTCCTTGACCAGTAACACGTTTTACGGTGCACAGAGATTATGCATACTGCATAATCTCGCACTGCTACTCTCAGGTTTTCTATAAAAAAAGGCACGCAACCATTTTCATGATTGAATGTCCTTTTTTAATAATCCTAATCCCTCTTCCCGATCAGAACGTTCTTCCCCTGAAAAGCAAATCCATACTTGTGAATATGTTCTTTTGGAATCCCTCTGGCCACAAGAGCTGCTTCATACTGCTTCTCTTCGATTTGGGTAAGAGCAGCCTGCAGGGTATCATCAAGCTTGCCCTCTTTTCTTGGATTGTACACTTTAAATTCCAGTATCATGGCATCCTTCTCCCGGTCTCCTGGCTCGAGCATCACATCATATCTTCCAAACCCGCTTTCCCGGTTGGAGGTTGTGACATATTCCTCTGACAGCTCCACCAGGAGCCCCAGCACAAATCCATGATAAAAACGCTCCGGTCCTTCTTCTGACGGGCTTGTTCCCGTATCAAAGTAGCTGAAGCTCTGCAATGCCACCCGGTTCATGTACTCGTTCATCGCCTCTACATCTCCATCCAGGAGAGCTTTCACAAAGCCATTATAGTATCTCTTTACCGGGCGGAACCAGCCACGCACCATGTTGTAAAACATATCCAGCACTTCCCCGTTCGTGATGCTTAACTCATACTGTAATTCCTTTCCGAACCCGAATGCCGTCGGACGTTCATATCCGCATACTTTAAGATAACCGCTGGCAAGCAGCAGACTCCAGACAGCGGATTCACTTTCATCGAGCCGGTCATATACGATCTGCTCATCGATCGGGCAGCGGATCACCTCACCCCGGAGCAGTGCCTCAAACGATGTCTTTACCTCGCCGTCTCCTTCCCGGATCAGTTTGTTCACCAGGCTGTTGGAGCTGGTATTTGCCCAGTAAGTCGTCAATATCCCCGTGTCCAGAAAATTCAGAATGGACCAGGGATTGTAAATGTCCCTGTGGCTTCCAAAAACAAAGCCGTCATACCACTGCCTGACACCTTCCTGCTCATCTTCCAGACCACACTCCTTAAGCGCCGCCAATACCTCCTGCTCCGTAAATCCAAAAGATGTGGCATATTCATCTGACGTAGTGGTTACCACCTTCAGGTTATTTAAGTCCGAGAAGACAGATTCCTTACTCACTCTTGTAATTCCTGTCATGATCCCGCGCTCCAGATACGGGTTCGTCTTGAAAGTGGAGTTGAACAGACTTCTGGTAAAAGCCACCAGCTCATCCCAGTAGCCATCTACATATGCCTCCTGCATGGGAGTATCATACTCATCCAGAAGAATGATTACTTCTTTTCCATAATGACGGGAAAGGAAACCTGATAACTGGTAAAGTGCCGATGTAGCATCCGTGTTACGGATCTCCATTGACAGCATCCTGTCAAAAAATGCTCTGTCCGCCTTTGTCATTACCTCACTTTCCATTAAAAAGGAGTATTTGACATACAGATTTCTCAGAATCTCACAGATTTTTTCCCTGGTTCCGATAAAATCCGGCTCTTTCACCCTGGCAAAAGACAGACTGATGACCGGCCATGTTCCCTGCATCTGCCTGTACTTCTCATCTTCCCAGATGGAAAGCCCCTCAAACAGATCTCCCCGTCCTGCGTAATCAATGGAGAAGAACTGCTCTACCATGCTCATGTTCAGGGTCTTCCCGAAGCGGCGCGGACGGGTGATCAGCGTCACATCGTCCCTGCTCTCCCACCATTCCCGGATAAAATCTGTCTTATCTACGTAAAAACAATGGTTTTCTATCATCTTATCAAAACTCTGTATTCCGATCCCAACTGTCCTTCCCATAATACACCTCCAAAAAACACGATACCGAGGCTTTTTCCTGATATAGCGGTTTTCTAATCAAATTGAAAATGTGTTGTAAACGATTTACATTCTGTGAATCTTTCGTACCCATATATTTCTCCTGTAATATGATAAAACCACCCTATGGGTGGTTTTATCATATTACAAACTTATACAAAAGACAATTGTTAATTGCTACTCCTTAATCTTAACCTGTTTTCCCTGCCCCTTCTTCAGCAGTTTCGTGTAGGCTTTTAGTTTTGCCTTTGGTACTTTAATCGTTGCTTTTGCGTGGATACCCTTGAGTGCATTTTTACCAATTTTTTTCAACTTTATTGACTTTAGACTGATTTTCTTCAACGCCTTACAACCATAGAAAGCCTTTTCACCTATTGTTTCTACGTTTTTTCCAATAACAACTGTTTTGAGTTTCTTACGCCCCTTCAATGCCCCTGTTGCAATCGAGGTGACTCTGAAGACATTGCCGTTCAATATTACAGTGTTTGGAATTGTAACTGAAGAGACCAACACCCCTTTGAAACCCACAAATTTTACGCTGTTTGTGCCTGTGACTTTATATACCGCATGACCTACCTGGTAGGTTTTTCCAATAACAACTGAATCCCATTCACAAATAAATCCCTGTTCTGTAATACCGTCAGCATGATCACCATCATGCCATGTATCATCCCATTCCCCCTTAGTACCCGTTTTATGTCTTGCACTACTGCGGGTATATATTTGCAGACACATACCATCTTCCTGGTCATTAGGTTCTCCTTCTGCCCAATTTGTATAACCAAAAACTTCACCTGTAATCCATGACCATTGATTATTATTCACCTGTGCTCCCATCCAGTAACTCTCATAATAATTACTGGTAAGAAGTTTTTCTACTATTTTTTGTTCATCATAACTGGTAATTGTTACTAAATGTCCTCCTAATGACCTGCAATACCCTTTAGCATCATACCAATCCATCTCTTTATCATATCTCTGGTAAATATGCCCATTATTTTCTATCCTGGTAATGGCTTCAGAAACGCCGCTACTCCCGTATGGGTTATTCGCCTTTGCCAATACTAACTCACCAGATGCATTATATATATCCAAATTGCTGGCTATTACCGATGTGGCATGATCTGAAAATAAATGGTATGTTCCGATTTGGATCCATGTGTCACCGTCTAAACAGTACTGATTATAACCACTTTCAGATTTCCCATCTCTCAGGTATAACCCCTTATCCCACTCTATCCATGCATTTTCAGCATTCCCAACAATATCACATGTTGACATCTCAATTCGGTCGTTTCTGGAACCTTCTCTAAAAACTACCCAATACCTCTGCCCTGTAGCAGGATAGTCATCAGGTAAATTATAACTCGAATCTGCTTTAACGTAATTTTCGATATAACCGAAAAAACCTTCTACATTACATAAAGGAACTATAATCACTATGCTAAGTATCCATACTAATATTTTGTATATTTGTTTCTTTCTTCTCATTTGCAAATCCTCCTGGAATATTATATTTCACGATGACCACTCTGCCATATTTCCTGCTTTCCGATCATCCAGTACCATATCCGACAAAAGCAATACCTGGTTTCCATCTACCTGCAGTACCCACCACTTGATTGGCTCATATTTAAAATAATGCCAGGTATCATTATCTTCCCATTTATAATTACTGCCTGAAGATGCATCACTGCTGTCATCAGTCGCATCCTCTCTCGTCATTCTGCGGTATCTTTCTCCTTCTATCGTAATTTCATTTCTGCTGTCCCATCCCTGTGAACTCTGCAAAACAGCATATTCAGTATCCTCTTTTTTCACCCCACTCTGAGGATAGCTTCCAAACCACACACAATCCCTTGTCACATTCTGCAATGACACCATTTCACGATTTCCCACGATTGCAGGATTTGACAAAACAGGAACTTCCTCCGCATTTACCTTCACGTTCACTGCTGGAATCATCGTTGTCATCATTGCCAGAACTGTCACCGGATGATATCTGAAACGCTTCCTTATACTTTTCACTTTTTTTCCATTATCTTCCCTCTCTTTCGTTCATTATTTGTAACTGTTCAGATCCTTGCAGATTGATAAATATTGGCCGTGGAGAGCTTGTTTACTGAAGACAAATCTTATAAATCTATGTGGCGAAAACCATACATTCGCAAAAGGAAATCCTCAATGAGGCGGTTTTCCGAATGGGCTCTGAACAGTTACAATTGTTTTATGTTTCCACGATTCCCTTCAGTTTTAAGTTTAGTCATATTTCGTCTAAATGTCAATAGTACCATTCTGTCTATTCTAATTCTTCATTTACAATTTCTCACTTCTATCTAATCTCATTGATTATAAAGATAATCTTCTGTTCTTTTCCCATATTTATAGACGTTTTATGTCTATCTTTTATTTTTTCTTCCCCGCCTTTCTATAATGTTTCATGTCACGATTTTGAATAGATTCCGGTTTTTTTTAAATCATAAATCACAGGAGGCAACCATGCAGAAATACGAACGTATCAGGAATTTACGTGAAGACCGCTTTTTAACACAGGAAAAGATTGCGCATGCGCTGAATTTAACCCAAAGAACGTATTCAAGATATGAGAATGGCGACAGTAACATTCCATTAGAGATATTAGTTGAAATTGCTGCTTTTCATAATACCAGCACGGATTATCTGTTGAACCGGACAGATTATAAAAAGCCCTATCCCGCATCAAAAAAGCACTCAACCACTGATTGAGTGCCTTCTTATTCTATGCAGGTGCATATTCGGCATTTGGGGTCAGCAAAAACAGCAGAATCACAGTGACCACAGCTGCCGGAGAGTATCCTCATCCATACGGTTGAAAAAATTTGTCTCTTCCCTGTCTTCTCTGATCTAGTTGTTTTTTTATCTGGCAAGTATTATAATAGAATCATACAAAAGTACTTTTAACACACATGAAAAACATCAGTCATAGTCGGGAAAAGAGAGGAGTAAATGTTGGAACATTATCAAATGTGTCGTAAAACCCCTAGCTTTAGCTATGGGGATATAAGACACG
>OLOS01001521.1_pt1 | contig 18599 bp, 10 predicted proteins | sample 1672631 | NCBI WGS metagenome assembly OLOS01 (sample SAMEA3136707, study PRJEB25190) | human gut metagenome | biome: human gut; feature: human-associated habitat; material: faeces | place: Austria | collected 2013 | reverse complement strand
CATCCATAGATGCAATATCCTGAGGATTGATATCATCAAAATTATCACGAAGCTGTCCGTCCACTATCACCAGGGGTCCTCCCGAACCATCAAATTCCGTTCCACCACGTAATATAACTTTAGGAGATGAAGTAGGATTTCCCGAAGTGAGAGAAACCTTTAAACCGGGAACAGAACCCGACAGTGCCTGAGAGGGATTTGTATATATACCCTTCTCTAATATCTGGGGACTGACAGTCGATATAGAATTCGTCAGTTTTGCCCGTGAAACTTTTCCGCCATAACCGGTCACAACAACTTCCTGCAAAAGCTCACTGTCTTCTTTTAAGATTATCTTAAAATTCATTTTTCCTTGCACACTCAAAGTCTGGGAAGAAAAACCTATGAATGAAACCTGTATACTGGCATTATCAGAAACCGAGAGTGTAAAATTACCATCAACGTCAGAAACAGTGCCATTTGTTGTTCCAACTTCCACAATACTGGCACCAATGACCGCCTCACCCGCAGTATCCGTTATTATGCCCGTAATACTTTTCTTCTGTGCCACAACTACAATCGAACACAGAAGAAAAACAAATAAAATAAAACTCTTTTTCATACTCTTTTATGTTTTTCATGTTTAAAACACCTATCAACAAGAGGCGTTCAAATACCATATATCCACTCCAAAAACATCACAAATTACGGAGGTATAAAGAAAGGAATAAAGAAAATCATATTTAATAAATTAGGGGTTATTATTTACAAGCGCAAAGAAAGAACTCATAAAACTAAACATAGTCAGAAAGCATTTAAAAAAAGTCATATATCATCCAATACTGCATTTTTTTATCAAAAACAGAATAATTAATAAACATTTTATGTATATACGTTGTTAAATAGAAAAAATCAGCTTTAAACAACACGAAAAGATAAAAATGTACAGGTTATTTGGTATATTCGCAATATTAACACTACTTTGCATATCATCTACATCAGGTCATGACATAAATTACCAGTTTACGTCTATTTCCGTAGCGGAAGGATTGTCTCAATCTACCGCCCAATCCATACTTTTAGATAAGAAAGGGAAATTATGGATAGGAACAAAAAATGGTCTGAATTCTTATACGGGACAAAATCTGAAAATATTCAAAAGCCACCCCAACGACAGATATTCCTTACCAAGCAATCACATTATACATTTAACCCAAGATTCCCTTAACGACATATGGATATCTACCAGACAAGGTATGGTTAGATATGATGAGACACACGGGAATTTTATTCCCTTCAATCATGATATCATCTATTCTTCCTTATGCATAAATGGAGGAGTACTTTTCGGAAGTGAGAATCGAATATACAAATATGATTACCAAAAACGCTCTTTTAAAGCAGTATGCATCACCCCCAAAGGTGCTACGGACAGTGACATTACCAAATATAGGGTACAAAGAATTATAGCAGTTTCCCCAAAGGAGGTGCTAATCGTCACCAGAAGGGATGGAATATATATATTGAATTACCCCAATATGCAATTAAAGCGTTTTTTCTCTTGTCCAAACAATATTTTACAAGGAGCATGTCTGGCTTCAAACGGATACATATATTTATCTTTTTGGGGACAAGGCCTGTTTTGTTATGAGAAAACAGGAAAACTTATAAAACAATATACGAGCAACAACTCCGGATTGACAAACAATTATGTATTGGATATAATAGAAAAGAAAGGATATCTATGGTTAGCAACTGATGGCGGAGGAATAAATCGACTGGAACTACGCAATGAAAAATTCTCTAACCTCTATCATATTGCCGGAGATGAAAATTCACTCCCTGTCAATTCTATTACTGTATTATATAAGGATAGCAACGAATGTTTATGGGCGGGAAGTGTTAGAGGAGGAGTTTTCAATATCAAAGAAAGTTACATACGTACTTATAAAGACTGTCCTTTAGGATATAATAATGGATTGAGCGAAAAATCTGTGACGAGTTTTTACGAGGAAGCTAATGGAAAGTTATGGATTGGTACGGACGGAGGCGGAATAAACTTGTATGATCCTCAAACGGGAAACTTCAAGCACTTCTCGTCTACCTATGGGGATAAAGTGATTTCCATAGCCCCAGTATCAGAAAAAGAACTAATGGTATCTGTTTACACAAAGGGACTTTTCCTGTTTGAAAAAAACACAGGTATTTATCGACCGTTTGTGATAATAAACGACAGTATTAACTTCAGGCAGTGCTTTTACGGATATCTTCCACGCGCTCACCGAGTGACAGAAAACAAAATATATATACTTAGTAAGGAGCTATGGGTATATAATATAAATAATAAAAAATTCTCTCCAATCAAAAATGAGAACAATTATCAATTACAAGCCTCGGTCATAGCCTACTGTGACAAAAAGATATCCTTGGCAATGAATGGAAACAAAGTATTCCGAATCATTAACAAGAATGACAGCATTGATCTTCTTTTTCAATTGGACGAGAAAGAAGTTATCAGTGCGATTGATTACGACGGAATAAATAAGATATGGGTGGGAACAACAACAGGAATGGGATATTATGATATAAAAGAGAAAAGATATTTTAAAATCAGGTCACAGTTATTCAATGATATTACCGCCCTCCGTTATGAGCCTTCTTCAGAAAGGATATGGATCTGTGCACAAAACCAACTATTTTCTTACTGCATAAAAGAAAACAGATTTATTCAATGGAACAGAAGCGACGGATTTTATCCCAATGAAATAATATTTACTTATCAACAACGGGCTGAAAAAAACAGCCGATATCTTTACTTTGGTGGCATAGAAGGACTGGTCCGAATAAACACAGACATCCCAGAGCCTAATGAACCAGATCCGGAAATAGCACTTTACAGCATAGAACTTAACGGGCAACCGTATACATCCGGTATAGACACCCAAAATATAAAAGTTCCATGGGAACATAATGCACTCGCCCTACGGGTATATATTAAAAATAAAGATATTTTCCAGCGAGTTCCATTCCGATATATCATAAAAGGAAATGTTGATAAGATAATCGAATCATATAATCCGATATTGGATCTTTCCAACCTATCTACCGGTAAATACCGCATCGAAGTAGCATGTATGACAAAAGACGGAAATTATACCACTCCTATCCTTCTCACAAATGTCCATATTACCCCACCATGGTATAAAACAGACTGGTTTATAATATTATGTTGTATTAGCCTTATAGGAGGGGGTATTGCAGGAATATTCATTTTTAATATAAAAAAGGAAGCAAGAATACAAAAGAGACTAAAAGAATACAGACAATATCTGAATGAAAAGAGGATAGATTTCCTCATTCACATAAATCACGAATTACGTACTCCCTTAACATTGATTTATGCCCCACTAAAACGTCTCATGGACAAAAGTGAGATGCAAGGATTACCTCAGCATCTGATACCACAATTACAACTACTATTCAACCAAGCACAACATATGAGGGAAATAGTAGATATGGTGTTGGACTGGAGCAGTTTGGAGGCAGACTATAATAAATTGAAAATACAAAAAACTCAATTGAACGAATGGGTAACCGAGGTTATCAAAGACTATATGAATGAGGCAAAAGAAAAAGAGATATGCATACAATTACAAATAGATCCCAACATAGAGGAGGTATGGTTTGACAAACAAAAGTGTCAAACAGTACTATCAAACTTACTGATGAATGCACTAAAATTCAGTAAGGCAAACAGCAATATAACAGTAAGCACGCAACGTCTTGAAAACACAGTCAGAATATCTGTTATAGACGAAGGAAGCGGTATAGAAGATTCGGATATGGCAAATCTCTTCACTAAATTCCACAAAGGTAATCACAAAGAGAGAGGAAGTGGATTCGGATTATATTATGCCAAAACAATAATGGAAATGCACGGGGGGCTTATAAGGGCCTATAATAATACAAACAAAGGAGCTACATTCTATTTGGAGCTGCCATTGCTCAATACAAATAAAAAAGAAGAATCCGCCCATTTACAGCAAAAAGACTCTCCTCTCCCTTCCAGCATCCAAGATACACATTTCGATTGTACCGGAAAGACTGTGCTTATTGTAGAGGACGAAAAGGAGTTAAGGGAATATCTCATAAGTTCTTTAACTGAGTTCTTTAAGAAAGTTTATGCGGCAGACAATGCAGTCTCTGCCTTAGAAATCTGTCAGAAGAAACAGCCTTCTATTATTATTAGTGACGTGATGATGCCGCAAATGGATGGTTTTGAATTATGCCGTCAGATAAAAAACAACATCCAGATAAGCCATATCCCTGTAATACTGTTAACAGCACGTTATGACCAGACAGGGATAACAACCGGATATAAATCCGGAGCTGATGCTTACATCCCCAAACCATTTGATCTAGACTCTCTAAAGATCGTCATCGGAAATATTTTAAAAAATAGAGAGAAAATACACAATCAATACATATCTATCAACCAGTCGACTTCTCTCCAGACTTTAACAAACAGTAAAGCAGATGAGGATTTCATGACAAAAATAAATATAATTATACATGAAAACCTATCTGACGAGGAATTCTCCGTCCAGCAATTGGCAGATCTCATGACAATTAGCCGTTCTTCTTTATACAACAAGATAAAAATTATAACGGGTTTGGGAGTCAATGACTATATAAACAGATTACGTATCGAAAAAGCAATCTCACTGCTTACCAATACAAATTTAAACATAAATGAAATAAGCAGTGAAGTGGGTTTTACTTATCCCCGATATTTTAGTTCAACATTCAAACAAATGAAAGGAATGACTCCCAAACAATTTAGAGAGGAGAATCGTATGAAATAAGTAGGAAGTTCCTGGGAAACATAACAAGTATGAACGGGTGGATACAAAGATATAATTTCCTTCTTAATAAAAAATAAATGTCGGAACCGTGCAATGGGAATCATACGCAATTGTCTATATTTGCGCTATTGAACAACAAATACAGGTACAATTATGGAACACAAAGCTGATAAGGACTATATGGCTATCATTTCACTCCGGAAGTTACCTCAATACTCAAAAAGATCTATTGCTTATTTCCAAAGCAGAGGGACGGATAATAACTCTAAGAATGACCTGCTACCATGTCAATAGAAATAAAATATTTTAAAGATAGAAAAGAGTGGCGAAAAAGGATATAATTGCCAGATTGAAAGAAGATAAAACTGTATGGAACAATTATCAACTTTTTTCCGACACATATAAACGCATCCGAATTGCCTACATTGAAGCAGCAAGGAAACGGCCTGAAGAATTTGAAAAGCGATTAAACAACTTTATCAATAAAACGAGAGAAAATAAAAGAATAACAGGATTCGGCGGGATTGAAAAATACTATTAATCCCTATAAAATACCTGACTCAAAATAAAAAACAATTCCTCTTTGATACCGCCCCCTAAAATGTGCAGAAAACCGAATTGAACAAATAGGACACTCACTCTATCCTTACCAAATGATAAAGTGTCCCCCGATAAGACTTTCGGGAAGGAATACTCAGCTTTTGAAGCGTGCATCCGAATTGTGCCACCTTATTGATAGCCAACCTGTCACGTGTCTTTGTCTGCAAATAGTTCAATATCTGCATGGAAGTCATCCACTTCCCTTCTTCCGCTTCCTCATCCAACGGACTAGGATAACAATGAAATAACTGTTCCAACGAACTCAATAAGTTCGCGCAAAGTCATAATGTGTCCCGATTTTGTTTCCGTTTTCATTTTGTCGAACAATGTGCCTGCCTCACAAACACTGAGAGTTTCTTTTCCACTCTCGCTATCTTGCCTGATAAAAGTAATATTCATTCTATTTCTGTCTATTTTCTACAATCGGAATTTATTGTTTTAATTCCTGTAAAGATACGCTATAAGCTTCCGGAAAGCAAGCATTTCTCCTGATTAATATCCGCATTTTATTTGTATTACACTCAGATTTGATGTATCTTTGCTTAATAGTTACCAGAAGCTCACTAGTGTGAACAAATAAGCTATCAGTTGTAAACAAAAACGTTAACAAGTGTAAGCAATCTTATTCACAGCAGTGAGCCCCTGAGAAGCATTAAGGCTTAACAAAACAAACTCTAAGCATTAACGTATAACTACCTAAGAGAATACATAACAAGAACGGTTACTTTAAAACAAAACATGAAACTATGGCAATATTATTTGACTGGTATGAAAACCCGAAGCCTTCGGACAAAGAACAAGGAGAAAAGACACTGCACCCACGTCTAAAATATAACGGTTCGATAGGAACCGACGTATTGAGCCGACGCATTCAAGAACGTTGTTCGCTGACAGAAACGGACGTCACAGCTGTACTCGACGCCCTTTCGCATATCATGGGACAGGAATTGGCAAACGGACGGCAAGTACATCTGGACGGTATCGGTTATTTTCGCCCTTGCCTGACCAGTACGGAACCCGTAACGATAGATACCAAACGAAAGGCTACCAAAGTAAAATTGAAAGCGATCCAGTTTCGTGCCGATCAGACATTGAAAAATGAATTTGGGATACTGAAAGTAAAAAGTCTCAAAGGCGGGCTCGACTTCTCCCAACTGACGAACGAAGAAATAGACCGGAAACTGACGAAATACTTCCAAACACACCCATTCATGCGGAGATGTGACTTCCAAGACCTCTGCAGAATGACAAGAAGCACGGCAATGCGACATATCCGGCGGCTACGTGACGAAGGAAAACTGAAAAATGAGGGTGGAGTGATGCAACCGATTTATGTACCAGGAAACGGTTATTATACTAATAATAAACATGTTACATATTAAATAGTGGGAATTAGTAACCTGAGGGTAAAAATTACCCTCAGGTTACTCCAACTTAACTCTCATAGCCGCAAACAACGATGTATAAAGGGATTGAAGCTATCTATGAGAGTATGAGAGTAAAATCATCACTAACATCTATTGTATGCATTTTCTTTCACCGCTATTGTTCCATACAACATGGTTGACGGACAATGCTTACATACATCCCCTAACCCCGCATTCAACATTTTCCAGCATTCGGCGTTTTCCGGCACTTGTCCGGCTTCTTCCCCGAAAAGCTTGTTTGTAAAGATCACCTTCATCGTGTCATAATCGCTCACGAAGATATTGGCATTGATATTCCAGTACCGATTGTGACGCCGGGCAGAATGTTGGAGTTTCCTCCAACCCACACATTGTTGCCCAATGTCACAGGAGAAGTAAAAAGATTTCCAGAACTGAAAAGAAATAAGATTGCCCGTAAAACAATATTTTACCGGCAAACGTTTTCTTTATAGTATTTTTTTAAGTTATTTTGCGCAACAGATATCACGAAATCATCAAATTATGGATTGGATTGGCCTTGATTTAACATTCCCTATTACCGACCCTACATGGATATTTCTCCTTGTACTTCTCATTATACTGTTTGCCCCTATTTTATTGAACAAGTTGCGCATCCCGCATATCATCGGTATGATTCTGGCGGGACTGGCTGTGGGTGAACATGGATTCAACATTCTGGCACGCGACAGCAGTTTCGAATTATTCGGAAAAGTGGGACTGTATTATATCATGTTCCTGGCCGGTCTGGAAATGAACATGGGAGATTTCAAAGAGACACGGAACAAGGCGTTAGTCCTGGGGCTGCTCGCTTTTATTGTACCTATCGGAATCGGATTCGTTGCCAATGTGTCTTATCTGAAATATGGTATAATCACATCCGTACTGCTAGCCAGTATGTATGCCTCACATACCCTGGTGGCTTACCCCATTGTCACCCGTTTCGGGGTGTCACGTCATCGTAGCGTAAGCATTGCGGTAGGAGGAACGGCAGTGACGGACACACTCACATTGTTGGTGTTGGCTGTCATAGGCGGTTTGTTCAAAGGAGAGACCGGTGGTTTCTTCTGGTTATGGCTGGTAGTAAAAGTGATTTTCCTAGGTGGACTAATTATCTATTTCTTCCCGCGTATCGGCCGCTGGTTCTTTCACCGCTACAATGACCATGTGATGCAGTTCATTTTCGTCCTTGCCATGGTCTTTCTTGGAGCAGGACTCATGGAGTTCGTAGGAATGGAAGGAATTTTGGGGGCTTTCCTCGCAGGATTGGTACTGAACCGACTCATTCCACACGTTTCTCCGTTGATGAATCATCTGGAGTTCGTCGGGAATGCGCTTTTCATTCCTTACTTTCTTATCGGAGTGGGAATGTTGATCAACTTGCGTGTTATCTTCGGACACGGAAATGCCCTGAAGGTGGCCGCCGTAATGATTGTAATGGCACTGACGGGCAAGTGGATTGCCTGCTGGCTCACGCAAAAGATATACAGGATGTCCGTTCTCGAACGAAACATGATGTACGGATTGAGTAATGCACAGGCGGCAGCTACATTGGCGGCGGTATTGGTCGGATATAATATTATCCTGCCCGGCGGCGAACGTCTGTTGAATGATGATGTACTGAATGGGACGGTTCTGCTGATCCTCGTTACTTGCGTAGTCAGTTCCCTGATAACCGAACGGGCGGCCAAGAAGTTGGCCATGGATGATTCGGAACCGGGAAAAGAGTCTTCGACGGAAACTGAAAAGATTTTGGTATCTCTTGCTAATCCGGACACCATTGAAGACATGATGAACCTTTCTTTAGTGATACGTGATACGAAACTAAAGGACAATCTTCTGGCACTGCACGTTATCAACGACGACAGCACTTCCGATAACCTGAGAATGCGAAGTAAACGCTACTTGGAAAAAGCGGCCATGACAACAACAGCAGCCAATGTTTCGCTGAAACAGCTGACCCGCTATGACTTGAATATTGCTTCCGGCATCATCCACTCTGTGAAAGAGAATGAAGTAACGAGTATCATCACCGGGCTGCACCGCAAAGCGAATATCACTGATTCATATTTCGGAATGCTTGCCGGAAACCTGCTGAAAGGATTAAATTGCGAGATTATTATCTCCAAATTCCTGATACCGGTCAATACGATAAAGCGAATCGTTATTGCCGTCCCTCCGAAAGCGGAATATGAATCCGGCTTTCCACGTTGGTTGGAGCATTTCTGCCGAATGGGAAGCACGCTCGGATGTCGTGTGCATTTCTTTGCAAACGAACAGACAACCGCCCGCCTGCAAACGTGGATAAAGAAAAGACATAAACAGGTACTGACGGATTTCTCTCTTTTAGAGGACTGGAACGATTTACTGGTACTGACAGGGCAAGTAAGCTACGACCATCTGTTAGTCATTATCAGCGCCCGTCCCGGAACGATTTCTTATGACAACTCGTTTGAGAAATTGCCGAGACAATTAGGAAAATATTTCTCTAATAATAGCCTGATTGTGTTATATCCCAATCAATCGGGTGAACCACTGGACAGTTCTTTCTTCTCCAAGCTATACACCGATACTGAAACCCGACACTATGAGAAAGTGGGCAAATGGGTTTACAAATGGTTCAAAAAGAGTTGATAAGCGGTATATTCCGACCACAAATATATGCCATTTGAAGAACAAGGCTATTATTGTAATCTAATTTATAGTTTGACTACAATAACAGCCTTATACCATCAGTCTTGCACCATTAATTTTGTATAATATCACCCACTAAAAGAATATAGCCGAGATAGGTATTAAACTCATTGAAATATTCAGTTTCCTTTATTCGCTTCGGATTCATCTTGTAGATTTCCGCCTTCTCAAAACGTCTATTGTCCGGACGAATAATAATTGTATGTTCTTCTTCATTCAAGGACTCAAACAGACAATAATTAGTACGATTACGATCTCCGCAATATTTATCAAACCTACGGATATAGGAAGGATCATTCTGATCTATCTCTACTGTCATTCCTCCGGATGAAGGTCCGATTAAGTCAAACACCCCAACTCGAATTCCCTTAAAATGCACTTTCACAAAATCTTCCGAATCCGAGGATTCCAGAACAACCGGCAATGCTTTTTGGTCTCCCTGAAAATTTGAAAAGGCTTTATCATCTTTCGAGAGTAGTTTCCAACCTTCGGAATGTTCAAACTCTGTTACGGGAATCATTTTAGCTTTCTCATAATTACCCGGATACAACGGAGCTTTCAATGCATGTGCCTTTTCCTGCGCCTTGTTCATTTGTAACAGGGAACGGCTCAGTGTCTTTGTATATATAGGATGTCCGCCATCATAAGTAGGATGTGTCCCATCATTCGTAAACACAATCTTACCACTATACTCCTTTTTTGAATCTCCTTTAAAAACCAACTTATCCTCATTCAACAATTCCAGAACATCATCGGCAAAATTAACAGACGGAATATCATAATAGTCTGCTACTGTCTCCATATACCGCACAGAACGGTAATTCTTTCCTGCTTTCAAGTCATCCAACATTGGTTCATTTAGCGTATAGAGAAAACATATATCCGTATGCGGATTATGATGCCAGATCTTACGTACAATTCCTTCCATGGAATGAGCGATCACCAAGGAGTCAGTTTTGGCATCATTCACAGCAAATTCGACAAATACCAAATCCGGATGATACTGCAACACGTCCCGTTCTGTACGGAACACCCCCAAATCGGATCCGGTCCCACCAATTCCGGAATTTATTGACGTAAACTGTACATTACTATATTGTTGCTTGAGCCAATCAGTAATTTGCACTCTATATCCTTGATGATTTGTTATACTTCCACCCAAAAAAAACGACAGATACGGGTTCATTCTTTTGTATCTTATAATTAAAATTAGGAAGTCCTGCACGCATCTGTAACCCTACAGAGTCTTCTGTTGTAGTACAACTCAAACAAAACCCGATAAGACAAGCTATAATTCCACTAAATAAAAATTTCTTCATAAGTATAATGATTAAAATGTAAACAGTTTATGCTCCAAGTTGACCGGTGACTTACCTTTGAACGGAAGCTGTCCCAACAATATCCGTAATAAAGCAGAATGAGTGGAAGCATCATTCGAATAAGTATTTATATAAGTCTTGACACGTTCAAAATATTCATTTCCAATGTAAGGACTACCTAATGAAATAACAATCACTTTACTTTTGTCCATAGAATTGGCAGCCCATACGGACTGAGCCTCATCGTCCCATAATTGGAGCGGGCCAAATGGAGTATGAGTATTCCGTGCTACCAGAAAGATTATTTTATCATACACTTCAGTCGCATTATCCTGCCAACCTTGATCTTCATAAAGTATATTACGGCGGAAATCAACCTCAAAACCATTCTTCACAAACTCATCCCGCAAATTCTGTAATCGCTTAAAGTCACGGTCGTTACCTTTATGAGCTACGGGAGTTACAGCCACCAATAACAGCTTTTTATCTTTTTCCAAAGAAAGTGGTAACTTATGATCTTCATCCCGTACTAAAGTTATGGAACGCTCTGTTATCTCTTTGGCAGCTTCCCGTATTTCAGCTTTTTCTTCTGCTGAGACAGGACGTATCAACTCCCTGTTTTTATTTAATAACCCAAAACGTTCTTTCATTGCCCAAACACGGCGAACAGCATCGTCCAACCGTTCCATTGGAATTTCACCACGTTGAATCCGTACTTCTACCGTATCCATGTATTCGTAAGAAGGCCACAACAATATATCTACCCCAGCTAAAAAGCTGGCTACTTGCCCTTCCAAATCATTTTTATACCAGCCCCGGAAACCTGCCATTGTCATCGCGTCCGATACCACAACCCCGTTAAAATGCATTTCTTTTTTCAATAACCCAGTTAATAGCTCATGGGATAAAGTTGCCGGAGGCAGATAACCATTTATCTTTTCTTTCTGATAGAAAGGTAAAGTTATATGTCCGGGCATGATACATGCAACTCCTTTTTTAATCAACTCGGCAAACACTTTTCCATGATATTGCTTCCACATTTCTTCAGACAAGGAATTGACAGTTGTCATCAAATGCTGATCACGATAATCAACCCCATCTCCCGGAAAATGTTTGATTGTAGCGGCAACAGAGTTATCTTGCAACCCCTTTATCTGTTCGGACAACAAACAAACCGCTTTTTCCGGATTATCCGAAACTGAACGTGTATTTACAATAGGATTCAATGGATTCATATTTAAATCTGCAACAGGATGTAACACCCAGTTTATACCCAACGAACGACATTCTAATGCTACACTTTTACCATATTTATAAGCTAATTCCGGAGAATTTGCGGCTCCCAGTGCCATCTCTTTCGGAAAAGGAGTCATCCCTTGAAGTCCTACTCCCGATTCATAATCCTGTTGAAACAATAAAGGAAGCTCTGATGCTTTTTGATATTCCTCGACAGAACTACGCACAAAATCAACCCGCTCTTCCTCCGGAACTCCTGTAAACAACTTCCACCCCATAAAATAACCTGTAACCGGGTAACGTTTGAAGTACACGTCCAATGAGCCGTCTCCCAAATCCAATTCTTTCTTGCGATCAGGTAACATTAACATTGTCTGCCCTATCTTTTCACGCAAAGTCAAAAGTTTCCAAGTGGAATCTACCGACTGAAATTCATAAACCTCATTAACCGAACCGGCTGTCACTCTTTCTTTTGTACAAGAAAAGAACACGGATACAAGCAATGTAGCAATAACTATTAAAAAAGAGTTTTTCATAATTCATTTCACTTTGTTTTTCATGTTACAAAAATAGCACTCCTTATTTTAATCCATTAGAAATCATGTTTCAATCTTTTCCATACATGTATCTTTATTCCTACTCCGGTTACATTACTATCACACAGGTTACGTTTTTCGTTTTCAGCCTCGATTTTGTTTGCGAGTTACTTGCAAACAAATTATATTTGCTTCTACTAAAAATATCTATCAGGACATGAAAAACATTGCATTCATCATTTTTCTTCTGTTTATTTCCATTTGCAGAGCGCAAGACAACAACATATTGTTTCAGAACTATAACGTAAGCAACGGACTCTCACAAAACACCGTTATACGTAGTTTGGAAGACAGTAACGGAGTTATGTGGTTTTGCACGCGGGATGGGCTGAACCGGTTTGATGGTACCGAGTTCGAAGTTTTTCGCGCCGACGGTCAGCCGCACTCCCTATCCAGCAGTGATGTTACCACCATTATTGAAGAATCGCCCGGAGTTCTATGGATAGGGACTCACAGTGGACTGAATCGCTACGATGTATCCTCAAATACATTCACTCAATACTTTCATGATCCGGCGAACCAGTATACTATATCGGACAATTGCATCAAACACTTGTTGTGCGATAACCAAAAAAGAATCTGGGTAGGCAGCATGAAAGGACTCAATCTGTATAATAAGGAAACTGATGATTTTATCCCCATTTCAACCAACGGTTCTGTCTTCTGGCTTATGCAAAACAGTCAAAATGAAATCTGCTATCTTATCAACAACACATTGTGCATCATGAATCCTGTCACCTATGTTACAGAGCGTTTTCAATTCGGTGATGAACATAAAATCTACTTTTTATATGAAGACAATGATAAACGCCTGTGGGTAGGTATGTGGGATTCAGGACTTAAATGGTTTGACCGTAAAAACCGTAAACTTGTAGATGCCAACCTGACAATGGAAAATGGCAAAAATTTCAATAACTCCCAAGTCAACTACATTGTAGAAACGTTGGAAGGAAATCTTATGCTTGCCACACGTGAAGGAGTGCTGATTTATGACCGGCAAGCAAACAGGCTTATCAATTATTACCAACGGGAACAAAGCTGCGGTTTGAGTGAAAATACCATCATCTCTCTATATAGGGATAAAGCAAATAATATATGGATCGGAACTTACGGAGGAGGTGTTAATTTGTACACACCATACAGTAATTTCTTTATTCCTCATAAACCAGAATATAAGCTCCAGAAAAGTATCGGAAACATTAATGCCATAGTGGAATATAAAGAGAAACTTTGGTTAGGTACGGACGGTGGTTTAATCATCTACAATCCCAAAGACGAAAGTTATGAGTACTGCCCGCTTCATGTTCCACGCTCGGTAACAAACAATGAAGTAAAGTATATACAGAAAGAAGGAGATCATCTTTTATGGATTAGTATTTATTATTGCGGACTATATCTCTATGATATGGAAACCCGCCGCATAATAAAAGAAATACCCGATTTTCCTTATAATCAAGTAAGACGTATTGCCAAAGGTACTGATAATATTTATTGGATTGCTTTAGGAGTAGACAGCCCCATACTACGTTACCACATGGAGAACAACCAATTGGAAGAGTCTTTTCCAGTAAAGGGTCGTGCCACAGAACTTTCTATCATCAATGTACAAGATTTAAAAGCTATAGGACCTTATATATGGATGGGGACTCGTGCAGCCGGTCTATATCGCTATCACACACAGACTCATGAATTAAAACATTTTGGTAGTGAAGAAAAAAGTCCGGAACAATTCCTGCCAAGCAATCATGTCAGTACGCTGTATACTGATGCATCGGAAAATTTATGGATAGGAACTTATGGCGGAGGCATAGGATTATATAATAATATCAAAGAAAGTTTCACGATATATAATGAAGAGAACGGTCTTCCCAATAATGCTATCAACAGTATTGTGGCCGATAATAACGGTAAATTATGGGTTTCTACTTTAAAAGGCATGTCATGTTTTGACCCCAAATCAGAGACTTTCACTAACTGGGATAATAAAAATGGATATTCTTTGCTGGAAACCAATTTACACGCTTGCCTGAAAAGTTCATCCAACATTTTTTATGTCGGTGGAAATAATCATTTCCTTTCATTTAATCCCCAATTAATTAGACGAAATACATTTATACCTCCCGTATATATTACAAAAATGAGAATTTGGGCAGATTATCTGGAAGATAATAAAGCTACCCAATGGGTAAATATCTCAAATCAGAGAATCAAATTAAGATACAACCAAACCTCATTCACAATCAAATTCTCCGCACTTAGTTATGTGTTTGCCTCCAACAATAAATTTTCCTATATGCTTGAAGGATTTGATAAGGGTTGGTCGGAACCGACACACGAACGGAGTGTTAACTATACTAATATCCCGCCGGGTAAGTATGTTTTTAAAGTAAGAGCTTGCAATAATGACGATATATGGAGCAATGGAAATGCTTCATTATCAATTACAGTCACTCCTCCTCTATGGAAAACATGGTATGCGTATTTGTTCTATCTAGCATTCACTATTAGCATGATTATGCTGTTCATACGTTATAAAACCCGGGAAGCACAACTGAAGATGGATCTTCAGTTAAAACAGATGGAGAAACAGAATATTGAAATCAGTCACAATATGGGTGTACAGATGTTCACCAATTTCTCACATGAGCTACGTACTCCGCTCACTTTAATCATAGCTCCGCTCACAGACCTGTTGCATAAAGAAGATATGCCTCCGGCATATCGCCAACCATTGGAGCTGATCAACCGTAATTCCCAACGTTTATTATGGCTGGTAAACCGTTTAATGGACTTTCACAAGCTGGAAGCCGGGAAAATGCAACTTCACGTCAGCAATTACAATCTAGGTACTTACATACCTGAAATCATCAAACTATTTATGCCTGTTGCCGAAAAGAAAAACATATCTATCGAATTTAATGATACGACCTCCTCAACAGACACTTGGTTTGATGCCATTCTATTGGAAAAGGTTTTCTTTAACCTGCTCTCCAACTCTTTAAAGCATACTCCCAACGGTGGATATATTATCATCTCAAGTATGGAAACCAATACTGAAGATATTCAGAAGCCTGAAAATTTGGGCCTCCCCGCAGGAAAGATTCTTTTGATTAAAGTAGAAGATAGCGGCTCCGGAATCCCTGCCAATATGATGCCCCGTATATTCGAAGCTTTCTTCCAGGCAGGTGAGAAAGTGTTGGGAAGCGGAATTGGGCTGAATCTGACAAAAAGTATCATTGAGCTCCATGGCGGACGTATTTGGATAGATAATAAAGAAGGGCATGGAATAACCGTGTCTTTCACCCTCCCATTAGGTAAAGACAGTTATACCGAAAACCAACTACTTAGCAAAGACAAGATAGTAAAATCCACCCATACTTATTCTGATGTAGAAGCACTTATTGCAACAGATGTCAATCCCTGCGAGATATCTCAGACTAATACTTCACCCAAGGAAATGACTCTGCTCATAATAGAAGACAATGAGGATGTACGTAATTACCTGGTATCATTGCTCAGCAAATACTATAATATCTATACTGCCGTAAATTGTAAAGAAGGCTATGAAATAGAACAAAAACAAATACCTGATTTGGTGATTAGTGACATTATGACTCCATATATGGACGGTATTGAGTTTACAAGATTATCTAAAAACAATATGGTAACTTCACATATTCCGATCATATTGCTCACAGCCCGTGTCACTTCATCGCAAGTGCGCGAAGGCTATGAATCGTTAGCTGACGATTATATCATGAAACCATTCGATCCGGAATTGTTGGTTGTACGTGTTGCCAACCTGTTGACTAATCGGAAAAAACTCGCAGAACGATATGGAACGGAAATGGTATCAATCAACAGAGAGCCACAGAAAGCTAAAGAAACTTCTGTTTATAGTGCCATGGAAGAAAAGTTTATGAAAAAAGTAATGGAAATAATAAACAAAAACATAGAAAACCCTGCCTACTCCATTGATCAGTTCAGTGAAGAAATCGGTATGAGCCGCGTACAGGTATATCGCAAGATCAAAGCCGTAACAGGTATGTCGCCCAGTAAACTCATCCTTGACATACGGTTGAAAACTTCACTAGATATGCTTCAAAACACAGAATATACAGTGACCGAAGTTTCTTATCGATGCGGTTTTAATGAAATATCTTATTTCGGAAAATGCTTCAAAACAGAATACGGCTTATCTCCTTCCGAATATATAAAGAAGTACAGGAAATAACAGAGTTATTATCAAAAAGAAGTGCCGCTATGTCTTACGATAGCGGCACTTCTTTTTTAGAACCTCACCTTCTTTTAAGGTTGCTGATAAGATCCTGAATACAAATATTCAATGGAAGGCAACGGTACATACATAGTACTGTAAGGCGGATTCATTGCAGGAATCGGATCCCCATCAGTATTCGGATTATCATAAACAGCTCCCGGATTTCTCTTTTGCCCATCAATTGTCTTCTGCATAGCTACTAAATAAAGCAAGCGGTCTCCATTCTCAAAACCAAACTCTTTGATTCTTTCTTTTTCTATATCTGCTTCAGTTACATTCTTCAAAGGAGTCAATCCGGCACGTTGACGAATCTTATTCACATCTCCTAAAGCTTGAGATGCATTCTTAGAAAGGACTAAGGTCGCACGCGTCAGATATGCTTCCGCCAAACGAATCAACGGTACTTGGGAATACTTCCCATACGGAGCCCGATAATACTTATCATTCCAAAAAGCATTCCATTTTGTCTTGTTATATGCCATTTCATGTATGGTTTTATCTCCTCCATCCGTATAGTTTTTCAGGAAATAATGCAGTTGAGTAAATCTCTTATCAGCCAAGGCTTCTGCACTCGGAACATAATTCGTCAAATCCATAGGATCATCTGTTACCGCCCAGCCAATATACTTAATTAAACGAGGATTCCAGTAAGCACAAGCCCAACCACCATGTTGCCAATTCTGACTGCCACGCGCTCCTTCCAACCATAATTTATTACTAGCATCAAATGTCTTTGACTTGAAATTATAAATACCAGTTTTACACATACGAGCTAACGGAATAGCTACGTTATTTCCCTGATTGCTTTCAGTGAACGCACACTCAAACATAACTTCCTTTGATACCGGGTCTACTGTATATTGTTGTTCGGCATTCCGGTTAAAAGCAACAATCGGTTCTTCAGTCAAATCAAAAGGTGCTACTCCAGCTTCCGCTTTAGTAATCACATAATCAGCTTCTTCCAATGCTCCGTCTTTATCTCCCATTAACCATTTTACACGCATCAACATCATAGCAGCTGAAAATTTATTGGCACGACCACGCACAAAATAATCTTCAGGCATCAGACTTTTAGCTTTAGCAAAATCAGACAACATCTGATCATACACTTCTTTCACAGTCCCCATATAAGGATTGCGTGCAGACTCTTGTGAATAATCAAGCCTATTGATTAACGGAATGAACTTACGATTATTCCCCTCTCCACCTGCCGGGTCGTAAGGAGCAACAAAAGCTCGACTAATCAGCCAATAGGTATACCCTCTCATAAAATATAGTTCTCCGGTCTGACGTGCCAACGTCTTCTTATCATTTTCAGTCATATTGGCAAAAACTGGCTCTCCTTTTTTCTCCTTCTCCTCAATATAAGTCAACGGAGAAGTAGCTCCTGTTACAGAACGATATAATATTGAAAAGGTCTTCTCAAATTGTTGTCCTGTTACATCAAAGGTAGACATCTGACGAGGATACCAGTAAAGTGCTTCCTGCTCATAAGCCCCTTGCGGATTAACCGTAGACAAATCTGCCACCAATTCCTGATAATAAGGGATAATACCGATAGGTGCCTGCCAGTTAGGATTCTGAAAAAGAGTATTATAAGGATCAGC
>OLOS01001512.1_pt1 | contig 18729 bp, 10 predicted proteins | sample 1672631 | NCBI WGS metagenome assembly OLOS01 (sample SAMEA3136707, study PRJEB25190) | human gut metagenome | biome: human gut; feature: human-associated habitat; material: faeces | place: Austria | collected 2013 | reverse complement strand
AACCGCCTCAAAATACGCCGGGTTGTGCGTTTTGGGGTAAGGGCTTTTTTTGCGCCAAAGCACTTCGCTTGGCAGCCAGCCCTGCATAGCCTGCCGTAGCAGCCCCTTTTCCCGGCCGTTATAATCTTTTAGCTGCCACGGAACACTGTACAAATACTCGGCAATGCGGTAATCGCAAAACGGCACCCGAACCTCTAACCCGCTGTACATACTCATGCGGTCTTTGCGGTCCAACAGGGTTTGCATAAACCACTTGGCGTTTAGGTAAACCATTTGTCGCATACGGTTTTCCAGCGGGCTTAGCCCTTGCCGGCAGGGGGTATTTTTTAAGGTCTGCTCGTAGCGGCTGTTTACAAATTCCTGCGCATTTAGGCGGCTTTGCCACTGCGGGTGAATAAATTCGGCCCGGTAGGCGGTAGATTGCGCCCACGGAAAACCGTACCGTTCCCGCACCTGCGGATCCCGAAACCAGGGGTAACCCCCAAAAATTTCGTCGGCACACTCGCCCGAAAGGGCAACGGTTACATGGTTTTTAATTTCTTTACAAAACAGCAAAAGCGAGGAGTCTACATCGGCCATGCCGGGCAGGTCGCGCGCGTCTACCGCACGGTACAACGCTTCTACCACCTCGTCGGTATCTACCGTTACGCTAATGTGGTTGCTCTGCAAATAATCGGCCATAATTTTAATGTAGCTATCATCACTGTTTGGTTGAAATTTGCTTTTTTTAAAATATTTTTCGTTATTTTTGTAGGTTACCGAAAAGGTAGTAAGCTGCTTGCCCCGCTGCCGCATATACTGCGCCGCTATGCTGGAGATCAGGCTGGAATCCAACCCGCCGGACAAAAAAGTACCAATGGGTACATCGCTTACCAGCTGGCGCTCAATGGCGTCCTGCACCAGGGCGCGCACCCGCTCAATCACCTCCTGCTCCGGCTGGGTGTTCTCGCGATCAACAAATTCAAAATACTGCCGCAAATGCAGCCCCGTTTCGTTAAAAACGCCGCACTCGCCGGGCTTTAGCTCAAAAACATTTTTAAAAACGCCGCAGCCAGGGGTTCGCCCCGGGCCAATTAACAGCAGCTCGCCAATGCCAATTTCGTCAATTTCGTGGGGAACCGCCGGGTGCAGCAAAACGGTTTTTAGCTCGCTGGCAAAAATAAATCGGCCGCCCTGCAGCGTGTAAAAAAACGGCTTTACGCCCATTTTATCACGCGCAATAAATAAGCGGCGGTTGTGGCTTTCGTAAATAGCAAAGGCAAAAATACCGTTAAAGTGCTGCACACAGCTTTCCCCGTAGTGCATATACGCCTTTAAAACCACCTCGGTGTCGCTGTTGGTTTTAAAGCTCATGCCGGCGGCAATTAATTCTACCCTTAGCTGCGCCGTGTTGTACAACTCCCCGTTGTAGCAAACCGTAAAGCTTTGGTTGCCGCGGGTGACCGTCATGGGCTGCTTGCCGTTTTCAACATCAATTACCGCTAAACGGGTATGTAGCAGCACCGCGTTTTGCGCCCGGTAAATGCCGTGGCCGTCCGGCCCGCGCCGCTTCATGGAAAGCAGCATTTTTTCATGGTAGTCGGCCAACTCTACCGAATCTTTAAAATCAATTTCCCCTGCAATACCACACATGGTACACAAACCCCCTTTAATTTTTAACCCGCACTTTTTAAAACTGCGAGGGCACTACGGTGTAATTATATGCAAATTGCGGCGCAAATTTGCACGAAAAACAAGAGCTATACTTTTTGTATTGAATTTTTTCCTGCTTTTGGTAATTCAAAAGGGCAAAAACCCAAAAGTATTCAACTTATCCACCGAGTTGTTAACATTTAAAAGCAAAAACACCCTATTTTTCACCATTTTTAAGCGAAAAACGGTTGATAACCCTGTTGATAGGTTTGATTACTATTTGTACAAACATTTTTTAAGAACCACTTTTTAAAAATAATTTTATGCTAAAAATAGAATTTTTGCTGTTTGGGGCAAAATTTTTTCCTATTTTAACAATAGTGCCTTACCAATAAAGCCCAAATAATTCCAAAAAAATTTCAATTCTTTTGCTTTTAAAAAATGGGTGCAAAACTTATTTTGTTAAAAATATTCATCTATTTTCGCCTGAAAAAGCGCTTTATTTTTAGCCCAAATCGGCACCGAAACCGACACAAATATTACTTGAAAATCGGTTTAATCCAGTTGCTGTTTTCGCCCTAAAATTTCGGTTATTCCGTGCTTTCCGGCGTTTCTTCCCCGGCCGATATTCCCTGCAGCGCAGCTGCCATTAAAGCGGCGGCCGGCGGGTAAAACCGGTTAAATGAGCTTATTGGCAGGGGGTTTACCCCTTGCCCAACCTCTACCGTGTAGCCGGGCAGGTTGTAGGATAGAATAAACCAATCCTTATATCCGGCGTAGCCGGAATAGGCCGGGGCGTTTTCAACCGCGTAACCGCTGGCCCTTGCAAGCCTTGCCGCCAAAGCGGCCGAACCGGGCGGCAGATAACGCTCAAAGCCCTGGTAAATAACCTCCCCTTGGGTGTGAAAAGCCAGTACCGCCGCAAAGCTGCGGCTTTGCGTAAAGTTAAAAACGGCGGTAGATTCCGGTTCGCTAAGCGGTTTTGGGCCAACATAGTCCCGCGGGCCGGGCTTTTGGTAGCCGGCTGCAAATTTAAGCTCCCGCGCCCGCTCCCACATGGCGGGGTAATTTAAGTTTAAATCTACCCCGGCAAGGTTGGCCTTCCACCCCGAGGGAAAGGGAATCTGCGGGTAGTTCCCGGCGTAGCCAACGGCCGTTTTGTAGGCTGCGCTGTCTTTCAGCAGCGCGCCGGTTACTAAATCTACCCCGTCCGGATCAACCATTGGCATCACATAAAGCGTTACCGTATCAAACAAATACTCGGCAAAGGCGTCACCAATTTTAACAGCGTCTACCACCGCGTTGGCATACTGCTCGGTAAAGCGCAGCACCATTGGGGTGGTAATCCACTCGTTGGCGTGGTGGGCTGCGTTAAAAAACAGCTCCCGCTTACCGTGCCCCAGCTTTAGCACCACCAGCGGTCGGTTATTTTTGCTTTTGCCAACCGTTTGCAAGCCTATAAACGGGTACCGCACCGCCAGCCCCTCGCAAATTAGCTCGCACAGCAGCGAATTGTACGCCACATTGGTTGGCACCAGCTCAAAATTGTAAGGAATATAAATGGTATCCCCTACCATTAAATCGGCCTGCCGCAGCTTGGGGTTGGCGTTTTCTATTAGTGCAACACTGCTGCCAAATCGCTGGGCCAGGGCAAAAACCGTGTTTCCCGGCTGAACCTGGTAGGTGGTGTACCCAACCAGGTAAGGGCGCAGCGCCGCAAAGGTTTTTCGGCCAACAATACCGTCGGGCACCAAGTTTTGCTTTTGTTGAAAGCTTTGGGTTGCCTGCAAGGTTCGCTCGCCAAAAATACCATCCATTTCTCCAGGGGCTTCCCCCGCACGGGCAAGCGCCAGCTGCAGCATAAAAACATAGCTGCCGCTATCCCCTTTATTCAGTAAAATCATTTTCATCACCTCTTTGCAATATATGCGCCAAGCTTTGGCGGCAGAAACAAAACCCTTTATTTTTTACCAAACAGGCATGAATTTTTTAAGTGGGACATACAATAAAACGGTGATGAAAATTTTTACTGTAATATTACTAAGCAACGCTCGCACCCGGCAGCCACAGCTGCAGGCCTGGCAAACGCCCTACGGCAATTTGCAAGTTTTGCTGCTAAACCCAACGCAAAAAAAGCGGCAGCAGCGCAAAAACGCCGCTGCCCTAAAACACCTGAATTATTTTGTGCCGCCGGCCGGCAGCCCCTACGGCAACCTGCCGGGGGTTTACCCTGTTTTGCCCTTTTTGCAGCAGGCTTTTTTGGCCACCCTTTTAAAAAGCCCAAGCCTAAAAAACCGGGAGGTTTATATTCCGCAAGGCTTCCCCCTTTTAAAAGAGCCCTTACTACAGTTAGCGTCAAAGGTTCGCCGCCTTTATTTTTTAGGGGTACCGCCAGCCAATTTAAACCGCGCCCTGCTGCAGCACTGCGGAACGCCGCTAGTACCCTGCGCGATTTCCCCGCCCAATGCACTAAACGGCGCCGCGCTGCTAAACCCGGCACAGCAAAGCCCGCTAACCTTAAAAGCACTTACCAAAAACCTGCAAAAAACCCAACAGTTTTTAACCGGACTGCTGCCCGAATTTAACGCGGCAGAGCCCCTACCGCTGGCCGCCGCTGTTTACCTTGAGTGGCGCCTGCAAGGTGCCCTAAAAGCCCTTTGCGAAGACCTTGCCGAGCCTTTAGAACAGTGGCTGACCCCAAAGGCCTTTTACTTTAGCGGCGTTTAAAAAACCTTGCGCCAAAAAAGGCTCCCTTTTGCCCTTTTGGCTGCGCCAATTAGGCTCAGCTTTGGTGCCGGGTGCTGCGGTTACCCCCTTTTTGCACGGCACAGCCAAAATTTTTAAGCTACCGCAATTTTAGCTTTTAAATTTATTGGCTGTTAAATTTTTTAAGCTGCGCAAAAAACATTTGAAAAGCTGAAATTTTTGTGCTATAATACTTTTAACGAGTAGCAAAAAATGCGTAAGTCCAGTTTTTGGGCTTACGCATTTTTTGCGTTTTTAGGAGGAAAATTAAATGAACAAAAATCAACAAAGCCTTGCTACCCAAGGGGTGGCAAAGCTTATGAGAAGCTACGCTGTGCCCTGCGTCATCTCTTTACTGGTCGGGGCGCTGTACAACATTGTAGACCAAATTTTTATTGCGAATGCCAGCTACCTTGGCTCTTACGGCAATGCCGCCAACACAGTTGTTTTTCCGCTTACGGTTATTGCGCTGGGACTTGCGGTAATGTTAGGCGACGGCTGCTGCGCTTTTGTAAGCCTTTCGCTGGGGGAACAAAACAGCAAAAACGCGACCCGCAGCGTTGGCAATTCGGTAATCCTCTGCCTGGTTGCCGGCATTACTTTAACCGCTGTTTACCTAATTTTTGCCGAGCCGATTTTAACGGCGTTTGGCGGAAAAGTTAACGCCGAGACCTTTGCCCTTTCTAAGGAATACTTTTTTTGGATTACCCTTGGCGTACCGTTTTATATTTTTGGGCAGGCGCTAAACCCCATTATTCGGGCCGATGGCAGCCCGAAATTTGCCATGCTTTCTACCCTTGCCGGCACCGCCGCCAACATTATTTTAGACCCTATTTTTATTTTTGGCTTTCACTGGGGAATGATGGGTGCCGCCGTTGCCACCGTAATTGGACAAATTATTACGGCTGTGCTGGCCGGCTGGTACTTAGTCCACGCCAAAATAATTAAACCCAAGGGGTTAGATTTTAAACCAAATTTTAAAATAATTGCCCGAACGCTTTCGCTGGGGCTTTGCAGCTTTTTGGCGCAAATTTCGCTTGTTGCGGCCATGATGGCTATTAACAACATGATTCGCCAATACAGCGCCTTAGACGAAATTTTTGGCCAGCCGCAATACACCCAAATTCCAATGGCGGTTGTTGGCATTGTAATGAAGTTTTTTCAAATAGTCCTCTCGGTTGTCATTGGCATGGCGGCCGGGTGTATTCCCCTAGTTGGGTTCAACATAGGGGCCGGGCAATTTAGCCGGGTTAAAGAGCTGTTTACAAGGCTGCTTTGCGCCGAGACCTGCGTGGGCGCCGTAGCGCTTGTTATTGCAGAGGCTTTTCCCAAAGCCTTAATAAAAATTTTTGGCGCCGCAAACGAGAGTGTTTATTACACTGATTTTGCCATATTATCTTTTAGGGTTTACTTTTGCCTAATTGTTTTGGCCTGCCTAAACAAAGCAACCTTTATTTTTATGCAGGCAATGGGCAAGGCGGCGGCTTCTACGCTGCTTTCCATGGTTCGTGAAATTGTGTTTGGCGTAGGTTTTGCATTGCTGCTGCCCAAGTTTTTGGGGCTAAACGGCGTGCTGTATTCTATGCCGGTATCCGACCTTTTAACCGCCATTATTTCGGGCATTATTATTGTAAAAACCTACCGGCAGTTAAACCAAAGCATAAAGCTTTCTAAAATCTAAAGCGTTTTATTTTGCCAAGGGCAAGCGCCCTGCACCAAAAAGTCGGCAGGGCAGCAAAAAACAAGCAGCGGCAGCACTGCTTGTTTTTTTATTCTTATTTTTAAAATTTATTCCTCAAAGCTTACCGATTTTGCCCACTGCATGAGCTGCGGCCGCTGCTCCTCAAAATCGTCTTGCAGCACGGCAAACTGCACCAACCAAAAGGCGTCTTTACTTTTAAACAGGGTGGCAATGTAATGGTACTCCTGCTGGTTCTGCTCGTTTTTATACCGGTATTCAAAATAATTTAAGCCGTCTTGCTGCTCCAGCTTTGTTTGGCTGCTGTAATTGCTCTTTTGAATAACCAACTCGCCGTACTGGGTAACGGTGTAATTTTCAAAACCATCGGCCAATGTAAACGGCTCTTTCAGTACCAAAACAACTGCGTCATCCGCGCTGTAGCATGCGGTAAAGCCCTCCATTTCGGTAGCGGTAAAATCGTCGGTTAAGGTAATGTGCAAGCCGTCTTTTACAAATTCCTTAGGCTCGGCCTTGCCAAACGCTGCCAAAAAAACGGCCGAGGCCGCAACAGCTGCCACCAAAAATACGGCTACGGCGCCTAACACAATGCCAACAATTGCCCCGGTGCTTAACCCCTTGCGCGGTACCGGCATTTGGGCGCCTTGCGGGGCGGCCGGCGGTGCAGCAAAGGCTACCGCCCCGGGTGTGGGGGCTTGGAGCTGCAGTTCGCCGCCCCGGTTCGGCATTGCCGAATCCGCCGATGCTTGCGGCGGAAAAGCTTGTGCGGCCGCTGCGGTTTTCTGCAGCTGCGCCGAAATTTCTTGGCCCTGCTCGGTCGCCGGCGGTTGTACCGGGGCGGTTTTGGGCTGCTCTACCGGCCAAGATTGTGCCAACTCGGCTTGGGGTGGCTCTGCCGCCTGCGGGTTCACTGTTTGGGGTTGTGCCGAAGCGGCGTTTGGCTGCTCCGCCGCCTGCGGCGCGGTTGGTTCTTGAATTACGGGGTCGGTCATTCTTTAAAATTCCTTTCTTTTGGTTTTTCTACGCCTTGCAAGGCTGCTCATTGCAAAACGCCAAAATAAAACCTTAAAAATTTTTGCCAATTTTGGCGGTGCAAAAAATGCGCCCAGCAAAAGTCGGGCGCATTTTAAGCTTTACTGCGAAGGCTTATTGTAAATTACTCTTGGCTTTCCGGCTGTTCGGGCTGCGCCTCCGGCGCAGGCTCGGCAGCGGGCTCAACCTCGGCAACCGGCGCTGCGGCTGCGGCTTCGCTCTCGGTGGCTGCGGCAGCGGCTACCGACTCGGCAGCGGCGGCCTCGCTGGCGGCCAATTCGGCCTCACACGCGGCTTTTTTTGCAGCCTCGTAATTGTTAATAACATCCTTGGCCTTTTCGTTATAAAGCTTCATACCGGTGCCGGCCGGAACCAGCTTACCAATAATAACATTTTCTTTCAGGCCAAACAGCGGGTCGCTCTTACCCATAATGGCAGCCTCGGTCAATACGCGGGTCGTTTCCTGGAACGACGCAGCGGAAAGGAACGAATCGGTTGCCAGGGAAGCCTTGGTAATACCCAGCAGAACCGGGGTGCAGGTAGGCAGCGTCAAATCGGTCTCGCCGGCTGCAATACGGTCTTTAATCTCCTGGCAGGCTTTGTCAAACTCGCTGCATTCAATGCGCGAAAGCGGTAACAGCTTGCTGCTGCCCGGCTCGTTTACAATAACCTTGCGCATCATTTGGCGAATAATAACTTCAATGTGCTTGTCGTTAATATCAACACCCTGCGTACGGTAGGTAGATTGAATTTGCTCAATAATGTAGTTTTGAACAGCCTCCGGCCCTAAGATCTCTAAAATATCCTGCGGGGCAATGGCGCCGTCAATTAACACTTGACCCTTTTCTACCACATCACCGTCGGTAACCTTTAAGTGGGCGCCGGCCGAAATGCTCATGCGCTCCTCGTACGGGTTGCCGTCGGCGTCAATGCCGGTAACAACAACGGCCTTGTTGCGCTTTTCATCGTCAATAGCAACGGTACCGGCACATTTGCTAATTAAACCGGCGTGCTTTGGCCTGCGGGCCTCAAACAACTCTTCAACACGGGGCAAACCTTGGGTAATATCCTCGGTGCTGGCAATACCGCCGGTGTGGAAGGTACGCATGGTAAGCTGGGTACCGGGCTCGCCAATAGACTGCGCCGCAATAATACCAACCGATTCACCAATTGTAACCTTTGTGCCGGTTGCAAGGTTTACACCGTAGCAACGGCGGCAAATGCCGTGATCGGATTTACAGGTTAAAATAGAACGAATTTCAATGCTGCGCTCCTCCTCCGGCCGCTCGGCCAATTTAGACTCGATTAATTCAGCCTCGGTGGCGGTCAGCATTTCATCTTTACTTACTAAAACCTTACCGTTTTCATCTACAAAATCGTGCAGCAAATACCGGCCGGTCAAACGCTCGGCAATTGGCTCCAGCACATGGTTGCCTTCTTTAATTTCCTGAATTTTTAGGCCAACATCGGCGCCACAGTCGTCCTCGCGAATAATAACATCCTGCGAAACATCTACCAAGCGGCGAGTTAAATAACCCGAGTCGGCGGTACGCAGTGCGGTATCGGCCAGGCCCTTACGAGCACCGCGGGAGGAAATAAAGTACTCTAATACATTCAGGCCCTCACGATAGTTTGCACGAATTGGAACTTCAATAACCTTACCGGCGGTGTTTGCAATTAGTCCACGCATACCGGCCAGCTGGCGAATCTGGCTCATGGAGCCACGGGCGCCGGAATCGGCCATCATAAAGATCGGGTTGAACTCGTCTAAGTTGTCCTTCAAATCGTCGGCAACTTCTTCGGTGGCCTTGTTCCAAATTTCAATTACCTTACGGCTGCGCTCGTCATCGCTAATTAAACCGCGCTTGAAATAAGCGGTGCATTCATCAATTTGCCTTTCGGCGCCGGCCATAATTTCGGCCTTGGTGGGGGGAATTACCGCGTCGTTTACCGCTACGGTAATAGCGCCCTTGGTAGAATACTTAAAGCCGGTTGCCTTAATTTTATCTAACACCAAAGAGGTTAAGCTGGTGCCGTGAACGCGAATACAATCATCAATAATGCGACCAAGGCTTTTCTTATCTACCTTATTTACCTTGCCGTTTTTGTTGTAAACCGGGATTTCAAGCTCTAACTCCTGCCCTGCAACGGTACGGTCAATACGGCCCAGGTCCTGCGGAATAGACTCGTTGAAAATAAGGAAGCCTACCGTAGCTAAAATAATGCGGGTAATGGGATCGCCGTTAGCGTCTTTGCCCGTCATGCGCACTTTAATTAAAGAGTGCAGACCCAATGACCCGGTTTGGTAAGCCATAATGGCCTCGTCCTTATCGCGGAAGGTGCGGTAAACAGTGTTGCCGTTTTCATCGGTAATGGGGGCGCCGACCTCATCATTTTTAACAATAGTAAGGTAGTAAGAGCCCAAAACCATATCCTGCGTAGGTACAACAACCGGTTTTCCGTCCGACGGCTTTAACAGGTTGTTGGCCGCCAGCATTAAAAAGCGGGCTTCGGCCTGCGCCTCGGCAGAAAGCGGAACGTGAACCGCCATTTGGTCGCCGTCAAAGTCGGCGTTGTAAGCGGTACAAACCAGCGGGTGCAGCTTTAAGGCGCGGCCCTCTACCAGCACCGGCTCAAAGGCCTGAATGCCCAAACGGTGCAGGGTTGGCGCACGGTTCAGCAGCACGGGGTGCTCTTTAATCACAACATCTAAAGCGTCCCAAACCTGCGGGTCGGCGCGCTCCACCATTTTACGGGCGGTTTTAATGTTGTTAACAATATCGGTTTTAACCAGCCGTTTCATTACAAACGGCTTAAACAGCTCCAGCGCCATCTCCTTCGGCAGACCGCACTGGTGCATTTTCAGCTCCGGCCCAACAACAATAACCGAACGGCCGGAATAGTCTACACGCTTACCTAACAGGTTTTGGCGGAACCGGCCCTGCTTACCTTTTAGCATATCGGAAAGCGATTTTAGCGGGCGGTTGTTTGGCCCGGTAACCGATTTGCCGCGGCGGCCGTTGTCAATTAAAGCGTCAACCGCCTCCTGCAGCATGCGCTTTTCGTTGCGAACAATAATATCCGGCGCGGAAAGCTCTAACAGCCGCTTTAAACGGTTGTTGCGGTTAATTACCCGGCGGTACAAATCGTTTAAATCCGAGGTGGCAAAGCGGCCGCCGTCTAACTGCACCATGGGGCGCAGATCCGGCGGAATAACCGGAATACAGTTCAGCACCATCCACTCCGGACGGTTGCCGGAAAGGCGAAAGGCGTCTAAAACCTCTAACCGTTTAATAATGCGGGCTGCCTTTTGGTTGCTGGCGGTTTCCAGCTCCTCCCGCAGCTCGGCGCAGGTTTTTTCAAGGTCAATATCCTTTAACAGCTTTTGAATGGCCTCGGCGCCCATGCCGGCCTCAAAGTCATTCTCGTATTTATCGCGGTATTCTTTATACTGCGATTCGCTTAACAGCTGCTTTTTCTCCAGCGGGGTGTCGCCCGGGTCGATAACAATGTACTGCGAAAAATACAGCACCTGCTCTAACACGCGGGGGGTAACATCCAGCGTTAACCCCAAGCGGGAGGGAATTGTTTTGTAGTACCAAATGTGTGAAACAGGGGCGGCTAATTCAATAATACCCATCCGTTCGCGGCGAACCTTAGAGCGGGTAACCTCAACGCCGCAGCGCTCGCAAATTTTGCCCTTGTAGCGAATACGCTTGTACTTGCCGCAGTGGCACTCCCAGTCCTTCTGCGGGCCAAAAATACGCTCGCAGAACAAACCGCCGGTTTCCGGCTTTAGGGTGCGATAGTTAATGGTTTCGGGCTTGGTAACTTCACCATAAGACCATTCTCTGATCTTTTCAGGGGAAGCCAGGCCGATTTTAATTGATTCAAATTCTATGCAATCCATGTTTGGTTTCCTCCTGAATTATAATTCTTCGTCATCTAAAACAACATCGTCGGCGTCGTCCTCGGCTTCGGTAATAATGTCCTCACCGTTTTCGTCCTGCAGGGCGTAACCGTCAAAGCTGTTTTCCTCTGCTACTACCTGCTCGTCAAAATGGTTATCCTGCCGGCGGGCCGAGGGTGAAAAATCAATTTCGTCCTCTTCAAAGGTTTGCTTCAGGTCAATTTCGTTTTCGTCCTTGTCCAGCACTTTAACGTCTAAGGCCAAAGACTGCAGTTCTTTAATTAACACCTTAAAGGATTCCGGAACGCCCGGTTCGGGAACATTCTCGCCCTTAACAATGGCCTCGTAGGTTTTTACACGGCCTACCACATCGTCCGACTTAACGGTTAAAATTTCCTGCAGGGTGTACGCGGCGCCGTAGGCCTCTAAGGCCCAAACTTCCATTTCGCCGAAGCGCTGGCCGCCAAACTGGGCTTTACCGCCAAGCGGCTGCTGCGTAACTAAACTGTACGGACCGGTAGAACGGGCGTGGATCTTATCGTCTACCAAATGGTGCAGCTTTAGGTAGTACATATAGCCTACCGTAACGGGGTTATCAAACTTTTCGCCGGTACGGCCGTCGTAAAGGGTAAATTTGCCGTCAATTTTAGCGGGGTCGGCCTGGTAGCCGCTATCCAGCGGCATATCGGCACGGTCTACATATTCGTCGTGAATACAGTTCGCCAGGCGGAAGCACTCGGTAATATCCGACTCGTGCGCGCCGTCAAATACCGGGGTGCAAACCTTCCAGCCCAAAGCGGCGGCGGCGTAGCCCAAATGCACCTCCAACACCTGACCAATATTCATACGGGACGGAACGCCCAGCGGGTTTAATACAATATCCAGCGGGGTACCGTCCTTTAAAAACGGCATATCTTCACTGGGCAGAATACGGGAAACAACGCCCTTGTTACCGTGGCGGCCGGCCATTTTATCGCCCACCGAAATCTTACGCTTTTGCGCAATGTAGCAGCGAACTACCAAATTAACGCCCGGGCTAAGCTCCGAGGCATTCTCGCGGGAGAATACTTTAACATCTACAACCGTGCCGTATTCGCCGTGCGGCACGCGCAGCGAGGTATCTCTTACCTCGCGGGCCTTTTCGCCAAAAATGGCACGCAGCAAGCGCTCCTCTGCGGTCAGCTCCGTTTCGCCCTTGGGGGTAACCTTACCAACCAAAATGTCGCCCGAGCGAACCTCGGCGCCAATGCGAATAATGCCGCGTTCGTCCAAGTCTTTTAAAGCGTCCTCGCCAACATTGGGAATATCACGGGTAATTTCCTCCGGCCCCAGCTTGGTGTCGCGCGCTTCAATATCAAACTCCTCAATGTGGATCGAGGTGTAAACATCATCCCGAACCAGGCGCTCGTTAATTAAAACAGCGTCCTCGTAATTATAGCCCTCCCAGGTCATAAAGCCAATTAAAGCGTTACGGCCCAAGCTGATTTCACCGTTAGAGGTGGCCGGCCCGTCGGCAATCACTTCGCCTTTTTCAACGCGTTGGCCCTCGTCCACAATGGGGCGCTGGTTAATGCAGGTGCCGTGGTTAGAACGTAAAAACTTAATCAGCTCGTAAGTTTTGGTGATGCCGTCATCCTGCTTTATGGTAATTTTATCGGCGCTTACACGGGTTACAACGCCGGCCTGCTCGGCCAACACTACAACACCCGAGTCAATGGCGGCCTTGTACTCCATGCCAGTGCCAACGTACGGATTTTCGGTTTTAAGCAGCGGAACCGCCTGCTTTTGCATATTTGAACCCATTAGGGCGCGGTTGGTATCATCGTTTTCCAAAAACGGGATCATTGCCGTTGCAACCGAAACAACCATTTTCGGGGAAACATCCATAAAATCGGTGCGCTCACGCTCCACTTCCATAAACCGGTCGCGGAAACGGGCGTTGACCTTGGCGTTTTTGAAGGTGCCGTCCTCATTCAGCGGCTCGTTCGCCTGGGCTACAATGTATTCGTCCTCTTCATCGGCGGTTAGGTAATAAACCTCATCCAGTACGCGGCCGGTGGCTTTATCTACCTTGCGGAACGGCGCTTCAATAAACCCGTACTCGTTAATTTTTGCAAAAGTAGCAAGGTACGAGATCAGGCCAATATTCGGGCCTTCCGGGGTTTCAATCGGGCACATGCGGCCGTAGTGACTGTAGTGTACGTCGCGCACCTCAAAGCTGGCGCGATCGCGCGAAAGACCGCCCGGACCCAAGGCCGACAAACGGCGCTTGTGCGTTAGCTCGGAAAGCGGGTTGGTTTGGTCCATAAACTGGGAAAGCGGCGAAGAACCAAAGAATTCTTTAATTGCGGCACTTACCGGCCGGCCGTTAATTAAGGTCAGCGGCGTTACCGAATCCGGCTCCTGCGCCTGAATGGTCATTTTTTCGCGAATGCTGCGCTCCATACGGGCAATACCAATGCGGAACTGGTTTTGCAGCAGCTCACCAACCGAGCGAATACGGCGGTTGCCCAAGTGGTCAATATCGTCGGTGCAGCCAATATCGTGCGGTAGACCCATAAAGTAGTTTACGGTTGCCAAAATATCGTCTACACAAATGCTTTTGGGAATAAGGCTGTCAGCGTTATTCAGCAACGCCTCCAGCAAATCGTCGTCATTTTCGCAGCTGTCTAACAGGGTACAAAGCAGGCTAAAGCTAACCTGCTCGTTCAGCCCCTCGGCGTAAGCCTTTTCGTAAACGGCGGGGCTAACAAAGTCTTTCAGATTTACCATGCCGTTAGAAAGCACCTTAAAGGTGTGGCTGTTGCCCTCTAAGTCGGTTAGATCCAGCACTACGCTGCGAACACCCTTTTGCTGCAGCAATTGCGCGTCTTTGCGAGAGAGCAGCGTGCCGGCCTCAAACAGCACCTCGCCGGTGCGGGGGTCGGCGGCCGGCTCGCCCAGCTTGCGGCCCTCAATACGCGGCGCTAAGGAGAGCTTTTTGTTGTACTTGTAACGCCCCACGCGGGAAATATCGTAGCGGCGCGGGTCGAACAACAGCTGCTGTACATGCTGGCGGGAGCCTTCAATGGTGGCGGGCTCGCCGGGGCGCAGCTTTTTGTAAACCTCTATTAAAGCAGAATCAGTATTTACCGAAGGGTCTTTTTCCAGCGTAGCGTAAAGACGGTCGTCCTCGCCCAAAACAGCTAAAATATCCTCATTGGTGGAAAGTGGAAAATCGGTGTATGCCCCTAAAGAGCGAATAAAGGTTGCCAGCGGAAAACGGCGGTTTTTATCAATCCGAACATGAATTACATCAACATCATGCATATCGGTTTCGTATTCCAGCCACGCGCCGCGGTTTGGAATAATGGTAGAAGTAAAAAACTCCTTACCGTTGCGTTCCTCTACGCCAAAGTAGGCGCCGGGCGAACGCACCAGCTGCGAAACAATAGCGCGCTCCGCACCGTTAATTACAAAGGTGCCCGCATCGGTCATCAGCGGAAATTCGCACATAAAAACTTCGTTTTCTTTAATTTCGCCCGTTTCTTTATTATAAAGGCGTGCAATTACGCGCAGCGGCGCGGCATAGGTAGTGTCGCGTGCTTTACATTCCGTTACGCTGTATTTAGGAGTGTCCTCTAACCTGTAATCAATAAAATCCAGCTGCAAATTCCCGGAAAAGTCGGTAATGGACGACATTTCCGAAAAAACCTGCTTGAGCCCCTCTTTTACAAACCATTGGTAAGAGTTTTTTTGAATTTCAATCAGGTTCGGCATATTAATAACCTCATTGATCTTGGAAAAACTCATACGCTCATTTTTGCCCAGCATTACTTTTTTCGGCGCCATAAGCTTTAATCACTCCTTATATATTTACATGACGGCGGCGGTTGTGCTACGGCCAACCCAAAGCCGAATAAAATCGACCTTAAAAAAAACAGCAATAGCCACCCTACCCGCCATATTGGTACAATATGGGGATAATACTCCATCATTAGACAGTTTATCATTATACTACGGTTTTTTGGTTCTGTCAACCCCTTTCGGCAATTTATTTTGCCTGTGTTTACAAAACCTGTTTTTAGCCCTTGACAGCGGCGTTGGTTTTTGATATAATATTAGCCGTTGTAAGGGCTGCTGCTTTCAGCGGCAAAGCAACTATTTTTTCGGGTGTGGCGCAGCTGGGAGCGCGGGTGGTTTGGGAGCGTATGCAGACGCATTTATGACTTTTCCGCAAATCCTCAACAAAGCCTTACACACGGCGGTTTCAGCTCTTTATTTTTTCGCTGAAATGTGTTACAATAAGGCAACGACCACATAGTATCCCACAGATACTGAAATCACAAAAAATTAAATAAATCCGGGTGTGGCGCAGCTGGGAGCGCGGGTGGTTTGGGACCATCAGGCCGCAGGTTCGATCCCTGTCACTCGGACCAAAATTTTGACCGAAAGCAGAGTTTATTCTCCACTTTCGGTCATTTTTTATGTTTATTTAGGCGTTTCGCCGCCACATCGGCAAATTTTCAGTGTTTAAAAGCACAAGTTTTGTTGCATCTTTTGAAACCCACAAGCGGAAATATGTTTTCCACTCAACCAACGGTTTCAAACCTGCCGTTTTGCGTTGTTGATTTGTTTTGAAGATGTGATATAATTTAAGTACAATCCGATGTGCACACGGAAATAAACTCGGAGGATTCATATGAACAGCATAAACATATCCAAAAACATTACCGATTTGAGAAAGACAGCAGGAGTCACTCAGGAACAGCTTGCCACAGCCCTCAATGTATCGTCGCAAGCGGTATCAAAGTGGGAAACGAATACCTGTCAGCCCGATACCATGACACTGCCGCTGATTGCCAATTATTTTCATGTAAGCGTGGACTACCTATTTTACGGAAAAGATTACACCTACGATGACATCTATGATAAAATACGGACGAAGGTTTCGTCCTTTCCGCAGATGAGCAAAGATTCCTATGAAGAAGCGCTCAAAATATTTGCCTCTGCTCATCATGGAATTTCACATGGAAACCTGCGTGGAAAAGAGCTGATGTACGATGAGCCGACTCACATAACGGACGAAAACGGCGTCTCGCTTCTCAGCGGAAAAGGCTACGGAGCTATCATAACAAGACGCTTTTTTGAGGACATTACACCGGAAACTGCAGTATTTTCATCTGTAATATTCGGTGCATTGTCAGATAAAAGTGCGCTGCTTACCGCTATGGCTATCATCTCCATGAGTGATATTAGCTACGATGAGCTTCAAGAAAAACTGAATTTTGACGATATTACTTTGCGTGCTGCACTGGACAAACTGATTCAAAACTCTCTTGTCATCGAAAAAGAATCCAAGCACAAATCACTCGGAAAAACCTATGAAATCAACAGTATGTATCACACTTGCCTGTGCGTTCTACTTGCTACCATGGAAATGCAAAAAATCTCATTGAACGGCATCTCTTGTTGCATGGGATTCGGTGATTTTCCATTAAAACTATCATAGCATATTACGGCAACCGCTATTCTTTGTCTACTGCATCTCAAATTTTGACAGGGTGACTTTTTCGGTCACCCTGTCATTTTGTCTTTTTCCGCCTTGACCTCTGTAATCATTTCCGCGAGCTTTTCTTCGCATTCTTCTCTTGTGTCGGCGTAGATATTAAACTTTTTGCGTTTGCCGTTTGGCAATTTCGGCGAATAGCTGCCTTCCCATTTCTTAGGGCTGATTTGAAACAGAAACCCCGTTCCGGGGCGGCGTATTTTCGGCTGCTTCGGTTCAAATTTTGCTCTTACGGGCGTTTCCGGTGCTCTGTCGGGTGTTTGTCCGTCCCCACCCAAAGTGCCCTCATTTCTGCCGAAACCCCGTTCGATTTTGTCGGCGGCGGAGCGCTGCATATTGTCGGTAATATGGGTATATATGTTCAGCGTTATTTCTGAGGAAATATGTCCTATGATCGTATGCAAGTTCAATACCATACATCAAGGCATCGAAGCGCATGGCTTTAGGATCATCTTCATCAGGAATAATAAGCGGTGCAAGTTCGTCTGCAATAATTAATGTATCCTCATAGGATAGGGCGGTGTAATTGTCTACATTTGCATATAATTCAACGTATTTAAGATGTTGACGAACAGCGAAATTTTCCTTATTAAGCTCCTTCACCTTGCGTACCATATCATCCACAAGTTCTTTACGGAAAGCAATTAACTCTTCAGTTTGATATGCTAATTCTTGAAGCTTAAAGGCCATCTGCGCTTTAAGGTTGAAAATGGCACCTTGCAAAGCAATTTGATTGGCAGACCTTCCTTTACCGCCCATACGGAAAAATTCAAAGTTACCGCAGAAATCAAAGATGTAAAACATTTTCTTATCTTCGCCGTTAATTAATCCGGGGCAAAGACGTGTTCCGCGCCCTATCATCTGCCAGAACTTCGCCTTACTCATAACCTTTTTAAAGAATACAAGATTTAAACATTCGGGCACATCAATACCGGTATCCAGCATATCAACCGAGATTGCAATCTGCGGAAGCTTCTTGGGGTCAGAAAATTCATCAATTGCACTCTGAGCATAGTTGATCTTGTTATCAATCACCTTTGCAAATCCATTGAGATGCCGATATTCTTTATTGAACACTTCGAAAATTTTCTCGGCGTGACGATGATTTTTTGCAAAGATAATAGTCTTGCCTATCTTCTGACCGTAATCAATTTTAATTCCGTTAGTCATCAGTACGTTCAGAACTTCTTTAATGGTATCCTCATTGAAAATCCAGTCGTTAAGTGCAGAAGAACCGATTTTATCGGGTAACTCGCCATCACGGGCAAAAGTGGCTTCATACTCCTTTTTGTTTTCATCGGATAAGTCATCATAAACGATACCTTTTTCAATTATTACCAACTGAAACTTTCTCAAGGTCTCAGTCATTTCGGTGTTTTAGGTCATGTCGCTCATAAACTTGTTCGCGTTATTTTCACCCTCCTAAAGCACAATGTTCTGTTTGATTCTACTCGTCTTGTTTAGTCTTATTTTTCTCTTGACTTTTCATAGCTGGTCTCCTTAACCATGTTATTTTAACATATTAACTATGTATAATATACATTTTACATATAGAACTTTCCGTATTATAATATACACGACCGTAAAAGTCAAGGAAAGCCAATACTTAAAGGGTTGAAAGTAGGGTTTAAAAATGGAGCTTTTATTTGAAGTGCTTATGAGTGTGATGTTGGACGCCGCCATGATTGTATTGGTGGTTCAATTAATTAAAATGCCGGCCGAAAAACGCAAAAATTACCGCTTGCTTTCGGGAACATTTGCCGCCGGCTTTGTGTTTGGTATTGCGGCCAAATGCCTTTTTTGCAAAAACAACTTTGTAGCTATTTTATTTGCGGTTGGTTTTATTTTGGCTTACACGGCCTTTGTTTTTACCTTCCCGGAAAAGGGGCGGCAGCATGAGGGCTGTTAAGCCGTTTCACGGGCAAATGTCCGATAGCTTTCGCGCCGCAATTTTTATTATTCTTTCGGGCGGATTTCAAGATGCTTACACCTACACCTGCCGCGGCGAAGTTTTTGCCAACGCCCAAACCGGCAACATCCTGCTCACCGGCGTGGACATTCATTTCGAGCTGGAAGAAGCTGCGCTGCATATTTTCTCCGAGGTTCGCTGCAAGGGTGAAACGGGCGTGGAAATGGAGGCGCTGACCGCCGTGTCGGTCGCTG
>OLOS01001511.1_pt1 | contig 18730 bp, 11 predicted proteins | sample 1672631 | NCBI WGS metagenome assembly OLOS01 (sample SAMEA3136707, study PRJEB25190) | human gut metagenome | biome: human gut; feature: human-associated habitat; material: faeces | place: Austria | collected 2013 | reverse complement strand
GAACATTACCTCTTCTGGGCACTATGCTTCCCTCCTTCATAAAAATATGATTTCACAGGTACTCAACAGCTTGCGTAGGCTGTTGTACGGCCTGCCAAAGAGGTAATTATATTATATAGAATATAAGAAACCTTTTCGGCAAAGCTCATAATGCAAGTCTTACTTGCTCTTCGGACGCTTTGCGCCGTACTTGGAGCGAGCCTGCATACGACCGGAGACGCCCTGGGTATCCAGAGTACCGCGGATGATGTGGTAACGGACGCCGGGGAGGTCCTTGACACGGCCACCGCGGATCATAACGACGGAGTGCTCCTGCAGGGAGTGCCCCACGCCGGGGATGTAGGCGGTGACTTCGTAGCCGTTGGTCAGGCGCACACGGGCGATCTTACGCAGAGCGGAGTTGGGCTTCTTGGGGGTCGCAGTTCTGACGGCAATGCAGACACCGCGCTTCTGGGGGGAGCTGAGATCAGTCTCCTTGTTCTTCAGCGTGTTCAGACCCTTCTGCATCGCGGGAGAATTGGACTTGTAGGTGCTCTTCTTCCGACCCTGCTTGACCAGCTGGTTAAAAGTAGGCATTTGGTTTCTCCTTTCATAAGATTTCCGGGACATTGTCCCTTTATTTTTCCACGGAATGGGTGACCCCTATTCCGAACGGAAACAAATTCATCGGCTCAACAGAGCCACGGCGGCGGCGGGAACGGCGATACCGCAGGCACGTCCCAGCTCCTGCAGCGTCATGCTGCCGTCCCAGGGGATGCCCTCCTGCGTGCACAGGGCGCGCAGCGGCTCAACGAGCCGTTCTTCGGCGTCGGAGGCAAGATAAACGCACCGGGCGGTGCCCTGCGTCACAGCGCGGCGAACCTGTTTCAGACCCACCACTTTCTCCTTGACGCTCAGCTCTCCGGACACGAACTGTTCCCTCCCGTCACCGCACAACAAATCTCGCGGAGCGATTCCCGCGCAATTTGAAATTATAGCATAGCCGAGGGCAAGCGTCAAGTGCGATTCCGGGAAAAATTGTGGAATCCACTGAAATCTGCGTGCAAATTTCAGTGGTAATCACGAAAAACGGCTCGTCCCTACGGCAAATATCCCCCGGCACAAGGCCGGGGGATATTGCAGTATGGGTTTTTACGCCTCGTCGGTGTTCTCCGGGGCTTCGGAGACCTCCGTCTCCTCCGTCTCCACGAAGTCCTCCGCACTGGCGGGAGACTCCGGCATCGCGCCCTCAGCGTCGGCGGCAGGCACCACGGTGTGGGTGGCCTCCGCCTCGTCCTCGCGCTCTGCCTCCGTCTCGGGCACCATCTGCTCTGCCAGCTGGCGGTAGGCGGTCAGACCCGCGCCTGCGGGGATCAGCTTACCGATAATGACGTTCTCCTTCAGACCCACCAGATGATCGACCTTGCCCTTGATGGCGGCCTCGGTCAGCACCTTGGTGGTCTCCTGGAAGGACGCAGCGGACAGGAAGGAATCCGTGGCAAGAGACGCCTTGGTAATGCCCATCAGCAGCTGGGTGTAGGTGGCCTCCTGCAGCTCCTCGCCGTCCTCCCGCTTCTCGCCTGCGGCGATGCGGGCGCGGACAGCAGCGTTGGCGTCCTCCACCTCCATGATGTCTGCCATCGCGCCGGACAGCAGCCCCTCTGCGTCGTTGGCGTCCTCCACGCGCACCTTCCGCATCATCTGACGGACGATGACCTCGATGTGCTTATCGTTGATGTCCACGCCCTGCTGGCGATAGACCTTCAACACCTCTTGAATGAGGTAGTTGTGCACGGCGGATGCGCCGCGGATACGCAGCACGTCGTGGGGATTCAGTGCGCCGTCCTGCAGCTGGCGGCCCTTCTCGATGACCTCGCCGTTCTGCACCAGCAGACCGGTGTGGGGCACCGCGTAGGTGCGTGTATCGCCGTCGTCAGCGGTAACGATGATGTTCAGCAGGCTGCCCTTGGTGGCCTCCTCGAAGCGCACCTTTCCGCCGATCTCGGCGATGGTCGCCATCTTCTTGGGACGGCGCGCCTCGAACAGCTCCTCCACTCGGGGAAGACCCTGGGTGATGTCGCCGCCGGCAACGCCGCCGGTGTGGAAGGTTCGCATGGTCAGCTGGGTACCGGGCTCACCGATGGACTGCGCCGCGATGATACCCACGGCCTCGCCGGGGCCCACAGGCTTGCTGGTGGCAAGGTTCATGCCGTAGCACTTGGCGCAGATGCCGCTGTGTGCGCGGCAGGTGAGCACCGTGCGGATCTCGGCGGTGTGGATGTCGAAGGACTCCAGCAGCGCGGCGTCGTCCTCGGTCATCATGTGGTCCTTGGACACCAGCACCTCGTCGGTGCCGGGCTTCAGAATATCCCGCACGGGGAACCGCCCCTTAATGCGCTCAGAGAACTTCTCGATGACCTGACCGCCCTCGCTGATCTCGGACACCACGATACCCTTCTCCACGCCGCAGTCCGCCTCGCGGATGATCACGTCCTGGCAGACGTCCACCATGCGGCGGGTCAGGTAGCCGGAGTCGGCGGTACGCAGAGCCGTATCCGCCAAGCCCTTACGTGCGCCACGGCTGGAGGTAAAGTATTCCAGCACGCTCAGACCCTCACGGAAGTTCGCCTTAATGGGGATCTCGATGGTCTTACCTGCGGTGTTGGCCATCAGGCCGCGCATACCGGTCAGCTGACGGATCTGCTTCATGGAGCCACGGGCACCGGAATCCGCCATCATAAAGATGGGGTTGTACTTGTTCATGTTGGCGGTCAGCGCGTCCGTAACATCGGCGGTGGTCTTTTCCCACTCGCGCACCACCAGCTTATACCGCTCCTCGTCGGTGATGAAGCCCATGTTGTACTGCTCCTCGATGTCCACCACGCGGTGCTCCGTCTCGTTGATCAGCTCATACTTCGCCTTGGGCACCGTCATATCCGCGATGGAGATGGTAATGGAGCCTCTGGTGGAGTATTTATAGCCGGTGGCCTTGATGTTGTCCAGCACCTCGGCGGCGATGGTGAAGCCGTACTGCTTGATGGTGCGATCCACGATCTTGCCCAGCAGCTTCTTGCCGCAGGTCTCCGTCACCTCGTAGTCGAAGAACTTGTCGGTGGGCGTGCCGTCCTCGTTGAACCGCTTCACGAAGCCCAGATCCTGGGGGATGTTGCGGTTGAAGATAATGCGTCCGGGGGTAGCGCGCACCACATGGCGCACCTCCTGCCCGTTCAGCTGCTTCGTCACCCGCACCCAGATGGGCTGGTGAATACCGATCACGTGCTCGTTGTACGCCATAAGAGCCTCGTCCTCGTCGCGGTAGATGTTCAGATGGACGTTCTCCCGCTCCTCGTCGGTCAGCTCGTCGTAGGTCTTGCCCGCCAGCGCGAAATCCACGCCCTCCGGCCAATATTCGTCGTTGGTCATCTGGCAGTAGCCGTTCTCGAACCTCTCAAAGGTCAGATAGTAGGAGCCCAGCACCATATCCTGCGTCGGCACGGTGACGGGGCCGCCGTCCTGGGGACGCAGCAGATTGTTGGCGGACAGCATCAGCAGCCGCGCCTCCGCCTGCGCCTCGGCGGACAGGGGTACGTGAATGGCCATCTGGTCGCCGTCGAAGTCGGCGTTGAAGGCGGTGCAGTTCAGAGGGTGCAGCTTCAGCGCGCGGCCCTCCACCAGCACCGGCTCAAAGGCCTGGATACCCAGACGGTGCAGCGTAGGCGCACGGTTCAGCATAACGGGGTGATCCTTGATGATCTCGTCCAGCGCGTCCCACACCTCGGTGCGGCCCTTATCCACCATCTTCTTGGCGGATTTGATGTTGTTGGCGGAGCCGTCCTCCACCAGCTTCTTCATGATGAACGGGCGGAACAGCTCCACCGCCATCTCCTTGGGCACGCCGCACTGATAGATTTTCAGCTCGGGGCCTACCACGATAACGCTTCGGCCGGAGTAGTCCACGCGCTTGCCCAGCAGGTTCTGGCGGAAGCGTCCCTGCTTACCCTTCAGCATATCGCTGAGGGACTTGAGGGCGCGGTTGTTTGCGCCGGTGACAGGGCGTCCGCGGCGTCCGTTGTCGATGAGGGCGTCCACCGCCTCCTGCAGCATACGCTTCTCGTTGCGGACGATAATATCGGGGGCCTTCAGCTCCATGAGCCGCTTCAGACGGTTGTTGCGGTTGATGACACGGCGGTACAGGTCGTTCAGATCGGACGTAGCGAAGCGTCCGCCGTCCAGCTGCACCATGGGTCGGATCTCCGGCGGGATCACGGGCAGCACGTCAATGACCATCCACTCCGGCTTGTTGCCGCTGAGACGGAAGGCGTCCACCACCTCCAGCCGCTTGACCACACGCGCCTTCTTCTGCCCGGAGGTGGTTTTCAGCTCCGTGTGCAGCTGCTCGCTCAGCTGCTCCAGATCGATCTGCTGCAGCAGCTCCTTCACCGCCTCCGCGCCCATGCCGGCGCGGAAATCGTCCTCATACTTCTCCCGCATATCGCGGTATTCCTTCTCGGAGAGGATCTGGTTCTTCGCCAGGGGCGTCTCACCGGGATCGGTGACGATATACGCGGCAAAGTACAGCACCTTCTCCAGAATACGGGGGCTGATGTCCAGCAGCAGACCCATACGGGAGGGGATACCCTTAAAGTACCAGATATGGCTGACGGGCGTGGCAAGCTCGATGTGCCCCATGCGCTCGCGGCGCACCTTGGCGCGGGTGACCTCCACGCCGCAGCGGTCGCAGATCTTACCCTTATAGCGAATCTTCTTGTACTTACCGCAGTGGCACTCCCAGTCCTTGGTGGGCCCGAAGATGCGCTCGCAGAACAGACCGTCCCGCTCCGGCTTCAAGGTGCGGTAGTTGATGGTCTCCGGCTTTTTCACCTCGCCGTAGGACCACTCACGGATCATTTCCGGAGAAGCGATGCCAATTTTGATGGCGTCAAACGTTGCGTAACTCATAATTCTGCTCCTCCCTTTCCTTAAAACTCGTCGCCTTCGTCGTCATCGGCATAGGAAGCGTCCACTTCCTCGTCGGCGACGTAGTCAAATCCGGCGTCAGCCAGCTCGTCCTCGTCGGCGTAGCGGTTCTGTCTCTCGTTGTCGGCGTCCATACGCGCCAGATTGAAGGTGTCGAGGGCGTCCTCGTCCTCCTTCAGCTCGATCTGGTTGCCGTCGGCGTCCAGCACCTGAATGTCCAGACACAGAGACTGCAGCTCCTTGACCAGCACCTTGAAGGACTCCGGCACACCGGGGGTGGGCACGTTGTGTCCCTTGACGATGGACTCGTAGGTGCGGACACGGCCCGTCACGTCGTCGGACTTGACGGTCAGGATTTCCTGCAGCGTATAGCTTGCGCCGTAGGCCTCCAGTGCCCAAACCTCCATCTCGCCGAAACGCTGACCGCCGAACTGCGCCTTGCCGCCCAGAGGCTGCTGGGTGACCAGGGAGTAGGGGCCCGTGGAGCGGGCGTGGATCTTATCATCCACCAGATGGTGCAGCTTCAGGAAGTACACATAGCCCACCGTAACGCGGTTGTCGAACCGCTCGCCGGTGCGCCCGTCGTACAGCCAGCTCTTGCCCTCCGGGTCAAGCCCGGCCAGCTCCAACGCCTCGGCGATGTCCTTATCGGTGGCACCGTCGAAAATAGGGGTGGCGACCTTCCAGCCCAGGGTCTTGGCGGCGTAGCCCAGATGGACCTCCAGCACCTGCCCGATGTTCATACGGGAGGGCACGCCCAGAGGATTCAGCACGATGTCCAGCGGCGTGCCGTCGGGCAGGAAGGGCATATCCTCCTGGGGCAGCACGCGGGAGACAACGCCCTTGTTGCCGTGGCGGCCTGCCATCTTGTCGCCCACCTGGATCTTGCGCCGCTGGGCGATATAGACGCGAACGACCTCATTCACGCCCGGCCCCAGCTCGTCGCCGTTCTCGCGGGTGAACACCTTCGCGTCCACCACGATACCGCTCTCGCCGTGGGGCACCTTCAGGGAGGTATCGCGAACCTCGCGGGCCTTCTCGCCGAAGATGGCGCGCAGCAGCCGCTCCTCGGCGGTGAGATCCGTCTCGCCCTTGGGCGTGACCTTACCCACCAGAATGTCGCCGGCGTGCACCTCCGCGCCGATGCGGATGATGCCGCGCTCGTCCAGATCCTTCAGCGCGTCCTCGCCCACGTTGGAAATATCGCGGGTGATCTCCTCCGGCCCCAGCTTCGTGTCGCGGGCGTCGATCTCGTATTCCTCAATATGGATGGACGTGTACACGTCCTCCTTCACCAGCCGCTCGTTCAGCAGCACGGCGTCCTCGTAGTTATAGCCTTCCCACGTCATGAAGCCCACGAGGATGTTGCGTCCCAGCGCGATCTCGCCCTGATCGGTGGCGGGGCCATCCGCCAGCACGGTGGGATCGTCGCCGCCGTGGACGCGCTCGCCCACCGCCACGATGGGCTTCTGGTTGATGCAGGTGCCGTGGTTGGAGCGCAGGAACTTAATGAGCTTATAGTCCTTCGTCTCGCCGCTGTCGTACTTGACGGAGACGTTGGTAGCGTCCACCTTCGTCACCACGCCGTCGCCCTCGGCAAGCACCGCCACGGCGGAGTCCAGGCAGATCTTGTGCTCCATGCCGGTGCCCACGATGGGAGCCTCCGGACGCAGCAGGGGCACCGCCTGACGCTGCATATTCGCGCCCATCAGCGCACGGTTTGCGTCGTCGTTGGGCAGGAAGGGGATCATGGCGGTGGCGATGGACACCATCATGCGGGGAGATACGTCGATGTAGTCCACGCCGCTGCGGGGCACCTCCACGATCTCGTCCCGGTGGCGGCAGGTAATACGCTCGTTGGTCAGGCAGCCGTCCTTATCCACCGGCTCCGCCGCCTGTCCCACCACGTACTGATCCTCCACGTCCGCGGTCATATAGGTGATCTCGCTGGAGACGTGTCCCGTCTCGTGATCCACGGCGCGGAACGGGGCTTCGATGAAGCCGTACTCGTTGATCCGGGCATAGGTGGCAAGATAGGAGATCAGACCGATGTTGGGGCCTTCCGGCGTCTCAATGGGGCACATCCGCCCGTAGTGGGAGTAGTGCACGTCACGCACTTCCATGTTGGCGCGCTCGCGGCTCAGACCGCCGGGGCCCAGTGCGGAAAGACGACGCTTGTGGGTCAGCTCCGCCAGCGGGTTCGTCTGATCCATGAACTGGCTCAGGGGGCTGGAGCCGAAGAACTCCTTAATGGCCGCCGTCACAGGGCGGATGTTGATCAGGCTCTGGGGCGTCACCACGTCCAGATCCTGAATGGTCATGCGCTCGCGGATGACGCGCTCCATGCGGCTGAAGCCGATGCGGAACTGGTTCTGCAGCAGCTCGCCCACGCAGCGCAGACGGCGGTTGCCCAGATGGTCGATGTCGTCCTTGTTCACCAGCCCGTGCGCCAGCGCGTTCATATAGTTGATGGACGCGAAAATATCGTCCACGATAATGTGCTTGGGCACCAGCTCATCGGCGTGCAGGCGGCACTGCTCGATCAGCTCCTCACCCTTGTACTGTCCCAGCAGCTCCTGCAGCACGTCGTAGCGCACCCGCTCCTTAATGCCGCACTGCTCCCTCGGGTCGAAATCCACATAGTGGCTCATGTCGCACATCTTGTTGGTGAAGATGCGGATGGTCTCCCCGCCGTCCAACGCCACGCTGATCTCGTACACACCCACGGTGTCCAGCAGCGTGCAGTCGTCGGCGGTCAGCACATGGCCGTCCTCGAACAGGATCTCGCCGGTGGCGGGATCGGCAACGGGCATCGCCAGCTTCTGCCCCTTGGCGCGGTACCAGAACGTCAGCTTCTTGTTGAACTTATACCGGCCCACGGTGCTCAGATCATACCGCCGGGGGTCGAAGAACAGATTCTGCAGCAGCGTCTCGGCGGAATCCAGCGTAGGCGGCTCGCCGGGGCGCAGCTTGCGGTAGATCTCCAGCATGGCCTCCTCATAGGTCTTGCAGGTATCCTTCTCCAGCGTCGCCACAATGCGGCGGTCGTCACCGAACCGCTCCATGATCTCCGCGTCGGTTTTCAGCCCCAGTGCACGGATCAGGCAGGTGATGGGCAGCTTGCGGTTCTTGTCGATGCGGACCCAGAACACCTCGCTGCTGTCGGTCTCATACTCCAGCCAGGCGCCGCGGTAGGGGATCACCGTGGACGTCAGCAGGGGCAGGTCCGTTTTCAGGTCGATCTCCTTGCCGTAGTAGATGCCGGGGGAGCGGACGATCTGGCTGACCACCACGCGCTCCGCGCCGTTGATGACGAAGGTGCCGCCGTCGGTCATCAGCGGGAAATCGCCCATGAAGATCTCGGACTCCTTGATCTCGCCGGTCTCCTTGTTGTGCAGGCGCACCCGCACCTTCATGGGCGCGGCATACGTGGCGTCCCGCGCCTTGCACTCCTCCACGTCGTACTTGGGCTTCTCGTCCATGCTGTAATCAATGAAGCTCAGCTCCAGATTACCGGCATAGTCCTCAATAGAGGCTACGTCAACGAACACTTCCCGCAGTCCGATGTCCAAAAACCACTGGTAAGACTTCTTCTGGATCTCCAGCAGGTTGGGCATTGCCATGACTTCCTCGTGGCGGGCAAAGTTCTTTCGCAGGGTCTTGCCGTAGTACTTGTCTTTCGCCATCTCTACGATCACGCCTTTCTATTAGTTATTGAGCCGCCTCCGAACCGACGCGCCGTCGTCCGACCGGAAAATTTTCCGCCTTGCTTCACGAGGGCTCCCGCGGAGCACCGTGCCGCCGCACTTACCTCGTATCCCAAGGCAGGAAATCTTCTCACCCGGTCAACCGCACATCGCTTCGCCTCCGGCTCTCTGGTCGCTCAGATTGCTGTGCTTGGTCTTTGTTCCGGTGTTTTCCCACGCTTCCTATGGTCGCTTCCCTCTCTCCGCCCGCCTCGTCTCCCTCGCCCGTCCGTCCTCCCTGCCCCCTGGGACACGGCGGCGGCTCGGACGGCTCGCCGCGACACGCCCGGAGCTGTTGGTTGATTTTCACCACAACCCCTTGTGTTTTCCCGGCGGAGATGGTATACTGCGTTTAGATGAAAGTGGGGGTATATCGCCCATGCTCCCAATATAAAGCAAGTCATTATACCAAATTTTTTCCACCTTGTCAATGGCTTCCCGCCATTTTCCCGGTGGATTTTTTATTCCCCTCTCCCCTGCAAAAACCACAGACAGAACGCCCAGGCACACGCCCGCCCTGACGACCAACCAACCAACCGACCAACCGACCAAACAAACAAACAAACAAACAAACAAACAAACAAACAGGCAGGCAGGCAGGCAACCAAGCGACCAGACACCCAAACAAGCAAAAAGACCGGCTCCGCCGGTCTTTTTGCTTGTTTTACCCTTATTTCCAGAAATCATCCCGCATCGCGCCGTAATTTCTCCGCTCGATCACGGTATGCCTGTCCCTCGTGGTGGAAGGGAACTCCAATTCCAGCTGCTCCGCTATGGTATCCAGCAGCCTCTGCCCCATCTCGCTGCCGTAGGTGCCGCGCAACGCCCGGTCATACCATGCCGCCAACTCGTCCTCGGTAACAACGCTCTGAATCTTGCTTTTCCAGCCGATCTGATTCAAAAGACTGATGATCAGCCCGCTTTCTGCCTGCTTGCAGACGATCACGATGCGGTCACTGCTGATGGAGTCCACAATATCCTCGGCAAGCTCCTCTGAAAGCGTAAGGTGCTTGATCTGTATGGCGGGTCCCCAGTTGCTGTACATATCCAGCCCTCGGTCTGCTGCGTTGGCTACGCCCACGCGGTAGACGTGTGCCGCGTCGCTGTGGACAAGCTGCCCGCAGTCAATACACATCACCTTGCTGGCAAATTCTTCAAACTCCCGCAACACACCCAGCTTGTCCTCGCTGACGGACACCTCCACCTTGAGGTGCAGCTCATCGACGATCGTTTCAAACAGGGAGTAGACAATGATCTCATACACTTTGTCAAGGCTTCGGCGCAGCCCTGCCTCCTTCCAGAAGGAGTTTATCAAGCGGCGCATATCAAACGTCTCCGGCGTAGCCGTCGTGCAGTAGCGCAACGCCTCCTCTAACTGACTGTGCTTGCCGTCAAAGCGGCTGTATATGTATGCCTCCACCGCGCCGCCGGTACGCAGGTTCTCGCGTCCCAGCACCTCTAATGCCTCCGGCGGTACGGCATTCTCCTCAAACAGATTGTCTTGGTACTTGGCGGAGGAAGTGCACACCGTTCCCGACAGCTCCTTGGAAACACTGTCCCTCCATTTCTTGCTCCTCGCCCGATAAGTCTCCAGCTCCAGCAAATTCAGCGTCGGCTCCTCCGTTCTCTGCCGGTACAGTATCTCCGCTATCTGGATAGGCTTATAGAAATGTACGCGGCTCTTATTGAGCACCTTATCCAGTTTTTCCTTTGCTTCCTTCCGTGTCATTCCATCCTCCTCACCATAATACGCCTGCAACGCCTGCACCATCTGCCGTGCCACCGCCTCGATCACCGGGACAGCTACCGAATTGCCGCACTGTTTTTTCACCTTGCCGTAAGGTAAAACGACTTTATAGGTGTCGGGAAATCCTTGCAGCCGCAGCATTTCCCTCTCCGTGGGACGCCTCTCGTCGTTGATAAGAATATAGTTGGCAGAGGCACCCGCCCGCAGCGCGGAGGAATACAGGTGCGGTGTGATACTTCCGGATATATTCTCATGGGATATGTAGGGCTTAGGATAGTTTTTATCCTTCAGTCGTGCCAGCCGTGAATCGCGGATGATCTCTCTAACGTAGTATTTCGCGGCTGCTTCTTTTTCCAAAACATCGGGTAGGTGCTTCCTCTCCTCCTCCGGAACAGGCTTCGGAAATTCAAACGGCACATCCTCCCGAAACCCCACAATAATAATGCGTTCTCGCTTTTGGGGTACGCCGTAATCCAATGCGTTCAACACCTTGGCGTATACATGATACCCCAAGTGTTCCAAGTGCTCCCGAATAATACGGAATGTGTTTCCACCGTCGTGTGCCATGAGATTGCGAACGTTTTCCAGCATAAAGGCTGGTGGCTGCTTTTCCCTCAAAATACGCTCGATCTCGAAAAACAGCGTGCCGCTCGTCTCGTTAGCGAAGCCTTCCCGCTTTCCGATGATGGAAAACGCTTGGCACGGAAAACCCGCCAGCAATATCTCGTGTTCTGGTATCTCCGATGCACTGATCTTCGTTATATCCCCGGAGGGATGCTCCCCAAAGTTCGCCTCATAGGTCTTGCAGGCATCCTTGTCAAATTCCGAGGAAAACACGCAGTGTCCTCCCACACGCTCAAAGCCGAGACGTATGCCGCCTATCCCCGCGAACAGGTCAATAAACCGAAACGAACTCCAATCCATCGAACGAAACTCCTAAACGTCAGTAGATTATCTTCCGTCCCCCCTACTCCCTCCGCTCCAATGCCACCACGGATTCCACATTCGCTGTGCCGGGGAACATATCCACGGCGGCGGCGCGGACGGCACCGTAGCCCTCCGCCGCGAACAGCTTCACGTCCCGCGCCAGCGTGGCGGGGTCACAGGAGACATACACGATCCGCCTGGGAGCCATCTGCGCCGCGGCGCGCACCACCTCCGGAGCCAGCCCCTTCCGGGGCGGGTCTACGCAGATCACGTCGGGGCGCAGTCCCTTGGCGGCAAAGTCCGCCGCCACCGCCAACGCGTCGCCGCAGAAAAACTCCACATTCTCCACGCCGTTGCGCTCTGCGTTGGCTTTTGCGTCCTCGATGGCCTCCGGCACGATCTCCGCACCGATGACCCGTCCCGCGTGCCGCGCCATCACCTGCGTGATGGTGCCCGCCCCGCAGTAGAGATCCAGCACCGTCTCCCCACCGGTCAGCCCGGCAAACTCCACCGCCTTGGCATACAGCACCTCCGCCATCTCCCGGTTCACCTGATAGAAGGACGGCACACTGAGCCGGAACGTCAGGCCGCACAGCTCGTCCGTCAGCACATCCGTCCCCCACAGGGTGCGGTATTCTTTCCCCAGTATCGCGCCGGTGGGCTGGGTGTTCACCCCCAGCACCACCCCCACGATGCGCGGCGACGCTTCCCGCAGGAGAGCCACCAGCTCCGCCTCGTGGGGCATCTCTCTTCCGTTGGCAAAAATGCAGACAAGGGACTCACCTGCACCGTTGGAGCGGACGTACAAATGCCGCAGCAGCCCCCGCTGCGTCCTTTCATCATAACAGGATACGTTGTACAACCTAATGTACCGGTCAAATTTCAACTGGACATTGTTGGTGTCCACCTTTTGCAGCAGGCAGTTTTCCACAGGGATCACCTGATGGCTCCGCGCCTTGTAGAAGCCCACCGTGCCGTCGGCGGCGATGGGAAACTGGCTCTTGTTCCGGTAGTGGAGCCGCTCTCCCGCGAGGATCTCCTCCACCTGCACGTCGCTTCCGCCGATGCGCCGCAGAGCGTCCTGCACCCGCGTTTTCTTGGCGTACAGCTCCTCCTCCCGATCCATGTGCCGGAAGTCGCAGCCGCCGCATTTCCCGTAATACGAGCAGTCCGGCTCCACCCGGTGGGGCGACGGCTCGTACACCTTGACCGCCTTGCCGAAGGCGGCGTTTTTCAGCACCTTCAGGAGCAGCACGTCGCAGTCCTCACCCCGCAACGCCCGGTGGACAAACACCGCCTGCCCGTCGATCCGCGCCACGCCCAGTCCCTCGGAGGTATAGCCCTCGATACGGGCGCGGTAGACTTTGTTCTTTTCCAGCATGTGTCAGAATTCGTATTTGCTGATGATCTTGTTGATCGCCTCGGCGAAGGCGGCCAGCGTTTTGTTGTCCCGTCCCTTGCTGCGGCGGATAAGACCGATGAGCATATCGCCCAGCTGCACCAGCTTCTGGTACGCCGCCGTCGCCTTGGGCGCGCCCTCGTAGGCGCGGGTCTTGCGCTCCGGCAGGTAGCCGGGTGCCAGCTGCCGGTCGGCGATCAGATCGTATTCCTCCGTGTACTGGGGGGCGTGGGCTGCAAAGCCCAGAGACTTTACCGTCTCGGCGTAGACGGGAGCCACCTCCCGGTCGCCGTGCACCACGAAAACATGGGTGGTCTTGGCGGGGTCAAAGTGCTTGATCCAGTCCACCAGATGGTCGTGGTCGGCATGGGAGCTGAGTCCGGGGAAGTTGACGATCTTGGCGCGAACGGCGATGTCCTCGCCGAACAGCTTCACGCTCTGGATGCCGTCCAGCAGGTTCCGTCCCAGCGTGCCGGGAGCCTGAAAGCCCACGAACACCACGGAGCTGTCGCTCCGCCACAGGTTATATTTCAAGTGGTGGCGGATACGTCCCGCGTCGCACATACCGCTGGCGGAGATGATGACCTTGGGGGTCTTGTCGATGTTCAGCAGCTTGGACTCGTCCACCGTCTCCGTCAGACACAGTCCGGGGAAGCTGAACATATGGGTGCCGTCCTGCACCAGTACACGGGCGTCATCGTCCAAATAGCCCCGCAGGTCGCCGCAGAAAATGGTGGTCGCCTTTTTTGCCAGCGGGCTGTCCACATACACGGGAAAATCCTTCACGGAGGTGACAAGGTTCTTATCCTTGATCTCCCGGATAAAGTACAGCAGCTCCTGCGTTCTGCCCACGGCGAAGGAGGGGATGACCACGTTGCCGCCCCTGCCCAGCGTCTCGTCGATGATCTCCGCCAGCTGGTCGGTGTAGCTCCACACCTCCGAGTGGTTGCGGTCGCCGTAGGTGGACTCGGTGAGGACGTAATCCGCGCTGTCGAAGAACTGGGGGTCGCGGATGATGGGCTGATCCACGTTGCCGATGTCGCCGGAGAACACCACCGTCCGCGTCTCGTCTCCCTCACGGCAGGTGAGCTTGATGCTGGCGGAGCCGAGAAGGTGTCCGGCGTCGATGAACTCCGCCGTCACGCCCTCCGCCACCTCCACCTGCTGCCCGTACTCGCAGGGCTGGATGAACTCCCGGACGCGCATGGCGTCCGCCACGGTGTAGATAGGCTCCACCTCCGGCCGTCCGGCGCGCCTGTTCTTACGGTTGTGGTACTCCGCGTCCTGCTCCTGGATATGGGCGGAGTCCTGCAGCATGATGTCCAGCAGGTCGGCGGTCACCCGGGTGGTGATGATCTTGCCCTCAAAGCCGTTTTTGATCAGCATGGGGATGCGCCCGGAGTGGTCGATATGGGCATGGGTCACCAGCACCGCGTCGATGCTGCCGGGGTGGAACGGCAGGGACGCGTTGTCGATCTCGTCACGCCCCTGCTGCAAGCCGCAGTCCACAAGTATATTCTTGCCGTTGACCTCCACACAGTGGCAGCTGCCGGTAACGCACCGATCCGCGCCGTAAAAACGAAGCTTCATGGCAAAGTCTCCTTCTTTTTTTATTTGGGGATAGTATAGCACATCTTTTCGCCGTATACAACCGCAAAGAACGCCCCATGACCAAGAAAAAGTGTTCACAGAAATTCTTTTGCATTAGACAAAAGAGTGTGGTATACTCTATTGGTATCATCGGTTAACAAGGGCAACCACGCCTGACAGCGTGTCTTTCCGGTGCTTTTTCCCCTTTTCGCCTTGGCTTGCGTCAGCAAGCCTGCGTCTCAAAAACCAAAAATCACTCGAAAATACATCGCTGCCAGGTGCGAGCAGTTTTGTCGGCGCAGAAATGCGTCCAGACAAGAAAAGACCCGCAGGGAATACTTGCCGTATTGCCAAGGGACTTGACGCAGTATGGGCGCATTTCTGCCCGTCAAAACCGTGGCTGCTCTTGTTGATCGATGGTAATAGAAGACGAAGAAAGCTGCAAAATCGCCGACAAGGTGATTTTGCTGCTTTTTCCTGATGCGTATTTAATGAAGATAAGCGTATCCCCCAGGCACTTATCGCCCTGTCCTGCTCCCGTTCGCGGCATCCGTGCCGCACTTTCCCCTCACCCCACGCGGCGTCAAAGCTGATGGCGCACACCTTCTGCGCCCGCTCCACGGAGTAGATGGGCAGCTGCCGCGTGGTGGCGGCGGTGCTGACGGCGGCGGGATAGTTCACCGCGTAGAAAACCGCAGCGGCGGCAAGCAGTGCCGCGCCGCCCACCATGTACCACCGCCGCAGCAGAAGTATCCGTATCTTCTTCATATCGAGTTCGCCCCTTTCTGCCACAACCTATGCGGAGGCGGCGTAGAAAAGAAGCGGCGAGACAGAACCCCCGAAAAACCGCTTTTTGCTGGACTTGCCCCGCAAAATCCTGTACAATGGAAGGCGAAAACCACAACTGAGAAAGGACGACCCACCATGACATACACCTCCGCACAGGCAAACAAGTTGCTGAAAAAGCTGAACGACGAGCACGCCGCCCTGCTGGACAGGGAGAGCCGCAGCAAGGACTTCCGCGCCGCCATGGGCGAGGACGTGGAGAGCCTGCGCCCCGCCTACGACTACGCCGATACCCAGAACCGTCTGGCGGAGCTGGAGCGGCGTATCCGCCGCGTGAAGCACGCCATCAACATCTTCAACGCCACCCACGTTATCCCGGATTTTGCCATGACCATCGACGAGATGCTGGTCTACATCCCCCAGCTGACCCAACGGAAAAGCAAGCTGGCGGATATGAAGGCGCGGCTCCCCAAGGAGCGGGTGGAGGAGCAATACGGGCGGCAGTCCAACATCATCGACTACACCTACGCCAACTACGACTTGGCGGCGGTGGAGGCGGACTACGAAAAGACTGCCGACGAGCTGTCCCGTGCCCAGCTGGCTCTGGATGCCGTGAACCAGAGGGATACCTTCGAGCTGGCGGAGTAAAACCGTTCCGTCGCGCCGCCTGCGCCGTTTTAATGAAAAACGATAGCCTCCCACCGTGTTCAAGGTTGCGATGGAGGCGGGTTATTCTATTTGTTATCGGTTATGAAGCCCCTGTTCAATGTAGCGGGCAACAAGAGCCTCGGCTGCGGCAGTGCGAGAAAACTTTCCCCGGAGGTCGAAGTACGGTTATAGACCTCCATTTTCAGAAAACGCGGATATAGCAGGGGCGTCACCACCGGCGACGCCCTTGCTATATCTGTCTGCATACGTTTTTACACGCCCAACGGCACCGGGCTTACTCGGAGTTCTCCGCCACCCACGTCCGCACATAGTCCACGAACAGCCGTGTGGAGTTGGAGAGTGCCTTCTTGTCCTTCACCCCGATGCCGATGGTGCGGTAGAAGTGCAGCGGCGCGCGGCAGACCTTGATGGGCGTGGGGCTGTGGCGCACCATCAGCTCCGGCAGCAGGCTGATGCCCAGCCCCTCCGATACCATCGCCAGGATCGTTCTGTCCTCCCGCGCGATGTATTTCACGTTGGGGCGTATGCCCATCTCGTCGAACGCCGCCATGATCTCGTAGTCGTCGCCCTCCTCCAGCTGGATAAACGGTTCCTCCGCCAGCGCGGATACAGGGAACGGATCGCAGTCGGCATAGGGATGATCCAAGGGTACGATGACCTGCAATTCGTCTCTGTGCAGCTGATACGTCTGCAATCGCTTCACCGACGGCAGCCGCAGAAAGCCGCAGTCCACCGCACCGCTGGCGATCCAGCTTTCGATCTGGTCGTAGAAGTCGCCGGTGACCACCTCGAACTCGATGTTGGGGTACAGCTGCCCGAAGCTCTTGAGGATGCGGGGCAGCCACTGTGCCGACACGCTGGAAAACGTGGCGATCTTCACCAGTCCGCTGTCCATGTCCTTCAAGCCCTCCACCGTCTGCATGAGGGCGTGGTGGGCACTGCACAGCTTTTCGATCTTGGGCAGCACTGCCCGCCCGTCCGCCGTCAGCACCACGCCGCCCCGGTTGCGGCTCAAAAGCGTCACGCCCAGCTCGCTTTCCAGCGAATTGATGGCGTGGCTGATGCCGGACTGGGTGAAGCTCAGTGCCTCCGCCGCCTTGGAAAAGCTGCCGCAGGCGACGACCTTCAAAAACACCTGATACTTGGAAATACTCATAGCGCACCGTCCTTTGTCCACTATTCTACTATACAACTGCTCATACTTTCAAGAACAAATATGCGCTTTACAAATGTTTTCCCGTCTGGTATGATGACACCGTAGTTCAGAGAACCATACGACTTTTCTTTTCCATGAGGTTTTCCTCAAAACGCCCCCGGCTGCGATTGGGTACCGCGGCCGGGGGCGTCTATTTCTGCCCTCTGCGTGTCGATAAACCCCACTGCGCGTGCAGCCTTTCTTTCTCACAGGGGGAGCTCGAGGGGGCAAAGCCCGCCTCGAATCGGATCAAATGCCGCGCTAAGCCTTGCTCTGCAAGGCGTGCGTGGTAACAGTCGTTGACGGTTTCGGTATGCCCGGCGGTGCCGGGCAGACATCACAAGAATCTTGTGAATCGAACAGATGTTTCACAAGAATCTTGTGACCATGTGGACATTGTGTAAAGTATGATACCTTTACAAGTTGAACATCAAGGCTTTGTATAGGTATGTGTTCAAGTTGTACAGCTGTCCGATTTTCGGGACAGTGAATCCGGGAGCCATTGTGCCGCAAGGCTTTTCGCCGTTCTGCCTTGTGTTGACCATTGTACCACACGGCGCAAGGGTGCCCACGGGCGCGTACCGGGGTGGAAAACGGGGCTGTTCTTGCCCGTGGGCATGACCTCCGGTCACTTCGCCCTTGCCCTCGTGTGACCGCCGGGATGGTGCCACAAGGCAGAAAGGAAGTGTACCACATGAACGCGAATATCTCAAAGAAAATGCGACAGGACGTATACCGGCGGGACGGTTTCCGGTGTGCTATCTGTGACAGCACGGACGGCTTGCAGATTCACCATATCAAGCCACGGGGCAAGGGTGGGGCAAACCACCCTATGAATATGATAACGCTGTGTTGGCGGTGTCATTCGGCTTGCCACGGGTCGATGATGGGGGACGAATACGCCACCGCCGCCGGGTGCCGGGAGGGCATGACCACGGAACAAAAGCGGCAGGAGATAATGGACTACATGGAACTGGCGACAATCGAATACGTCTCCGACTACTACGCCGAACAAGGGGAGGAGTGGTATCCGTGGGACGGTTGACCGTCCCTTTTTTTGTTCGTCTCCGGTAGGCGCAAGCAAGCGGGGGAGGAATACGGAGGGTACTATATACGGTATATTCTACGGAACGTAGACACAACATCTTGACAGGGGGCGGGAGAACCGCTATACTGACAGTGTACCATCGTCAGTACATGGATTCAAAAGAGGGGGAGCCGGTCACGCCGTAGGGTGTGGCTGGCTCTTCTCTTCTCGTCTCCGGCTTTGGGGGTCGCACTGTCAATATAATGTGGCGCGGCGGTGCCCCCCCCTCCGGCTCATTTGGTTTTTTGCTGGCGGGTGCCGGGCTGACGCGCCCCCCCCGCCGCGCTATTTAATCCTCCGGGGTCGGCGGCATACTATGCCGCCGCGCCCCTGCGCGGGTGTGCGGCACAAGTGCCGCCCGCCCTTGCTCTCGCCGCCCCGCCCGTGATTCAATGGGGGAATGTGGCGGGGCGTCTCGTACGCGTTGGGGTAGCCGTTTCCTCGTGGGGTGCCGGTGCCGTGCGGGGGCTGCTGCAACCAACGTCCGGCGGCTGTCGGCGGGTGGTCGGGTTCGCTCGTAGCGCGTATGCCGCCTGCGGCGGCTGGACGCGCTCTCGCTCACCCGTCCCCCCGCCGCCATCCGCCGGGGAAACGGTACGGTGCGCTAAGCCTTGCTCTGCAAGGCGTG
>OLOS01001510.1_pt1 | contig 18740 bp, 31 predicted proteins | sample 1672631 | NCBI WGS metagenome assembly OLOS01 (sample SAMEA3136707, study PRJEB25190) | human gut metagenome | biome: human gut; feature: human-associated habitat; material: faeces | place: Austria | collected 2013 | reverse complement strand
GTCTGCTTTTTGTTCCTTCCGTCAGTCCTTCCGGGAGACCAGTATTTTTTCCCGGTATTCCCGCGGCAGCATCCCCGCCACACGTTTGAACACCTTTGTGAAATAACTCTGATCCTCATACCCCACAGCCAGGGAAATATCCGTCATGCGCAGCTCGCGGCGGCGCAAAAGTTCCTTCGCCTTGTTCACACGCACGCGGTTGAGGTACTCGTTGAATGTCACGCCCGTCTCCTGCTTGAAAATGCGGCTCAGGTAAGCCGGAGAAAGATACACCATCCGGGCGGTGTCCTCCAGCGTGATGCGCTCTTTGTAATTGGCGCTGATGTACTGTGTACACCGGTGGATGATGTTGGCGTGCTTGGCGTCCGAAAAGCGGAACAGGTCGTCCATAAAGTGGTTCACCACGCCTGCAAGCCACAGGCAGAGCGAATCAATGGTGGTGAATGCGCCGATCCTGTAACGGTATTCATGACTCAGCCGCATCGTGTGCTCTGCGTCCGCGCCGTTCTCGATGGCTGTCCGGGAAATCAGCACCAGCAGCTCATACAGACGGGATTTCACAAGCTCCATATCCCCGCCGTCCACAAACAGGATCGCGCCCAGCAGCTCGTTCAAAAGACGGCGCGCGCCGTCGCGGTCCTTCCGGGCCACGCACTGCAGCAACACATGCTCCTTTTCAAACGGATAGGGCGGCGGCGCTTCCTCTTGCTTAAGCTCCAGGATATAGGAAGTGATCTGCCCCTGCAGCTCCTCTGAATGGCCCGACTCCATCATCCTGTTTTCCGCCGAAACATTGTTCATAAACCCAACGGCCATGAACAAAAGCACCGAAAGCTGCGTCACCCGTTCTGTCGGCACAAAGGGAATATTCTCCAGCACCTGCACCGCGGCCTGTTTCTGTGCCTCTGTGAGGCGGACATTTTCCGTCAGCTCACAGGCGATAAAATCCTGTTTTTCTACCATAATGAACGGGCCGACCGTGATTTTCGCCTCGGCGCCGCCCTCGCCCAGAATCGGAGAGACAAAGCATGTGAGCCCCATCGGACAAAAATAGATATACTTGCCGCCGAAGCGCTCGGCCTCCGTCATACCGTAGATATGCGCCTGCACGCACCGGTCATGGGAGGCGCCTGCGGCGGCGCACATGCCGCAGCTCTCGCAGCCGTACCCGTATTCATCAAAAGCCCTGCCGGTTTTGTCGGACAGCGTGCAGCCCAGACCTGTGGATTGGGAAAAGGCCTTTGCACATTCCCGCGCCAGCCTGCGGTCGAATTGCTCGTATTCCATCTGCGTTCCCGCCTTTCCCCGTGCGCTGCTTTTTTCTCCTTTATCATACAATTTTTCGTTTGGAACATCAATAACATTAAAGCAAAAAAATCCCAAAGGCAGCATTTACCGGCTGCGCCGCATCCGCTTTATACGGTATGAGCCGCCGTTTTACCATTCACCGGCAACCTCTACTGCAATCTTGTGCCACTGCGCCAGCCGCTCGGGATGGTACTGCACCGTGCTGACATCTTTCAAAATCAGCTCGCAGGTACATCCGTTCTCCTTTGCCGCGCGGCAGGTCTCCTGCAATTCCCTGCGCACAAGCTCCGGGTCAAAGGAAGCAGCCGCCAGATAGGCCGGGTTCGGCTTGCGGGAGATGACATAGTCGCTCTCCTTTGCTTTGGCATTCAGCCTATGTGTGAGAAATTTACATTGTTCCTCTTGCATATCGCCGCTTTGCCTGTTATGATAAAAGCAGGATTTTTACTAAAACGTTTTACCTGCGCATTGTAGGAACCGTGCCGCAAAAGGAGCAGGATCATGGAGCACCGTGTGACCATCAAAGAAATCGCCGCCGAGGCGGGCGTTTCTACCGGCACCGTCCACCGGGCGCTGTACGGCAAAAAAGGCCTTTCCGAGCAAACGCGCCAACAGATATTGGATTTGTGCGCACGGCGCGGCTACCGCGCCAATTCCGCCGCGTCCGCGCTCAAGCGCAGCGCGCTGCGCATCGCGGCCGCGTTTCCCGGCCCACAGGAAGAAAACTCCTATTTTTACAGCAGCGTGTGGCACGGGTTTCGCCGCTGCATGGCCGAGCTGGACGACTACAACCTGGAAGTTTTGGAGCTGCCCTATTATCCCGGCACAGAGCGCGGCCAGGCCGAAACGCTGAACGCCTGCTTTGAGCAGTACGGGGGAAAAATAGACGCATTGCTCACCATCGGCCCCACGGAGGACACTGCCCGGCGGGCGGTACAGCGGTACAGCAGCGCAGGGGCGCCTGTGTTCTTCGCCTGTGACGACGCGGAAGGCTGCGGCCGCATCGCCTGCGTGCAGGCGGACCACGACATGGCCGGCCGTATCGCCGCCGAGCTTCTGAGCGCGCAGCTTTCACCCGGCGATGCGGTATTGCTGTGCGCGGGGGACGCGCACACGCCCTCCCACTACCGGATGGCGGCCGGATTTGAAGCATACCTGCGGGAGAACAGCGTTCCGCTTACTCTGGTCAGGGCCGACGGCTATCATGACAAGCAGGAGCTGGCGCTGCGCCTGAGACGGACACTTGCGGAAGACGCACGTATTTCCGGCGCATTCAGCGTCAGCGCGCGGTTGAGCGTGCTGCTGGCGGATGCTGTCGCCCAAATGGGCCGGGCAGGGCAGGTACGCGTCGTTGCCAGCGACCTGTTCGGCGAGACTGTCCGCAACATGGAGGAGGGCCTTGTGCAGAACATTCTTTATAAGGACCCGGCGCAGCAGGGATATCTGGCTGCCCGGCTCATGGGTGATTTCGTGCTGCGCGGGATACAGCCCCCGGCCGGCGTCCACTACGTGGAAAGCCGTGTGATCTTCAAAAGCAGCCTTGCCTATTACCGTGCATCCGGGGCGGTCTGCCCCTGAATTCATCAAAAAGGAGCGAAGCAAAAATGGAACAACTGTGCTATGAGACACTTGAAAAGGCCGGATATACCGGCTATCTGCTGAAAAACGCGCCCGAGCGCGTGCTGCAGTTCGGCGAGGGAAATTTTCTGCGTGCCTTTGCGGACTACTGGTTCGACATGGCCAACGAAAAGGCGGGCTGGAACGGGAAATGCGTTCTGGTGCAGCCCATCGCCCAGGGGCTGACGCAGCTCATCAACCGGCAGGAGGGCCTGTACACGCTGTACCTGCGCGGACGGCAGAACGGCGAAAAGGTGGATGCAAAGCGCGTCATCTCCTCGGTGAGCCGCTGCCTGAACCCCTATGAAAAACAGGATTACGACGCCATGATGGATGTAGCCGCCGGCGAAGCGCTGGAATACATCGTCTCCAACACCACCGAGGCGGGCATCGTGTACGACCCCTCGTGCCGCCTTGAGGACTGTCCGCCCGCTTCCTTTCCCGCAAAGCTGACACAGGTTCTGCTGCACCGCTGGAGAGCGGGCAGGCCCGGCGTGGTGGTGCTCTCCTGCGAGCTCATCGACAACAACGGCAAGGAGTTGCTGCGCTGTGTGAACCAATACATAAAGCAGTGGGGGCTGGAGGAAGGCTTTGCCCGCTGGGTGAACGGGGACTGCACCTTCTGCTCCACGCTGGTGGACCGCATCGTACCCGGCCGCATTCGCGACGCCGCCGAAGCCGCTCGGCTGGAGGATGAAAGCGGCTACCGGGACGCGCTCATCGACGTGGGCGAGGTGTTCGGCGTGTGGAATATCGAAGGGCCCGAATGGCTGGCGGAAAAGCTGCCATTCCGGGCCGCAGGACTGAACTGCCCCGTGGTGCCCGATGTGACGCCCTACAAAAAACGCAAGGTGCGCATCCTCAACGGCGCGCACACAGGCTTTGTGCTTGGGGCGTATCTGGCCGGGTACGACATTGTACGCGACTGCATGCAGGACGATGTGATCCTGGGCTTCATGAACCGCATGCTTCACGAGGAAGTCATCCCCACGCTGCCGCTGGACAGGCAGGATCTGGAAGCCTTCGCGGCCGCCGTGCAGGACCGCTTCAACAACCCGTTCATCAACCACGAGCTGATGAGCATCACGCTGAACTCCACCTCCAAGTGGCGCGCGCGCAATATGCCCAGCCTGCTGGAATATGCACAAACGGCCGGAAAGCTGCCCCCGTGCCTTGCGATGAGCTTCGCCGCATACATCGCTTTCTATTCCAGCGATATCCAGGCCCTGACGGAACAGGGGCTTGTATGCCGCCGGCCGAAGGGCAACGAATACACCGTCAGCGATGACCGCTGGGTGCTGGAATTCTATTACAGCCGCCGCGGCGTTTCGGACGAAACGCTGGTGCATGACGTGATGACGAATGAAAAAATGTGGGGACAGGACCTGACGCTGGTGCCCGGCTTTGAGCAGGCCGCTGCGGAAAACCTGCGCCGCATCCGTACCGAAGGTGCCCGCGCGGCTTTCGCCGCGTGCCTGGCCCGTCCCGCAGTGTAAAGGAGGAGGCCCGATATGCCGCAATGCATCCGCATCCACCCGGCCGACAACGTAGCCGTCGCGCTGTGCCCCATCCCCGCCGGGACGCGGCTCTCCCTTGAGGGCCGCGCCGTCCAAGTGCGGGAGGACATCCCGCAGGGACACAAGCTGGCGCTCGCCCAGATCGTCGCGGGCGAAAACATCATCAAATACGGATATCCCATCGGGCACGCCGCTTCGGATATCCCGCCCGGCGCATGGGTGCACACCCACAATGTGCGCACGAACCTGTCCGGCGAGGTGGAGTACACCTATGCGCCGGACGTGCGTCCCCTGTCCCCCGTGCCGCCCGAAACATTCCAAGGTTACCGCCGGGCGGACGGGCGCGCAGGCGTCCGCAACGAACTTTGGATCATTCCCACCGTCGGCTGCGTGAACGACTGCGCCAAGGCCTTGGCCGCGGAGAACCAGAGCCTTGTCTCCGGTTCCATCGACGGGCTGTATGCATTTCCCCATCCCTTCGGTTGTTCCCAGACCGGAGCCGACCACGCCCAAACGCGCCGCCTTCTGGCCGCGCTGGCGCGCCATCCCAATGCAGGCGGCGTGCTGGTACTGTCACTGGGGTGCGAAAATCTGACCCATGAACAATTTGCAGAAGAACTCGGCCCCTATGACCCCGCGCGGGTGAAATTTCTCACCTGTCAGGATGTGGAAGACGAGATGGAGGCGGGCGGCGCGCTGCTGGCGGAACTGGCGGCCCACGCCGGACAGGCCCGGCGCGAGGCCGTGCCCGTTTGTGAGCTTGTGGTGGGCATGAAATGCGGCGGCAGCGACGGCCTTTCCGGCATCACCGCAAACCCGGCGGTGGGCCGGTTCAGCGATATGCTGTGTGCACGGGGCGGCAGCACCATCCTCACCGAGGTGCCGGAAATGTTCGGCGCGGAGGGCATGCTGCTGGGCCGCTGCCAAAGCCGGGCCGTCTTCGATAAAGCCGCGTCCATGCTGAATGGATTTAAGGAATATTTTCTGGCCCACGGAGAAACCGTGTACGAAAACCCAAGCCCGGGCAACAAGCAGGGCGGCATCACCACGCTGGAGGACAAATCCTGCGGGTGCGTGCAAAAAGGCGGCAGCGCGCCCATTGTTGACGTGGTCGGTTATGGCGAGCAGGTACACGCCCGGGGACTGAACCTGCTGAACGGTCCGGGCAACGACCTTGTCTCGGCTACGGCGCTCACGGCGGCGGGCGCACAGCTGGTGCTGTTCACCACAGGCCGCGGCACGCCCTTCGGCGCGCCCGCCCCCACGCTGAAAATCGCCACCAACACGCCGCTTGCGGAAAAGAAAAAAGGCTGGATCGACTTCAACGCGGGCACGATAGCAGACGGTTCGCAGAGCATCGGGGAAGCGGGCGCGGCGCTGTACGCGCTGGTGCTGGACGTCGCCTCCGGGAAACAGACCCGCACCGAGCAGAAAGGATACCGAGAGATCTCTATTTTTAAGGACGGCGTGGTGCTGTAAACGGCGTTCATGCGTTTTGCGGAATGGACAGCACACAGAGTGCTGCAACAGGCTTCCCGTATAAAACCCGCAAAAAAGCTCCGTACAGCAATATTGGTGTAGGCAACGACTTCACCCGCTTCAAAGTGAATTCAAAATTTATTTTTACCCGATAAAGCACGGCAGCCCTTTGGAACATTGCTCCGAGGGGCTGCCGTGCTTTATCTTTATCCTTCTGTGTCCGGTTTTCTGCAGATGCAGAGCAGCTTGTCGAAAAAGCTGCGCTTTTGCGCCAAGCTGCCTGCGGACAGGGCCTTTGGCTCCATTCGCCGCGCACGGCGGCCTTCGGCGGCCGCTTCGCTCTGCACATGCCTCGGCACTGGCCCTGCGGGGGCGTCTGCGCGCTAAGAGCCGCGCTTTCAGCGCGATTGTCCACAAGGGGGGCACCGCTCCCACACGCGCTTGCGGGTGCGGTCCCCCACCCCTTTTTGGCGGCATTCGCCGCTTGGCCTGCACTTTACTGCGCAAAGATGCAAGGCTTTGCCACCGCCATCTTTTCCCCGGACGCTTCTTTTACTTCTTTACCTTTTTCAACAGTCTGTTCCGCAGATGCGGATTTCAATTGGCTTTCTCTCTCCATCTAAAATTTCTGAACACAACAAGATTCGATTTTTCAATTGGCAGTCTGCTGCCTTTTACTTCATCGTTCTACAGCAATTCACATCACTTTGTCTCACGGGCGACCACCAGAATACGGCCATTGTCCCTCTGGTTGTCGCAGGTGCTTAACGTCAAAAGCTGTTCGCCCCACTGCGCACCGGCGCCGCCGCAATAAAGCGATTCCTGTTCCAGCATTTCAACAAAAGCTTCGAATGCCTCCTGTGTCTGCGGTTGTTTGTAATATTGCTCTACATTCTCCGGCGTCAGTTCTATATGAAGCACCGCCATCAATGCATATCGCCGCACACCGTCCGCAAAGGACAGTTCAAAGGATGAGTGCTCCAGGCCATACTCTTTTTCCAGATAAAAACGCAGCGGTGCGAACATACTCCCGTCTTTCATATTATGTCCGTGGATGATAAGGTTCCTGCTGTCCGCCGGGCTGCTGCGCACATCCAAAAACGGCGTGCCCGCCAAAGAGTACTGTTCTTCAAAATCTCTGCGCAGATAATATTCCGGCTGCTGCGGCGTATACATCACGGGATAATCCAGCCCCGTATCCGCACTGTACAGCCAGGCCAGGCAGTCTCTGTTTTGGGCCTGCAGCGTCTCTACGCCTTTCTGCCACACCTCGCCCCGTTCTTCCTCCGGCTGCGGCGCGGCGGCACGAACGGCCTGCGCCAGCTTTTCAAACGTCTGCTGCGCGGCCCGCATCTGTCCCCAATACGACGTAAGCCACGCGGTACTGCACACCGCCAGGCCCAGCAGCGCCCCAACCAGCAGAATCTCATACCATCTCCAGCGGGCATGCTTTTTCTTTTTCATTGTCATATCTCCTCTGCTCTCCGAGGCATCCGGCGGCACTTACTGTACTGAATGCTTCCAAACGGGCCCTCCATGCATTGTGGTCCCCGATACCGCCACTACAATGATATCTGCTTTTTGTTCAAAGTACAACCTTTCCCTTGCGGGAAAACGAGGCTGCAAATCACTGTTTTCAGAATGTGCGGCATTCCCTGCGAAAGCTGGCATAACGTTTTCCCCTGTCTTTACAGCAAACCGTGCCCCCCAATACTGCTGCGCACAAAAGCAAAGGATCACTTCAAATCCTTTTCTGTTTCCATACCCCACGCCTCAAATTTATCCTAAGGCAATACCGCACAATTCTAAGTGTCGAATCGCGCCGGCAGATTTTTTGGCAGGTTAAACAAAAAGCGCAGCGAATACTTTGTGTATTCGCGAGCATTTTTGTGACAGTTGCCGGAAAATCTGCAAGCGAGGTGACGCTTAAGGCATCAGCCGTGAATTGTGCGGTGTTGCCTAAGACCGCATCTGCTGCGCGCAGCCGCATATCTTTCGGCGGCGCGTACGCAGGTGCGGTTTATTTTACGTTCGAGGGGCTCCTTCAACAACAAAAGCAGCCGGGGCTGTTTTCCGGCCGCATAAACAGATGCGCCGCCGTGACTATTTCCATAGGGGCCGGCGCAAACTATGAAAAGAGCCGTGCCTGGGAACAGAAATAGGACTTGCATATTTTATACTAAAATGGTATAGTATTATTAAGGAAAAAGAAACCAATCCCGCCGGCGGTGAAAGCGCCGCACAGCGGGCGATAACACAAAAGGAGATAAGATTATGGCGGTAAATGTGAAAACACAGGATTTTGAAGAACAGGTGGCAAAGGCTTCCGGCCCGGTGCTGGTGGATTTCTGGGCGAGCTGGTGCGGTCCGTGCCGTATGCTGGCGCCGGTCATCGACCAGCTTGCGGCAGAGCAGACGGATGTAAAGGTCTGCAAGGTGAACATCGACGAAGAACCGGGCCTTGCCCAGCGCTTCGGCGTTATGAGCATCCCGACGGTGGTGCTGTTTGAAAACGGCCAGGAAAAAAACCGCAGCGTGGGCCTTGTGCCCAAGGAAAAGCTGCTGGCGCTGCTGGGACGCTGATTGGTCTGAGGAATCCGGAGGATAAGACAGCCTTCAGGATGGTTTTCATGTTTTGAGGCAGTAAAAAGGCCGCGTGCCCTTTCACAAGGGCACGCGGCCTTTTGGGATTCATAAGGCAACAGGGCTCAGCGGCGGTTGACGCTGCTGGTGCCCTTCTCTACCAGGTAAGTGGCCTCCAGGTCTGCCAGATGAAGCTTGACAGCCAGCGGGTATTCGTCGAACGCATTGCTGATGGCGTAGCTGCCGCCGCGCACCGCGTCGTCGAAGCCGCCCATGTGCCAACGGATGGCGATGGCCTCCACGGGCTTCAGGCGGATGAAACGCTCGATGAGATAAACGCTCTTTTCCCCGTGACCGAACGGAAAAGCGTCCTGCACGCTGTAAGAGGGAACCTTTTCCCATTGCCCGGTGGCGTCGTTCTTTACGTTGCGGAACCCCGATTTGTAGTAATTGGCCTTGCACAGGTCGTGCAGCAGAGAAACGAGGGTGAAACTCTCCTTGTTGTCCTCTTCCGTGTAAAAGCGGGACATCAGCACGTTATACACGTTGATGCTGTGCATCACAAGGCCGCATTCGCACGCGCCGTGAAAACGCGTGGAGGCCGGAGCCGTATAAAAATCCGTGGTCGCCAGCCAGTCCAGCAGCTGCTGCGCGCCGGGGCGGGAGACATTTTCGGAAAAAATACGGATAAACTCTGCTTTGTAATCCATACCGTCAGATCTCAAGGTCGTTCAGGATGCCCTTCAGAATGGCCAGCTCGTCGTGGGTGAGGCTGATGCCCTTGCCCATTTTGCTGTTGTCGGGCGCCCAGTCGCGGATGTCGTATTTGGGCTCGCGGTCGTTCCAGCTCACCATATTGAGCTGCCGTTCCCAGCCGTTGGGGCTCTGGGACAGCACCGCGATGCGTTCTGTGATCTCATATTTGAATTCTGCCATAAAACTGATACTCCTCGCAAAAAGTTTCGATATATTCAATCATACTGGATGCGGCCCGCAATTGCAAGTGTGAAAATCCGGGTGAAAAACAAAAAGCAGCGTGGCCCCAAAGGTCCGCGGTGCCTGGATGGAGCGGAATTGTCGAATCCGGAACCGCCGTATACAGGAGCAATCTGCGGCCGCCCCGCAAGCTGCATTCCTGCACATGTGCGCTTTTTCCATCATATGATAATGATGGGAGACAGCCGCAAGCTGTTCCCGAAACGATAAAGGAGAAGAGTATTTTATGGATTATATGGAAGCAGAGCGCCATGAGCGCTGTCCGGTTTGCCCCAAAGAACAAACGCACGTCCATGAAGTCCTTGGCAGTGTCTGGATTGCCGAGGCCGCGACGGACCCTCACAATCATAGATTTGCAGTTGTGACCTGTGATGTGATTCCGGTTGGAACACGTGACCATGTGCATGAGGTGAAATTCAGGACGGATTTTTACGAGGACCATTTTCATGAATTCTCGGGAAGAACGCAGGGCGCGATTCCCGTTGGAAATGGCCGGCACGTCCATTTCCTGGACTCCGTTACAGAGCAAAACGAAGGACACAGGCATAAATTCAGGGTTGCTACCCTGATTGACGACCCAATTGGAGAATAACATGGTGCCGGTATAACCTGAAAATCTGCCCGCCGCCCTTAGCATATCTCCAAACCGGTGCGGTTACAGATATGGAAAAAGGCCGCCGACTTTTGTCGGCGGCCTTTTTTAAGATGGTCGGAGTATTGAGATTTGAAGCCTGTTAAAACGGCTTGAAATCAATACAAAACACCACAGTCTGCAAAAGGTCTGCAATAAATCGGTTTTAATAAGTGCTTTCCGATTCTGTTTTTAAGCGTTTTTTTCTTGTCTTTCAGCCCTCAAAAGTTCATTTAATTTATTTCTCGCATTATGAACCATGCTCGGTTTGAGGGCTAAATATACTTCGTGAATCATTTTGGCGTTTGCATGTCCAACAAGTAAAATCGCTATTTCTTCCGGGACTTCTGCTTCGGCCAGCATGCAAACATACTCGTGGCGAAACTGGTGGGCGCATATATCGGCTTTCCAATCAGTATACGTTACTGTTGTTTCTCGTCCGTTCCTCTTTCTGCGCATGGTTCTTTCGATAGGCTGCGCCATTCCATGTTTACGCCAAAAGCGTATCCACATTCTGCGGTACTCAGAGGCCGTTACAGGCGTTTCTTTAAGCCCGATGATATAAGTCTCGGGTGACATGCTTCTAAGCTGTTGTAGGGCTTGTTTTAGGGGTGAGAGCAACGGTACAGTGCGAACGCCTGCTTCTGTCTTTGTAACAGTGATATGCGGTCGATTGCCGATGAACTCAACGGACTTTGAAACATCGATCAAGTTTTCTTCAAAGTCGATATCGCGGAGCTGTATTGCACAGGCTTCTCCACGGCGTTCGCCGGTACATAAATACACAACCGCCGGGAGCGCTTCCGGATCGTCCAGATTGTCCTTTACTATTTGTACTTGCGTGTCGCTTGGCGGCATTCGCTTGCCTTTTTTTAGCTTTCGTGGCATTTTGGCAAGGTCTGCCGGGTTTCTGAACCCCGCCCACTCGGGAGAATCAATCCATATTTGAAAAATCGAATTAAGAACAGTTTTTTGATTTGATACAGTCGATTGAGCCATTCCGCTGATTGACTTAAGAAACTGTGTTACCATGTACGGCTCAATTTCATCTATGCGCATGCCTTTGAAATATGCCTTAGCGCGTCGGAGCGCTGGACGGTATGCTATTTGTGTTCCGTGTTTCATTTCGCATACCTGACCGTCATATATTTCAGCGACTTCTTCAAAAAGCGGGGCTTTTGGTTTTTCGTCTGCCTGGATTCCCAAAATTTTTTCTGCCGCGCCCTCTGCCCGAGCCATGTCCCGTTTGCGTATCACTTCAGATGGATTTAGGGACGAAAATGAACGGCGTTTTCCGTTTATAGTTTCCTGTAGCTCCCAAACCCCGTTTTCTTTCTGGCGCATGCCCTCTGTAAGTTTTTTGCGTGCCAATTTCAATCCACCCTCCTTCTTTGCGGGAGGAGCGGTTGCCCCTCCAAGATATGCTTTGACAAGCCTACCCCGGAGGTGGTATAATCCGATTGTCAGGGCGGATTATCCTCCAAGGGTAAGCTGTTCTATATAAACGCTTCGGTGCTCCCACGCCGAGGCGTTTTTTGTTGCAACTTTTTATGATGTTTTCGTGGCGTTACGAAAACAAGCATTTCTTTATTTCACCCGGCCGGGTTTATAGTAAGGGTCGTAATTTCTGCATTTTCGTTCAAGCTTTTGAAAATTACAGCACTCTTTTAAATAAAACGGAATCTTTTTTTCAACAGTGTTACGATACACCTTCTGGGCTCTGTTGAAAATGACTTCCCTGTTTTTTTCACAGTAATTGAGTTGGTTCAACAAAAGCATTTTGTATTTTTCATCCTCGATTGCGAGAATGTCAAAATGCAATAAACAAGAGGGAAGGACCGGAATCATATTGTTAAATCCGATGATGCCGAGTTTTCCATCATCCAGTTTCATTACCGGGCCGCCGGATTTTATGTTGGCATGGTTTGGCTTTGGAGATTCAAGCGGAACATAATAGTCAACGCCGTTGATTGAAAGAACGATACCTACATAGGGCCTCCGCTGGCCTTTGTTGAACTGTACGCGCGATTCGATTGAGTGAAGATATCGTATGTATTTATCTTCTACATGATAAAATTGGAATTTCCCCATACATTCCTCCTAATAAAAAATACGGGGCAGTAAAAACTACCCCGCACTTTTTAATTCCTCACTTACGGTAGAGGCTCACCGCTTTTTTCATTCTCTACTTACGGTAAGAGTTCACCGCTTTTTTCATTCCCCTATTTTTCAGGACAGGAAGGGGCTTTCCTCTTTGGGGCAGATGGACTAGACACCAGGTCATAGTTTTCTGCAATGTGAGATCAAGTCTCACACCATTATTATACGCGGAGCATTCTGATTATGTCAAGGTTCTTAGACAATTTTGTGATGGATTGGATATATTTGGCTGAGTTTGAGTGTATTTGCACGCATTTCATATGCACGTGATACAGGATTACACGCGTGTGATGTGTGGGTATTTATTCTCACGGTTGCCGCCGTGGGGCGTTTTTTATTTGTCAACTAATCGTCCTGACACTGACCTTTGGGGCAGCCTCTGCGTGGCAGTATCTCCAACAAGAACTTGCAAAAAACCTTTGCTTCCTCCTCGGTGAGTGCGTCGATCATAGCGTCGCGCTTGACATAATCACGCTCCTGCAAGATTGCAGAGGCTTTTTCGGTGTCCATGTATTGTTCTTTCATGTGGGAACGTCCTTCCGTATGGTTTAGTGGCAAACTTTGCATGGGGAATAGCCTCTTGATTGCGCGGCTTCGATGTTATACGCCCAGTAAGAATCACAGTTTTGGAAGAAATGGCAATCGTATGTATGATAGGCGTATGCATCATCAGAAACAACGAATGCAATATAATTGTCCAAAAAATCGGCTTTTGCACCATAATCAAGGAAATCGCTAAATAAATCTGAGTAATCTTTTTCCAACTCTTTGATTTTATCATTCTTTCTATCAATCGTGCGTTGTAGGTTTTGGGATAATTCGTCAAGGGAAGTAATTGTTGACTGGCTTTCCACGTTTTGTTGATAAAGCATAGTACATGCTATCGAAAGACCTATTACAGACAAGAATAAAATACAAAAAGTTACAATAAGAAGTGGCTTTTTGTTTATTGCCTTCCGAACAAATCTAACTCTTTTCCCACAATTCGGGCATTTTGTAACGTCGTCTCCGCACTCTGCGCCACAATGTTTACAAAACATAAAATCACCTGTTTGGTTTGTTATTCATATTGAGAGACACATTCTTTGCAACGTTCATAGCCAAATGCAATTGCTTCTTCTGGTGTATTGAACCATATTTTATCTCTATAATCATCAGAGCCGTCATGAACATAAACCCAGTGATATGTATCCCCATCGATTGGTGCCCATACAGGACCATACGCTGCGATTCTAGCATTTTTAAGCTTTTCAAACGATTTTTTATCGGCGGGATGTTCTGCATCTATGACAATATCACCATCAATTCCAAAATGATATGGGAAATGTACAGAAAAAGAATTATCATCCCATGGCTCATACCCATCCATGACATCGTTGCATTTTTTGTCGAAAGGCAAATAAAGCGTATGAATGTAATATCCGTATTCGTCCGATTCTATATCGGCAATACAAAAAATGGCTCCATAGATTTCAGATCCGGCAGAATCAATGCTCAAATATGCTTCATATTGTCCACTTTTAGGGCCTCGTGAACAACCGGATAGAGCGACACAAAAAAATACTGCCACAATAACTGCCAATATACGCCGCATTATCGCACCTCCATAGGCTTACTATATTTTACTTGTTATTGCAACTCACGTCCAATGCAGCCAGCCAACGGCTTTGACTACGATGCAGGTTTTTATTTACCGCATACTTCATTCAAATACATTTCTGCAACTTCACGGCGAACACCGAGACGGGCTGCCAAATTATCCACTGGCTCCCCTTCGAACAAAACGTCGTTGGGCCACGGTGCGCGCATACATGCAGCAAATAAATCCGCCTCGCGTTCATAGTGATCCGTTTTTAGATAAGTCGTTCGATTCAAAAATACCCGATTTACACCTCTGTGCAATATGTAGTGCGCAAGCTCATGGGCCTCTACAAACTTGCGCTCACAATCGGTGAGATTGGAATTTATTGCAACAAACGGCATTTTCTCAATGCAGTTGTATATACCGCGAAGATTCGTCATTGGGATATACGCTATTTCGATTCCGATACTGGCCATAATCGTCGCTGCATCGGATGTGCCATATTGAGCTACTAGATTTTGCGCACGCTTCAAAATCTTCACAGCACAACCCTCTCACTTTTTGTTTTTGTTCTTGTACGGATTGTATTTTTCTCTGTTTTTGATTCTCGCCATTTCATATCCAACAGTGATGGCACGCCGCAAGTCCTCCAAGGCTTCATCGCTGGCGGGATCACCGTCAAACATTAAATCCTTTTCATTCTCGAGGCTAGCCATAAAGGCGTCAACCTTTTTGGCTATATCTTTTTGTTCTTTAATACTAAGCCCGTTCCGGCTCTCCGGGGCGGGCTTTTCTTCGTTTCCAAGTAGGTAGTCCACGGATACGCCGAACATTTCTGACAATTTTTGCAAGTATTCTCCAGTTGGAGCTGTTCCGCTAAGCCAATTTGCAACGGTGGTTGCAGAACAACCAACGGTTTTTGAAATTCGATATTTGGTTATTCCATCTCTTTGCATTAAGTGTTCAAGCCTTTGGGAAAAACTCACAAAAATCACTCCTAAAATATTCCATAATATTGGAATGTTTTGGCTTGACTATTCCAATGCTATGGAATATAATTGAAGTACAGTAAGCAGTTTAAGAACAAAAACGCCTGCGGTAACAAGTGTTTTTGCAGCAACGGAGTAGTCATAGGCTTTATTTATTCCATATTATTAGACTACCACTTTACTGGAATACTGTCAACGGATAGGGGGTGATTTTTTGTCATTTTCTGAAAATTTGGTGAAACTGCAAAACGAAAAAGGTGTTTCTGATTACAGATTAGCTAAAGATTTGCAGTTGTCTCCTACAACAGTCAGCAACTGGAAAGGAGGGGCGGTGCCTTCAATCGAACGTGCTCATGCGGTTGCTTCCTACTTTGGCAAAACCGTAGACGAGATGATGAAGTAAACTGCCGCGCTCGATGAGCTAATCGCAGAGAAGTCTGCACAATCAGAATAGCAGGAAATATGTACCATAAAACGGACAGAAAGAAGAGGTGAAAGAGATGGATAATCAACAGATAAGAGAAACGCTCGAAAAGCAGCTGCAACTACTCTCCGAGCGTTCACATGAATCGGATTTGCCTGTGCCATTTATTTGTGATTTAACGCAGGTAATGGTGCAAGTGGCAAAGGTTATTTGCTGTATTTAGCCTTGGCATTTTCATAAGCAGATTCGAAAGAATTGCTTATACGAAAATAAGCATCCCAATATAATTGACACATTGCTTCGGGAGTTGCGCCATTGGAACTCATGTTTTGTACATATAACATGGCAAGGGCTTCCGTACAATTTCGGGGAAACATTGAATTTTCCATTTTAAACACCTCCTTTCTTTTCGCAGTATAGCACATAGGAGGTGCACTGACTACCTGCTCGGGCGGGCAGAGAGATGAGAAGTGAGGAGGTGAAAGAGATGATAATGAATGTAAAATTCGACAATGAAGAAATCATGAATTTGTTTCAACAGGCAAAAGAACAGATTGACGCATTGCGAACGACAACGATGCGGTTAAACGCGGTACTTGGCATAGCTGTAGAAAAAGAGCCGCCGGACGAGACCAGCGGCAGCAAATGATCTATTTTGCAATTGCGGAAAGGGCTTCTGATAAGGATACGGCCAATTCATTTATAACTGGCGGAACAGGAGGTGAAAGAGATGGATACTGAAAAAATCAACCGTCTAACCGACGCGCTGCTCGCGTTTGTAGAGCGGGCATCAAAAGAGGCGGCCAGCGAAACAGAAGTGGAAGTTCTGCCGCAAGTCGCCTCTATGCTGGTTGAGATTATCAAACTGATTGTTTAAGAAGGTAAATATGTCAGCACTTGTAATTTTTGCACTATGTCTTTTTATACCGATGCTTTTGATAGTGTTTGTATTCTGGTTTTTTATGATGGATGGATGGCGAGACTGTTTGGATTTTTGGGATGAAATTAAAGAACGCAGGAGGCGTTAATCAAACTTATGTTTCCGTTAGTGCTCAAAGAGCTGAAAGAGAGATGAACACTACGTTTTACATCGCTTTACTCACAGGGGCAATCCTCGGCGGGATTATTGGCGCAGGAATGGAGCGCAGAACGAACAAAATCTTGAAAATGGTGCGTCGGATTCAGCAGCATGAGCCGTATGCGCTTTTGCATTTATCTATGAAATATTTCTGGCCCGAGGAGCAGAAAGGAAATCAGATCAATGACACAACAGCAGGCGAATAACTTACTTATGGAGCAATGGTTTCGGCTGCACAAAACACCGTCTGAACGGTGGGCGGAGGAATGCAAAAGGCTTGCTCCATTTGACACGCTGGACGAATATCTTTCGGCAGTATCTGTTAAACACTTCGGTGAAGATGTTTTGAACAGTTTCCGGTCTCACCGTTCTGTTAAAGCAAAAATAGAAACGCTTCAATCAAAAATGTTGATGCTACTCCGAAAAGCGAGAGCGAGGTAACAAATTGCATGACTTTTGAAACAATACGGTTAATCACAGCTCTAGCCGCCTTGGCGCTATCTATCAGCGGAATCGTGAAAAAGAAAAGGGCAATTCAATATGCCGGACAGGTAATTGGAATAATGATTGTTTTTTCCTTTTTCATTATTGGATAAACAAACTTGAAAGTGAGGTGAAGCGATTGAAACGTTGTTTGATGTGCCGAATCATGGACGCATTACTGGATCCGATTCCGAAAGCGTTCAAACGCCAAGGTAACGATGCCGGGAAAGTGCTTTACTATCAAACCCAAAATGAAAGCTACCGCAGGCGCAAGCACTTGCAATACCGCAATCTTCTCTTGTCGGCGCTTATATGCTTTTTCCTCGGCCTCGTTGTGCAAATGTTCTTTAAGTTTTTCTAACATTTTTTGTATGAGACGTGGACAAGCCCGGAAAGGAGGCGATACGATGCCGCGCGAAAAGGAATTATTTTACCCAACGTTGGAACGCATTCGCTCAACGGCAGACCGGATGTTCCCGGATAAAATCGTGTACAAGCAGACAGAGGCCGCAAAGATCATGGGTGTTTCGGTAACTACATTGTGGAGGAAGGGGCTGACTGGCGGTGAAATCACATGCGAGCAACTTGCGCGGGTGTTTGCGTAGCAAGGAGCCTAACCCGTTCTGCCTGCGTCTCCCGCGCGGCCTGCGCGGATGGACAAGCCTTATTTACAAGGTGGTACTGCTCGCATCCGTACTGCCTGTACTAGACGGCCTGCAGGCGATAGGCCGGGGCAACTCGGACATGCTGCCGGGTCTTGAAACGCTGGCGTTTGGGCTGGTGTTGGTGCTGGCTGGGATTGGCGGGTACATAGCTGTAAGAGAGGAGGAAAAACATGAAAATAACGCATGAGACGCGGCGTGAGAGCTTTGAGCAGCTTGACCCGAGCGGGCGAAAGGCGGCTATCTTGGCAGAGCTTGAGCGCGGCGATGGCACGGCACTGGAAATCATGCGTCGAATGGGTTTTACGGATCCGAACCGAGTAAGGCCGCGTTTGAACGAGCTTGACCGTGCAGGATACATATTCCAGGTCGGAAAACGCCGTGACCCTTACACGGGTGTTGAAGGTGTCATATACAGCAAAAAATGCCCTGCCCGCGCTACCAACACGGACAAGGCAACAAAGAAAAATACACTATCTATAAAATACACCGAAAGAGGGCGTTTGTCAAATGGCATATAGTAACGACGAATTTGCGTATGGCATTTTTGCGCCGGAGTTATCGCATGCGGATGAGCTGAAAAAAGAGCGTATTGAAGAACTTCTTGCCAAAAAAGATGCACTCCAGACTGAACGCTTTGAACTGGATGCTCAAATCGAAGAAATAGACGAGGAGCTGGCAGATCTGGAGGTGGGAGCTTGAATCCCATCACGGAGGATTTCCCAGCTGGCATACAGGAATTTGAAGCGCTGTATCTGACGGATCCGTTTTGGTTCCCAAAAGGGAAAAAGGTCTGCAGGTACTGCCTGATTGGATGCCGGTATGAGGAGGATTTTAAACGGTTCAGCTGCCGGTTCACAGGTGAATGGCTGCTGGAACCATTTAAGGAGCGCGGGCACTTTTGCCCGCTGAAGGAGAAAAACAATGGAGAGAAATGACGGTAAAATCCATATCCCAGCGAGAACCAAAAAGTACACCAACAATAACCGTGCACAGATTTGGATAAGCACGGAAGCATATAACGCATTGGTTGACGTGTATAACGAGAGCACGCTTTCGATGACACAGCTCGGCAGCATATTCATTTTGAACGCAGCTGAACGTGTCGTGTTTGACAAGGAGGAATGACTTATCGGAATCCCTGTATTGATTCTAGGCGAGAGCGGGAGCGGAAAAAGCGCGAGCCTGCGGAACTTTGAGCCGGGTGAGATCGGTATTTTCAATGTGGCCG
>OLOS01001506.1_pt1 | contig 18810 bp, 9 predicted proteins | sample 1672631 | NCBI WGS metagenome assembly OLOS01 (sample SAMEA3136707, study PRJEB25190) | human gut metagenome | biome: human gut; feature: human-associated habitat; material: faeces | place: Austria | collected 2013 | reverse complement strand
ATGCTCGAGCGTGCGGCGCACGAGCGTCTCCACGGCCGGGCTCTTGGCCAGATTCGTCGTGCCGGGCATACCGCCCGGGAGCACGACCAGCTCCGGAGGCGCTGCCAGCAGCTCCGGCAGCGTGCGGTCGCACGTGACGGGCACGCCGTGCGCACCGACGACGGTGTGCGCGTCCTCAATGGAGACCGTATACGTCTCCAGACCGGCGCGGCGGAGAATGTCGAGCGTGATCAGACCCTCGCACTCCTCCAGACCTTCGGCAAACAGCAGATAACATTTGGACATAACAGGTTCCCCTTTCTTTCGTAATCCGTTTACATGAGCGGCGCTACCAGCTTGAGCAGCGCGGAAGTGATGCGCGTGTGCAGCGGGATGCGCGCAAGGTCGCCGTGCGTGACGATCTGCGACTGGGCGCGCGTGGCGTCAAAGTCGGCCACAATGTCCGCGATGCACGGACAGTCATAGAGGTACACCGCATTTTCAAAGTGCAGGTACAGGCTGCGGTAATCAAGGTTGATCGTGCCGACGACGGCCTTGCAGTCATCGCTGACGAACACCTTCGCGTGCACGAAGCCGGGCGTGTACTCATAGATCTTGACGCCGGCGTCGAGCAGCTCGCGGTAGTGCCCCTTGGCGAGCGCAAAGGCAAACTTTTTATCCGGCACGTGCGGCAAAATGAGCTCCACATCCACACCGCGCTTGGCCGCGAACGTGAGCGCCATGACCATCGTCTCATCGAGGATAAGGTACGGCGTAAAAATGCGCACATAGCGCTCGGCATGGCTGAGGATGTCGAGATACACGCTCTCGCCGACGCGCTCCTCGTCGAGCGGACTGTCGGCATACGGCAGGACATAGCCACCCGCCTCCGGCAGCGGCGGCAGCGGCACGTTGAGATACCGGCCGTAGGAATCCGTATCCGGCTCGCGCTCATCCATGCCCCACATCTGCAGGAACATGAGCGTGAGCGAGCGCACGGCCTCGCCCTCGAGCCGCACGGCAGTGTCCTTCCAGACACCGTAGACGCTGACGAGGTTTGCATACTCGTCGGCAAGGTTCACGCCGCCGGTGAAGCCGACGCGCCCGTCGATGACGGCGATCTTGCGGTGGTCGCGGTTATTATAGTAGGTGCTGACAAATGGGCGCAGCGGCGCGAACATCTTGCAGCGGATGCCGAGCGCCTCCATGCGCTTGGGATAGCCGTAGGGCAGGCGGTAGAACGTGCACGTGCCGTCATAGAGCACACGCACCTCGACGCCGGCACGCACCTTTTCCTCCAGGATCTTGAGGATGCGCCCCCAGACGTCGCCCTCCTCAATGATGAAGTATTCGAGGAAGATGAACCGCTCCGCCGACTGCAGCGCGTCGAGCAGGGCGCCGATCTTATCCTGCCCCATGGGGTAGTAGGTGACGGCGGTGTTTTCATACACCGGATAGTCGCCGGAGCGCAGCGTGTACTCGGCGAGGTTGTGCACCTCGGGCAGCTCGGTACGCAGGCGCGCCATGAGCTCGGTCTGCCGCGGCACATACTGCACGGTGCTCACGATGCTCTCCTGCACGCGGCGGTTTGCGTAGCGGTGGCCGATATCGAGCTGCACGAACAGGTACAGCAGCACGCCGAACGCGGGCAGCGCCATGACGAGCACGATCCATGTGATCTTCGTCGTCGCGCTGCCGGGCTTGTTGACCAGATAGATGATGAGCACGACCGCCAGCACGTGCATGACGCCGGACAGCGCGGGGTAAAAGCGGCCGAGATAGTGCGCGCCGAGCGCCATGATGGCGACCTGAAGCAGCAGCAGCACAACGATGACCATCGTGCGGCCGAACACAATGTCCAGCAGGCGGCGCTTGCCGCGGCGCAGCAGACGGATCTCGTAGTCGTCCTCAAACCAAACCTTGCGCACAAGCGCACCTCCCTTGCACAGGCATTCCGGTGCAAGCACACCGGTCAGGATATTTTTATATTATAGCGGAAATCCGGAAAACGTTCAAGGCATTCCGGCGGTTTTCAAGCCGCGGCGCGCAAAAAAGAAACCCGGCTGCGGAGAGATCCTCCACAGCCGGGGGAGTTTGTCAAAAAGTAATACTTTTTGACAAGTGGGGCTGCGGCCTGACTGCAGCGCACGCGCCGTCCGCCAAAAGCGAACGGCGCGCACGTTTGCAGGCCGAGAAGTATTTTCTTCGCCGCACATGTCGCCGAAGAAAATGATTCGACTTTCTTTCGCCGCTCCGGCGGCGAAACTCTACGAGGTTCTTTGACAAGCAGCCGGTGGCAGGTTCGGTTTCAGGTCTCGCTCTGCGGCGCATCCGGCGGCGTGACCGGCAGGGTGAACTCCGCCGTGAAATCATCGCCGTCGCTGTGCGTGATGAATTCGCCGCCGAGCAGCTTCAGGATCGCCGCACAGGTGCGCAGGCCGATGTGGTTGCTCTCGACGCGCGCAAGCTCGCGCCGGGCGCGGTTGGCAAAGCAGACGTGCAGCCGCTCGCCCTCGCACTCGGCCAGAATGGTCAGGCAGGAGGCGGGGTCGGCGTACTTTTCCATGTTCGACAGGAGGTTATCCGTCACGCGCTTGAGCATCTGCGCATCGGTCGTGACGGTGCAGGGTGTGCCGAGCGGCAGAAGATTGACGTCAAAGCCGCGGCTGCGCAGCTCCTCCGCGCACTCACCGAGCAGCTGCGCACAGAGGATCTGCGCGTCATACGGCTCGGGGTGCGTCTCCTGTTCGCCGCGGCTGAAGACGAGAAAGTACCGGAACATCTCCCCCGTCAGATCCTTGAGCTGATAGGCCTTGTCGCGGCTTGCAAGCACGTAGCGCCGCAGATCCTCCGGAAGCTGCGCCTGCTGCATCTCGAGCAGGTCGAGATAGCCGACGAGCGATGTGAGCGGGTTGCGGATGTCGTGCGACATGGCGGTGATGAGGTCGCTGTTGGCCTGCCACGCGGTCTGCTCGTTGCGCGTGCGCTCGACGATCATCTCACGCATGGTGTTGACGTTCTGCGCGAGGCGCGCAAGCTCGTCCGTGCCCGTGACGGGGATCGTCTGGTTGAGCGCGCCGGCTGCGCTCACGGCCTCCGACAGGCGCGTGACGCGCCGCGTGAGCCACCGCGTGAAGCCAAAGGCAATGCACGAATAGGCCGCGAACGCCACCACGAGCGCGCCGATCTGCACGTAGCCGAACAGCCGCGACTCGGAGTAATCGCACACGGCGACACGGTACTCCCCGTCGGCAAACTGCATGGAATAAAAGCTGTAGCCGAGCGATGCAAGGTCGTTTTGCGTCGTGTCGTCGAGCAGCAGGTTCGTGCCCCAGGTTCCGGATTCATACGGGTCGCCCTCGGCCTGATAGACGATGACGCTGACATTTTTCTCTCTGCGCAGCCACTGCTCGATGGCCACCGTGTCGCGCGTGGAAACGTCGTTGCTCGCCACATACTGCTGCAGGCTGCGCTCATGCCGCTGGTTGCGCAGCTCGACCGCCTCGTCGGCCATATAAAAGCGGTTGATTGACCACACGCCGAGCCGGTAACAGCCGAAATAGCACCCGACACCCACGGCCAGCGACAGGATGAGCGCAAGGATCATGCGCGCACTGATCGAGGCGCGCCACTTCTTAATCAATCTGATACCCCTTTCCCCAGACGGTGCGGATCAGCGTCGGGTTGGACGGATCGTCCTCGAGTTTTTTGCGCAGCTTGAGAATGTGTACCATGACGGTGTTGGCCGAGCTCGGCAGGAATTTCTCATGCCAGACATCCTCATAGAGCTTGCGCGCGGACACGGACGTGCCGCGGTTGGCGATGAGGTATTGCAGCAGCTCAAACTCCGTCTTGGTCATCTCGACGGCGTGACCGTTTTTGCACACGGTACCCTTGTCGCGGTTGATCTCGAGCGCGTCGATGACGGTCGGCGCGTCGCCCTTGCCGTGGTAGACACGGTAGCGCCGGATGAGCGAATCCACGCGCAGGAAGAGCTCGTGGTTGGAAAAGGGCTTGACGAGATAGTCGTCGCCGCCGCTGCCGTAGGCGTCGCTCATGTCACCGGGCTGCGCCTTCGCCGTCAGAAACAGGATCGGCGCGACACTGTAGCGCCGGATCTCGCCGCAGGCGGCGACGCCGTCCATGCCGGGCATCATGATGTCCATAATAATGAGGTCATAGTCCGGCTGTGCGCGCACGCACGCGACGGCACGCAGGCCATTTTCGGCCTCGTCGACCTCGTAGCCTCGCGACGAGAGCAGAATATGCAGAATGTTGCGAATGTCCGGCTCGTCATCCACGACGAGGATGCGAGCGGGGAACTGGGGGTTTTCCATCGTATCACCTCTGGGCTCTATCCTAACACATCCGCCCCGCGTGCGCACAGGGGCAAATGGCAGCTTTAAGAAAAATTAAGTGAAAAAGCCCGCCGGAGCTTGTCTCCGGCGGGCAAAATGTTTCGTTTCAGGGCTTCGCGCTTCAGGCTCTATGCAGCACGTTGCGGCTAAACGCCATGAGGATCGTCGCAACCTGCTCGCGCGCGGCGCTGCCCTGCGGGCTCAGGTAGACGGTGCCGCCGTCCCCCACGCCGCTGATCAGACCCAGCGCGACCGCGGCGGACAGATCCGTGCGCGCCCACGGCGAGACCCGCGCTCCGTCCGGGAACTTGGTGAGGTCAGCCTTTGCGCCGGACAGATCGACCTGTGCGATCTTTTTGGCGTAGCTCATGAGCATCACCGCGACCTGCTCACGCGTCACGGCTGCGTCCGGTGAGAAGGTCGTCGCGCCCGTGCCGGTGGCGACACCGGTCTGGTAGGCCCAGAGCACCGCGTTCTGATACCAAGCCTGCGTGAGGTCGGTAAACGGCGTCTTGCCGCTGACCGCCGGCGCGCCCGCAAGCTGATAGAGCATCTGCGCCATCTGCGCGCGCGTAGTCGTCATCTTCGGCGCAAACCGTCCGTTGCCGACGCCGGACATCAGACCGTTTTGCACACAGTAGCGGATGCCGGGATACGCCCAGCTGTTCTCATCGACGTCGATGAACTGCGTCATCGGGTCAGCCTTCGTCAGATTCGTGCGCCAGAGCTGTGTGCCCATGAAGGGGTTGGCCGTGCCGATGACCATCCAGCCCTCTTCATCGTTCGTGGCGAAGGCGCGCAGACCGTGGTTGAACGGATCGCCGAAGCCGTCGCGCGTGAGCGTTTCGAGCGTGAGCTTGCCGCCTTCCGACGAGATGGCATACAGACCGAAGCCGCGCGTGGCGGTCGAGAGCTTGCCGAGGCAGATGCACAGATCTTTCATGTTCTCCAGCTCCGTGATGCGCACAAGCGCGTCATAGAGCTTCTTGAGCGCCTCGGGCAGCTTGCCGCTGAGGCTTGCATAGAGGTCGTTCGCCTTCTGGTAGAGCGCGACAAAGCCCTCGATGTCGTTCGTCTCGACGAGGTCGGTCAGCTCGGTGAGCAGCTCGTTGAGCTCCCGGAGCTGGCGCAGCGTGTTCACGCTGTAGCGGGCGTTGTAAATGCCGTCCTTGAGCGCCTGACGCAGGGTGTCATGCTGTGCGTCGGTGAAGGAGAAGAGCTCAGGGCTCTCGTCATTGACCGCGTCGACCGCGGCGTCAATGGCGGCATCGGGATCGGCATCCGCCGCCATGAGCGTGCCGTCGCCGTTTTTATCCTGATTCAGCAGCAGCTTGAGCAGCACCCGCAGGTAGCCGATCTGGCTGGCCCATTCCTCGCGCGACATCTTGAGCAGGTCGCCGTTGGTGAACTGACCGAGCGGCTCAAGCAGAGAGCTGGTGTCGAACGTGCCGAGGAAGAGCTTGCCGTCAAAGACCTTCGACTGCCAGAAATACTGGTTTTCATAGTCGCCGAAGCCGGAGCGCTTGCACAGGATGCCGCCGGCCGGGAACATCTTTGTCCGCTCGCCGACGACGAGCTCCATCTGCTCGCTGCCGTCGCTGCCGATGGACATCCGGTAGAGGTTCACCGACTGCTCCAGGTTGCGCGCGAGGAAGCCGAAGTCCTGATCGAACATGAGCTCCTCGAGCGGGATCTCCTCGTCGTTGTATTCGCCGATGTAGAGATAGCCGTCATAAATGCACAGATTGCAGGCCGCGGCGCGCGTGCGCGCGGGGTCGATGCCGAAGGTGTACTTCGCACCGTCGGCCTTGTCGCCGACGACCGGCGTCCACGTCCATGCCGCGGGGTCGCTCCAGTCGCCGGAGCAGTCGCCGCGCACGATGGCGAACGAGCGCATATTGTCGCCCACGCGCGTAGCAGGCGTGCCGGTGCACATGGCGACGTAGAGACTGCCGTTATACTCGACCATCTCCCAGATGCCGCCGCCGTAGACGCTGTCGACATAGTGCACGGCCGGGTAGTTAAAGAGATCGGACTGCGTGGCGATCTTCGTGAAGCCCTGCGACGGGTTGTCGCTGATGAGCAGGTAGCCGCCGTCGACGCCGACGTTGCTGATGACGAGCTTGCCGTCATAGACCGCCATGCCGCGGATGCCGGTGCAGACACCCTCTTTGTACGCCTGTACGTACTCCTGCATATTGGAAAGCCCCGTATAGACGCACTGGAAGCTGTCGTTGCTCGGGTCGACCTCATAGATGCTCGGCAGGCCGACGCGGCCGTTGGCGGTCACGCTGCCGCAGAAATAGATCTTATCCTTATAGAGAATGGCGTTGCGGAACAGCGGCGTGACGCCGTTGAGGGAGTTTGCCATGATGAGCTTGACCTCCCCGGTGTGGACGTTGATCTTGACAAGGATGCCGTCGGAAACACCGCCGTCCTCCTCACCGTAGAAAAACGTGCCGTTAAAGACGGCGTTGAGCTCGGCGCGCATGACCTCCTCGTCAAACTTGTGCCCCATGACGTTGTCCATGGCCGAGAGGGTCTTGCCCATGGCGGCGTAGCACGTGCCGACATAGACATAGTCGCCGTAGGCCATGGCTGCCCAGGAGTAGCTTTGTCCGCGGTCGCCCTGCCCGTCGGCGCCTTCGACCGTGCCGGTCACGGCAACCGTACCGTCTCCGGTGTAGTCGACCAGACCGTCCGGCTGGCCGGGCGCCTTGTCTGCGTGTGAGATCTTGCCGAATGTATAGTCTCCGGCGCCGTAGGTATACGGTGTCGCAGAGTAGCCGCCGTCGGCAGCAAATGCCGGTACGGCCAGGCTTACCACCATGGCAGCCACCAGCAGCAGGGTCAACATCTTGCGCGTTCTCTGTTTCATCACTGCGCTCCTTTCCAAATGTTACAAATACTCAAAACTGCAATACCAACCTGTAACTTTATTGTAACATCCGCGCAGGAGATGTCAATGCATTTTTCCCGTTTTTCTGTGTCAATTGCGCGTGTCCGCGCAAGTATTTTCCTTTTTTCTTCCATTAGCAGACTTTTATTTCCTTCTTTGTTGCAAAATTATGGAGCACACACGCGAGCAATAACAAAACCGGCGTCCAAAAACAGGACGCCGGTTCGGTATCAGGGAGCAATGCACGCACGCGCGCTCCAGCCGTTTGCTCACAGCTCCGGAATGGGCTCGTTCCAGACATTCAGTCTGCGGCAGAACTGTGCGATCATGACCGCCATCTGCTCGCGCGTGGCGCTGCTCTGCGGCTCAAGGCGCAGGCCGCCCGGGGCCGGAATGCCTTTGATCAGCCCCAGATCGCACGCCCAGTTCATGGCCGTGCGCGCATAGTAGGAGATGCTCTCACGATCCTGAAACGGGAAGAGCGCATCCCACATATAGGGGGTGTATCTGTCGAGCACCCGATCCGCAAACCCGGCCAGGAACACCGCGACCTGCTCGCGCGTGACGGGCGTGTCCGGTGCGAAGGTCGTCTCGCTCACGCCGGACGTCACGCCGGTCTGGTACGCCCAGAGCACCGCGGTCTTGTACCAGTCGGCCGTGAGATCGGTAAACGGCGTCTCGCCGCTGACCTCCGGCGCGCCCGCAAGCCGATAGAGGATCTGCACGAGCTGTGCGCGCGTGGTCAGCGTCTTCGGTTCAAACCGGCCGCCGCCGACACCGGCCATGAGCTCATAGTCGACGCAGTACTGGATGTCCTCATACGCCCAACTGTTGGGGTCAACGTCGTTAAAGCGCTCGCTCACGGGCACCCGCGGGGGAAGCTTGGGGATCTCCTCGGTGCGCGTGGCATTGCAGACGTAGTTCCTGCAGGTATAGGTGCGCACGCCGGTCGTAGTCTCCGTCGGCAGCGTCGTCACACGGCCGATGCCCCAGTAGTGGCCGCTGGCGGGGAGTGTCATTTCCTCCGTGTGACCGCAGCCGTCGTCGGTGCAGGCGCGGGTGCGCTTGCCCTCGGTCGTGCAGTTCGGGTCCGTGCCCGTCCAGGAACCGTAGTGGTGGATGGGCGCGTTGAAGTTCACGCTCACGCCCTCCGGCAGCGCGTTCTCGCCCTTGGTCAGCTGGGCCCACTCGGCCTCGGTTCCGCTGTAGTCGATGGCCGTGAGCGCGGTGCAGCCGGTGAAGGCGCCCGCGCCGATGCTCGTGACGCTCTTCGGGATGAGCACGCTCGTCAGCGCGGCGCAGCCGGCGAAAGCAAAGTCGCCGATCGTCTTCAGGCCGTCCGGCAGCTGAACGTCCGTCAGGCTCAGGCAGCTGGTGAAGGCCTGCGCCTCAATGGTGGTGAGGCTCGCCGGGAACGTGACCGCCGTCAGCCCCTGACAGTAGCGGAACGCGCCCGTCTTGACGGTCTGCACCAGGTCGGGAATTTCATAAGCCGTGCACCTGTTCGGCGCGGCCAGCATCTGTTCGCCGTCCACGGAGATGAGGCCGCCGTTGTAGATCTTGAGATACAAGCCCTTGCTGGTCTCAAAGGACACGAGGTTGACGCAGCGGGCCAGCACATCCTCGGCGACGCCGCAGATCTTATACCCGAGGTCAATGTGCGTGACGACGGTCCAGTCGCCGTTCCAGCAGTCGGCCGTGGCAACGCCGCTGCCGTAGAAGGCGAGCGTTGTGCCGTCGATTTCCAGCTCGGCGCGCACAGCGTCTGCCGCGAAGGCCGCCGGCACGAGCGCGAGCATCAGGCTCAGGACAAGCAGGATGCTCAGAAGTTTCTTTCTCATACCATTTCTCCTTTTCAGTAAAGTGGGTCTCAGACAGCGTGCCGCTTTTGAAACGGCAGGCTGTTTGGGCTGTGTTTATCTGCCCGCGTCCCTCACCGCGGGTCATTGTTTGAGATAGTCCTCCACGCGCAGCGCCGTGTCGATGCCGGAGTAAAACCCCATCAGAATGGTTGCGATCTGCTCGCGTGTCGCGCTGCTCTGCGGGCACAGGAACGTACCGTCATCCGTCCGCACGCCAGAGATGAGGCCGAGCGAGACGGCATCCGCCATTGCGTCCCGCGCCCAGGAGGAAACGCGGCCGCCGTCCGGAAACGCCGCGAGATCCGCCGCTTCGCCGCTGTTGCGCATATTGAGGACTTTGTTGGCAAACGCCAGGAACATGACCGCGATCTGCTCGCGCGTGACGGATGCGTCCGGCGCGAAGGCCGTCTCGCTCACGCCGGATGTCACACCGGTCTGGTACGCCCAGAGCACCGCGTCCTTGTACCAGTCGGCCGTGAGGTCGGTAAACGGCGTCTCGCCGCTGACCTCCGGCTCACCGATAAAGTGATAGAAAATCCGCACGATCTGTGCGCGCGTGGTCGGCGTCTTCGGTTCAAACCGGCCGCCGCCGACGCCGGCCATATAGTCCATCGTATAGCAGAAGTCGATGCCCGGGAACGACCAGCTGCTCTCGCTGACATCCGCAAAGGCGTCGGCAGCCGTGACGACATCCATCTGTGTCTCATAATAAACGGTAGCGCCCGCCGGCAGCAGACGGAAGCACGGCTGGGTCATGCGCTGCCACTGCTCCCACGTTCCGGTGTAGTAGACCTCCTTGAGCTGATCGTCACCCGCGAACACGCCCTGCTCGCCCATGGAATTCATCTCGACCGGGATGCCGATGTACATCAGGCGCGTGCAGTTGGAAAAGGCGTAATTTTCAATGCAGTACATGCTCGTCGGCAGGGAAACGACCGCAAGGCCGCTGCCCGAGAATGCGTACTCGCAGATGTACCGCACACCGTCGGGCACAGTATAGCGGACGCCGGGACGCGCCGCCGGGTAGGCGACGAGCGATGTGCCGTCGGCGGTCATGAGCACACCGTCGCGCACGGTAAATCTCCGGTTGCCGCCTCCGGCCATCGAGATGCTGCGCAGGCGCAGGCAGTTGGGAAACGGGCTGCCATACACCGCCGTCAGCGCCTGGGGCAGCTCGACGGACGTCAGGCTGATGCAGCCGGCAAAGCACCGCTCGAAGAGCGTGGTCAGCGTAGACGGCAGCTGCACGCTTGTGATTTCCGTGCAGCCGGCGAAAGCATACGCGCCGACGGACGTGACCCCCTCGCGGATGACGACCTCCTTGACGGCCGCGCCCTTCCACGGGGCGGGATCGGTCTCGGAATAATCACGGATCTGCCCGCTGCCGTCAATGGTGAGTCTGCCGTCAGTGCCGAGCGTCCAGGTGACCCCGGTGCCGCAGGCGCCGCTGCCGACGGCGTCCGCCGCGAAGGCGGCCGGCACGAGCGCGAGCATCAGGCTCAGCACAAGCAGGATGCTCAGAAGTTTCTTTCTCATACCATTTCTCCTTTTTTCAACAAAGTGGGTATTAAAAAGAATACCATCCCCACCCTGGAAATGGCAAGACTTTTTGCACAATTTTTTGCTTATTGTACTGGATTTTTTTGTGCAATGTAAGACCGGCGCTCCCATTTGGGAGCGCCGGTCATCAGCTTGTCCAAAAACCTCGTAGAGTTTGCGCCCGCAGGCGCAAAGAAAGTCCAATCATTTTCTTCGGCGACATGTGCGGCGAAGAAAATACTTCTCGGCCTGCAAACGTGCTCTCTGTCCACCTCAGGCGGACAGAGAGTGCGCTGCAGTCAGGCCGCAAACCCCTTTGTCAAAAAGTAATACTTTTTGACAGCCTCAAGACCGGCGCTCCCATTTTGGGGCGCCGGTCCTGAAAAAATATACGTATGTGCTTATGCCTCGAGCTGCTGCGTGACCCAGGCGATCTGCACCTCGACGCTCGGCACGGACGTGCCGCCGTAGGATACGCGCCGCGTGACGCAGTTTTTGAGGTCGATGGCGGCATACACACCGTCGTCAAAGAGCGCGCTGAAGGTCTGAAACGTCTCGAGCGGCAGTTTTTCGAGCACGGTGTCATGCGCGATGCAGTACGCCACGAGCTCGCCGGAGATCTTGTACGCGCTGCGGAAAGGCAGTCCCTTCGTGACGAGGTAGTCCGCGAGGTCGGTCGCGTTGAGGAAGCCCGTCTGCGCCGCGTGGAGCATCTTGTCGGCGCGCACAGTCATGGTGGCGAGCATCGGCGCCATGACGCGCAGGCACATCTTCACGGTGTCGACCGCGTCGAACACGGCCTCCTTGTCCTCCTGCATGTCCTTATTATATGCCAGCGGCAGCCCCTTGAGCGCCGTGAGCATGGCGATGAGGTCGCCGTAGACGCGGCCGGTCTTGCCGCGCACGAGCTCGGCCATGTCGGGGTTTTTCTTCTGCGGCATGATCGACGAGCCGGTCGTGTATCCGTCCGAGAGCTGCACGAACTGAAACTCCCAGCTCGACCAGAGCACGAGCTCCTCGCTCAGGCGCGAGAGGTGCATCATCTCGATCGCGCAGGCATCGAGCAGCTCGACGCAGAAGTCCCGGTCGGACACGCCGTCGAGACTGTTGCGCGCCACGTCGTCAAAGCCGAGCGCGTGCGCCTCAAAAAACCGGTCGGTGTCATACGTCGTACCGGCAAGGGCACAGCAGCCGATGGGCGAGACGTTCATGCGCCTGACCGCGTCGCGCAGGCGGTCAATGTCACGCAGGAACATCATGGCATAGGCCATCAGGTGGTGGCCGAAGGTGATCGGCTGCGCGCGCTGCAGGTGCGTGTAGCCGGGCAGGATGTCGCCCTTGTGCGCCGCGGCCTGCTCTACGAGCGCCGTGAGCACGTCCTTCGTCAGCGCGATGATCTCCTGCGTCTCACGGCGCAGGTACATGCGCAGGTCGAGCGCGACCTGATCGTTGCGCGAGCGGGCGGTGTGCAGCTTCTTGCCGAGGTCGCCGATGCGCGCGGTGAGCACCTGCTCGACAAACATATGGATGTCCTCGCACGCGGGGTCAACGGCAAGTGCGCCGCTGTCCAGATCGTCGAGGATGCCCTGCAGCGCGTCAATGATCGCGTCAGCATCCGCAGAAGGCAGGATGTGCTGCGCACCGAGCATCGCCGCGTGCGCCATGCTGCCCGTGATGTCCTCGCGGTACATACGGCTGTCGAAGCGGATGGAGGAATTGAAATCGTCCGCGACCGGGTCGGTCACGCCGGCCGTGCGGCCTGCCCACATTTTTGCCATGGTCTGGTCTCCCTTCATGCGTTGTCTCCACAGAGAACCGCTTCGCTGGGTTCTCTGTGGAAAAGCTGCGGCTCGCTGCAGCGCACGCGCCATACGCGCACGTTTGCGAGCCGAACGGTATTTTCTCCGCCGTACACGCCGCCGGAGAAAATGATCGGAATTTCTTTGCGCCTGCGGGCGCAAACTCTGCGAGGCTTTTGGAACGATCTTCCCGCGCCGGGAGGCCCGGCGCGGGGAGAAAACCTTACGATATATTTATTGTACCGCTTACATGCTCTTGCCGTCCACCTTCGCCTGCACGGCGATCGGCAGACCGTAGAGCTGGATGAATCCGGCGGCGTCCGCCTGATTGTAGTCGCTCGCGCCGAAGGTGGCGATCTCCTCGGAGTAGAGCGAGTACGGACTCCAGACACCGGCATTGATGATGTTGCCCTTGTAGAGCTTGAGCCGCACCGTGCCGGTGACGTGCTCCTGCGTCTTGGTCACGAACGCGCTGAGCGCCTCGCGCAGCGGCGTGAACCACTGACCGTTGTACACCAGCTCGCCGAAAGTCACGGCAAGCTTCTGCTTTTCGTGCATGGTCATCTTGTCGAGACAGAGCGTCTCAAGCACGCTGTGCGCCTTGTAGAGGATCGTGCCGCCCGGCGTCTCATACACGCCGCGGCACTTCATGCCGACGAGCCGGTTTTCCACAATATCCAGAATGCCGATGCCGTTGGCGCCGCCGATGGCGTTGAGCTTGAGGATGATGTCCTTGGCGCTCATCTGCTTGCCGTCGAGCGCAACGGGCTTGCCCTGCTCGAAGTCGAGCGTGATGTAGGTCGGGGCGTCCGGCGCGTCGATCGGGCTCACGCCCAGCTCGAGGAAGCCCGGCTTCTCATACTGCGGCTCGTTGCCCGGATCCTCCAGGTCGAGCCCCTCATGGCTCAGATGCCAGAGGTTTTTGTCCTTGGAGTAGTTGGTCTCGCGGTTGATCTTCAGGGGCACGTTGTGCGCCTCGGCGTAGGCGATCTCCTCCTCACGCGACTGGATGTCCCACTCACGCCACGGGGCGATGATCGGCATATCGGGCGCGAAGTGCTTGATGGCCAGCTCAAAACGCACCTGATCGTTGCCCTTGCCGGTGCAGCCGTGGGCGATGGCATCCGCGCCCTCCTTCTGGGCGATCTCGACCAGCCCCTTGGCGATGCACGGGCGCGCGTGGCTCGTGCCGAGCAGGTACTCCTCATAGATCGCGCCGGCCTGCATGGTCGGGATGATGTAATCGTCGACGTATTCGTCCGTCAGGTCGAGCACGTAGAGCTTCGACGCGCCGGTCTTGATGGCCTTTTCCTCCAGACCGTCGAGCTCGTCCGCCTGACCGACGTTGCCGGACACGGCAATGACCTCACAGTTGTTGTAGTGCTCCTTGAGCCACGGGATGATGATGGACGTATCCAGCCCGCCGGAGTAAGCAAGGACGACTTTTTTGATATCTTCTTTTTTCATAATGGGTACCTCCATTGATTATTCATTCATAAGATGTGCATATTATTCACCTTTTTCGCGCAAATGTCAACCCTCCATCTGCATAAAATTCAGTAGAAAAACGGTATTCTTTCCGTTATATTCACAAAAAACGCGTCTTTATACGCACAATTCCGGCCATGCCGCTCGAAGCCGGCGGCAGAATATACAGCTGGCACGAATATTCTTGCACCCGCCGGACGGCGCACACCGCGCGCGGACGCGCCGTTTTTTGCCCGCATGCCAAAAAATGTGTAAAAAGCCGCCGCGCCCACTTTTCAAGCGCCGCGCCGCGCGGTATAATGATAAGATACCATATAAATATCACTTGCACGCCTCCCTGCACGGGCGGCAAATCATGCACAAAGGAGCAGCACATATGCAATGGATCGAAGTGTCCGTCCCCACCCGCAGCGATGAGATCGACGACGTCTGCGCACAGCTGGCCGAGCTGGGCGCCGGCGGCATGGTCGTGGAGGACGAGGCGGATTTTCAGGAATTTCTCGAACACAACCACCAGTATTGGGACTACGTTGACGACGCGCTCGAGGCGCAGTTTCGCGGCGTGTCGCGCATCAAGTTCTACCTCTCGGACGATGACGACGGCCGCGCACAGCTTGAGACCATCCGCGCCGGCATCGGCCGCGAGCTGACGACCGCGACCGTGCGCGACAGCGACTGGGAAAATAACTGGCGGCAGTACTATCAGCCGATCGAAGTCGGTGAAAAGCTCGTCGTCGTGCCCGAATGGCTCGATGCGCCGGCGGACGGACGCGTTGCGCTGCGGCTCGATCCGGGGCTCATCTTCGGCACGGGCAGCCACCCCACAACGCGTATGTGCCTCGCCGCGCTCGAGCAGTACGCCGGTTCGGGCAAGACCGCGCTCGACCTCGGCTGCGGCAGCGGCATTCTCGGCATCGGGGCGCTGCTGCTCGGCTGCGCACACGTCACCGGCTGCGACATCGACCCCAAAGCGCCCGAGGTCGCGGCGGGCAACGCCGCGCTCAACGGCTTTTATGACGACCGGTTCACCGTCTGCGCGGGCGACATCCTCGCCGATGCCGGACTGCGCCGGGATCTCGGCACGGGGTATGATCTCGTACTGGCAAACATCGTGTCCGACGTCATCATCCCGCTTGCCGCGCACGCCCCGGCATTTCTCGCCCCGGGCGGCACGTTCATCTGCTCGGGCATCATCGACGGGCGCGAGGATGAGGTGCGCGCCGCCATCGAGCGCGCGGGCTTCACGGTCACGGCGCACGACAGCCTTGAGGAGTGGCACTGCTTCACGGCCACGCTTGCATGACGGCGCGGCTGGCAGCCTGACCAAACACGAAGCCACTTTTTTATGCACTTTGACCGGCGCAGCGCGCCGGTTCGGAAAGAGAGCACTGCAATGAAATATGCCTTTGACAACGCCAACCTGATCGACGGCACACAGGATATGCGTGTGCAGCCGGGGCTGTGCGTGCTCACGGACGGCGAGACGATCACGGACATCGTGCCCGCCGGCACCGCACCAGCGGGGTACGCGCGCATCGACCTGCACGGTCGCTACCTGCTGCCGGGTCTGATCAATATGCACGTGCATCTGGCCGGCAGCGGCAAGATCCAGAAAAAGCAGCGCGACCTGGAGACGCTCGTGCGCCGCATCCTCGCAAACCCCGTCGCGCGCGCGGTGGCCTACCGCATGGTGTGCTCCTTTGCGCGCACCGAGCTGCTCGGCGGCGTGACGGCGATCCGCACCGTCGGCGGGCTGGACACGTTCGACACGCGCCTGCGCGACGAGATCCGCACCGGACGCCGCATCGGGCCGCGCGTGCTCGCGGCAAACGAGGGCATCTCCGTCCCCGGCGGGCACATGGCGGGCTCGGTCGCCATCGCGGCCAAGACGATCGACGAGGCGCTTGCACAGGTCGACGCCGTGCACGCGCAGGGCGCAGACCTCGTCAAGCTCATGATCACCGGCGGCGTCATGGACGCGACCGAACGCGGTATGCCCGGCGAGGTGAAAATGCCGGCTGAGATGGTGCGCGCCGTGTGCGAGCGTGCGCACGCGCTCGGCTACACCGTGGCGGCGCACACCGAGTCCACGGAGGGCGTGCGCATCGCGCTGCAAAACGGCGTCGACTCCATCGAGCACGGCGCGAAGCCGGATAACGAGATCCTGCGTCTGTTTCAGGAGCGGGGCGCATTTTTGTGCGCGACGTTCTCGCCCGCGCTGCCGTATGCACGCTTTGACCGCGCGGTCACACACCTGACCGAGGACGAGCAGTTCAACGGCCGCGTCGTCTTTGACGGCATGATCGCCTGCGCGAAGGCCGCGCTCGCGCACGGCATCCCCGTCGTGCTCGGCAACGACACGAGCTGCCAGTGGGTCGCGCAGTATGATTTCTGGCGCGAGCTGTGCTATTTCCACGAATATGCCGGCGCTTCCAACGCCTGCACGCTCTACTGCGCCACCGGTCAGAGTGCACGCATGGCAGGGCTCGGCGACGTGACCGGCACGCTCCGCCCCGGTCTGTGCGCCGATATGCTCGTCACGAGCGAAAACCCGCTCGCGGATCTGCGCGCGCTGCGCACGCTCGACATGGTCGTCGCACGCGGCCGGATCATCGACCGCCCGCGCCCGAAACGCAACGCCCGGCTCGACGCCGGACTTGACACCCTGCTCACCTGAGCGGGGGGATCCCATACCTTATATTAATATAATTCAGGTGATGTTATGAAAGCGCTCTCACAACCGCTGTTTGCCTCCCTGCAGGGCTATGACCGGCAGCAACTCGGGCCGGATCTGTTTTCCGGCGTGCTCATCGCGCTGCTGTCCATCCCGATCTCCATGGGCTATGCCCAGTTGGCGGGTCTGCCGCCGGTCTACGGTCTGTACGGGTCGCTGATCCCGATCCTGCTCTTTGCGATGCTCAGCACGACGCGGGAATTCATCTTCGGCGTGGATGCCGCGCCCGCCGCCATGATCGGCGCGGTGCTCGCCTCGCTCGGCGCTGCGCCAGGCGGCGCGGAGGCCATGCGCATCGTGCCGGTGCTGACGCTCTACGTCGCGCTGTGGCTGGCGGTGTTTGCGCTCGTACGCGCGGACAAGGCCGTCGACTACATCTCCGAACCCGTCATGGGCGGGTTCATCAGCGGCGTCTGCTGCGAGATCATCCTCATGCAGGTGCCGAAGCTGCTCGGCTCTGGCACGGGCACGGGTGAGCTGTTCGAGCTGCTGGGGCATATTTTTGACGCGGCAAAGACCGTCAACCTGCCGACCGCCGCGCTCGGCTTTGCGACGCTTGCGATCCTGCTGCTTGCGCCGCGCAAGTGGCCGAAGGTGCCGTGGGTGCTGGTGATGATGGTGCTCGGCGGACTGCTCGGCGCGTTTGCGCCGCTGGATGCATGGGGCGTGGCGCTGCTGGCCGCCGTGCCGCGCGGATTGCCGAAGCTCGTGCTGCCGGATCTCACGGTGCTGCCGTTTACCAAGGCGCTCGTGGCGACGCTGCCGGTCGCGGCCGTGATCCTGGCCGAGACGCTGCTGGCCTCGTCCGGCACGGCGCAGAAAAACGGCTACCGCCTCAACGGCCGCCGCGAGATCGCCGCCTACGCCGTGGGCAACGTCGCCGCCGGACTCGTCGGCTGCTGCGTCGTGTCGGGCAGCGTGTCGCGCACGGCGGTCAACGAGCGCAACGGCGGGAAAACGCAGCTCGTGTCCGTCACGGCGAGCGTGACCATGCTGCTCGTGCTGCTCTTCGCCACGCCGCTCATCCGCTTTCTGCCTGTGCCGGTGCTGACGGCCATCGTCGTCAACGCGCTCATCGGGGCGACGGAGTTCGGCATCGCGCGGCGGCTCTGGCGCGTCAACCGCGTGGAGCTCGGCATCTTCGCCGGGGCGTTTCTCGGCGTGCTGCTGCTCGGTGCGATCAAGGGCGTGCTCGTGGGCATGGTGCTGTCGTTTGTCGACGTGCTCATGCGCGCCGCAGCGCCGCAGCGCACCTTCCTCGGTACGCTGCCGGGCAAGTCCGGCTTCTTCCCGATCGACCGCGTCAGCAGGGTGCAGCCGCTGCCGCACATCGTGCTCTACCGCTTCAGCGGCAGCTTGTTCTTTGCAAACATCCGCCGCTTTCAGGAGGACATCGAGGGCGCGGTGCAGCCCGACACACAGGCCGTCATCGTCGACGGCAGCGCCGTCGTGAGTGTGGACATCACCGCTTGCGACCGGCTCGTCGCGCTCAACCGCAAGCTGCGCGCGCAGGGCGTGCGCTTTTATCTGACCGAGCACATCGGCGAGGTCAACGACCAGCTGCGCCACTTTGAGGCCGGCGAGCTCATCGAGACCGGCGCCGTGCGCCGCACGATCCGCGGCGCGCTGCGTGACGCCGGTGTGACGCTCGACCCAGGCAGCTCATATCAGAAGATCCCCGGCAACATGGACGACATCCGCCAGCTGCAGGAGCTGGAGTGGCTCTACGGTGCGGACGCGGAGGTGCAGATCGAGCGCAACGTCCAGCTCATGCTCGCGCGTATGCGCACAACGGACGACGTGCGCGCGCGCCGCGCCATGCTTGAGCACTTCCTCAACGAGGACTTCCACTTCGGCAGCATCGACGCCGACGAGGTGCTGCTGCATCTCGAGGGACACACGGACGAGCTGGCCGAGCTGCTCGAAAACTCCGAGGACGACGTGTTCACCGACCTCGAGGTCGAACGCGACAGCCTCATCGACCGCGTCGAGCAGGACTATCCCGAGCTGGTCGAGCACGTGCGCGAGCGCCGCGACCACCTCGACCACGACTTCCACGCCAACCATCCCACGAGTGCCGCGCGCATCGACGCCCGCCGGCAGCAGCTGCGCGCCCGCATCGAGCGCTGCGTTCGCCGCGCCCAGCATCAGG
>OLOS01001500.1_pt1 | contig 18914 bp, 17 predicted proteins | sample 1672631 | NCBI WGS metagenome assembly OLOS01 (sample SAMEA3136707, study PRJEB25190) | human gut metagenome | biome: human gut; feature: human-associated habitat; material: faeces | place: Austria | collected 2013 | reverse complement strand
CAGGGTTCTCCTTGCCCTTGAACTGCAGGCCCAGGATGACCAGCAGGACAATGAAAACACCCAGCGCTACGAAATACGCTATTTTGGTGCTTTTCTTTTCCATGTGTGTGATTTACCTCCTCACAAATTGGTGGTGAATACCATCAGCCGACGAAACAGCGTATCTGCCCCGCCAACCTCCTGTATCATACCGTCACGCCAAGATATTGTCAAGTTCTTAACGTCATATTCCATTATTTTAACAAATTGTGAACTCCGTTTTCGTCGTTTTTACAAGAGAAACCGGGCGGCAAACACAGCATCGTGCGCTTTTTACGGCAGACGGCACAAGTCTTTCCGGGTCCGCGGACGCAAAAAGAGACGCCGGTGCGGCGGCACCGGCGTCCCCTCTGTTAAGTAAGCGTTTGTTTATTAACAATTCGTCAAGAGACTTTACAGGAAGAATTCCTTTATCTGACCGTACAGGATGAGGACCATGATCAGCGGCGTGATGAACTTGACGCAGACCTTGAAGAAGCCGTAGCTGCCCATGGCATGACCGGACTGCTCCGTCTCTTCCTTGACGAACTCGGGGCCGATCTCCCAGCCGATCATCAGAGACATCAGCAGCGCGCCCAGCGGCATCATAACGCCCTCGGACAGCGCATCCCAGAAGTCCAGCCAGTCAGCCGCCCAGTTCTTGGGTTCCGCTATATTCAGTATATTGGCCGGTGCGATACCGCTGGAACCCAGGCAGTCGGCGCAGACCAGGATGCAGCCCAGGCACACACAGGCGGCGGCGATGAGGGTGTAGGGCTTACGCTTGTCGCCCTTGCCCTCGATACGGGCCTTATCCACGAAGTGGGCCACGATGACCTCCAGCAGGGAGATGGAGGAGGAGATGGCGGCAAACACCACCAGCAGATAGAACAGGATGCCGAAGATGGGGCCCAGTGTGCCCATGGAGTGGAACACGTTCTGCATGGTGATAAACAGCAGCTTGGGGCCGCCGATGTTGCCGGCGGGATCCAGCGCGAAGCGGGCGGGCATGACGCACAGACCGGCCATCAGGGCCACCATGGTATCCATGATGATGATCAGCAGGGCGTTCTTCTGCAGGTTCTCCTTCTTATGCAGGTAGGAGCCGTAGGTGATCATGGCGCCCATGCCCAGGGACAGGGAGAAGAACATCTGGCCGCCAGCGGTGGAAACAACGTTAAAGATGCTGGGAGCGCCGGACTTGTAGGCGACGATGGCCTGTGCCACGCCATTGACCATGATGGAGGAAACCTCCGCGCCATCAACAACCGCCTTGGCGGGCACATAATAGCCGACATTGGCCGCCCAGCCGGGGGAGAACATGTACTTCAGACCGTCCAGAGCACTGCCGTTAACAACGCCCTCCACGAGAGAACCGTCCGCCTGCAGGATCTGCACGGCCACGTCGGTACCCTCCAGGGTGCAGGCGCGGATGATGCAGATCAGCAGGGCCACGAACAGGGCGGGCATACCCACGGAGCAGACCTTCTCGATGCCGCCGCCGACGCCACCCATAACGATGAGCATGGTCAGCGCCACGAAAATAAGGCCGTAGATAACACCCTCAGCGGGACTGCCCAGGAAGTTGCCGAAAATTTCGCCGCCGGACAGGCCATTGGAGCCGAAGCCGGCACCGAACAGATCGCCGATGTTCAGAACGGTGTACTTGATGCAGTAGCCGCCCAGTGCGCAGTAGAAGAACAGGATGAAGAAGGCGGACAGGATGCCCAGCCAGCCCATCCACTTGAACTTCTTGGACAGAGCCTTGTACGCGCCCACGGCGCCGTGGCCGGTCTTGCGGCCGATGGCCAGCTCGCCCACCATAACGATGAAGCCGCACAGGACCGCCAGGATCAGATAGATGATGAGGAACGTGAAGCCGCCGGAGGCACCCATCTTATTGGGGAAGCCCCAGATGTTGCCCAGGCCGACTGCAGAGCCGACCGCGGCCATCAGGAATCCGAAATTGGATCCAAAGCCTTTTCTTTCTTCCATTGTTTTCTCTCCTTAACAGATTTTTGCCCCTACGTCGCCGCAGAAGCTGATAAACTTTACCGCACCCGTCTATTGACAGGAAACGGCACGGGGCACCGCCATGCCCCGCAGGTATTTCCTCACGGGATAAAATCCCTTCAAGGCTACCTGAAAAAAGTATACAGGAAACTCTTTCCGCCCGCAATTAGCAGTTTTTATAAAAATTGAGCGCCATATTGTACATTTTTAACATTCTATGAACGGATTTTTCCACATATTTTATATGGCTTTTGCTTCTTTTTTACATTGAACCATTCAGTTTTTGGCGGGGTTCCGGGATTTTTGCAACGGATGGTGAATGATTTTCTTTTCAGGAAACCGATTGTAGGTTTATTAACAGGCGGGGGAAGGGGACAAAAAAGACCGCCGGACGGCGGTCTTTTCGATCTGTCAGGAGAGAGGTTGACCGGATGGCGGTCTCGGGAACAACTGAAAACACATCCGCAGAAAAACGCTGCGGACTATGGAAAAAGTATACGGGAAATCGTCGAATGGTTCAATCAGCAATTTTAACGTCTTTTTCTGTTTTAACATTATCTTAACGTTTGTAACGTGGTTTTCGCGGTGTTTTTCAACCGCTCTGCGTTTAAATATGTGCAAAGCACAGGTGTTTTCCATGTTTTCCGGCGCAAATATCTTCACTTTCATATTAGGAAACTTTTTCATCGTCGTGTTAAGAGTGCGTTAATTATACGCAGAGAGACGGTGTCCGGACGCAAAAGGCGGGCACTTCCCTTTTTGCGAATTGTGTGGTATACTATGATTTTATGAGACAAGACACGCAAAGGAGGCGGGACACGTGAGACGAGCAGGCGCAGCGGTGCTGGCGGCGGTATTGGCGCTGACGCTGGCGGGCTGCGGGCGGCAGGACCGTCCGCAAAGCGGGAAACTGAACGTGGTGTGCACGCTGTTCCCCTACTACGACTTTGTGCGGCAGATCGGCGGGGACGCGGTGGACGTACAGCTGCTGGTGCCCGCCGGGCGGGAGACACACAGCTTTGAGCCCACGCCGCTGGACGTGATCGCCGTCAGCGAGGCGGAGGTGTTCATCTACAACGGCGGGGAAAGCGAGCTGTGGGTGGAGGACATTCTGGACGCGGCAGGCGAGGCTATCCCCTACCGGCTGGCTATGATGGACTGTGTGGAGACATACCGGGAGGAGTACGCCGAGGGGATGCAGGGCGGCCATGACCACGCACATGACGAACATGGCGAGCACGATGACCATGAGGCGCATGACGGCCATCTGCACGACGGCCACGAGGAGGACATCGAGTACGACGAGCACATCTGGACATCGCCGGTGAACGCCATGGCCCTGTGCCGCGCCATCTGCGATACGCTGTGTGAGGCCGATCCGGACAATGCCGACGGCTATCGGGCTCGGCTGGCGGACTATCTGGACGAATTGCAGGCGCTGGACGAGACATTCCGGGACATCACGGACCATGCGGCACGGCGGCTGCTGGTGTTCGGCGATCGGTTCCCGCTGCTGTATTTCTGCAGGGAATATGATCTGGATTACCGGGCGGCGTTCCACGGCTGCGCCGGAGACACGGAGCCGTCCCTTGCCACGCTGAAATATCTGATCGACGTGGTGGAGGAGCAGGAGATACCGGTGGTATACACCATCGAGCTGAGCAGCCGGAAGGTTGCGCAGGCCATCGCCGAGACCACCGGGGCGCAGGTGCGGACATTCCACTCCTGCCAGACGGTGAGCCGGACGGAATTCGACGGCGGAGCCACCTATATCAGTCTGATGACCGCCAACGCGGCGGCACTGAAGGAGGGACTGTCCTGATGGAACAGGAGAAGCGCATACTGTTGGACTGCCGGGATGCGGCGCTGGGCTATGAGGGCAAGCCGGTGTGGGAGCACCTGAACTTTCAGGTGCACAGCGGCGACTATGTGTGCATCGTGGGTGAAAACGGCAGCGGCAAGTCCACACTGGTGAAGAGCCTGCTGGGGCTGCTGCACCCCATGGCGGGCGAGATCGTACGTTCGCCCTCCCTGCGCTCCGGCGCCATCGGCTATCTGCCCCAGCAGACAAAGGCGCAGAAGGACTTTCCCGCCACGGTGACGGAGGTAGTGCGCAGCGGCTTTCTCAGCGGGAAGGGAATGCGGTTTTTCTACACGCCGAAGGAGAAGTCCACCGCGCTGATGCACATGGGCAAGCTGGGCGTGCTGGAGCTGAAGGACCGGTGCTACCGGGAGCTGTCCGGCGGACAGCAGCAGCGGGTGCTGCTGGCGCGTGCCCTGTGCGCCGCCGGTGAGCTGCTGATCCTGGACGAGCCGGTGACGGGGCTGGACCCGGCGGCGGCCCAGGAGCTGTACCGCACGCTGGAATACCTGAACAAGCAGGAGGGCATCGCCATCGTGGCGGTGACACACGATATACGCAGTGCCCTGCGCTACGCCGACCATATTCTGCACGCCGGCCATGGAACGTACTTCTTCGGCACGGCGGCGGACTATCTAACGTCCCCCTGGGGCAAGCGGTTCGGAGGTGACGAGGCATGAGCTTACTGCTGGAAATGTTCACGTACCCGTTTATTCTGCGGGCGTTCGTGGTGGGTATCCTGGTGGCGCTGTGCGCGGCGCTGCTGGGCGTGCCGCTGGTGCTGAAGCGGTACTCCATGATCGGCGATGGGCTGAGCCATGTGTCCTTCGGCGCATTGAGCATCGCGCTGGCCTGCGGCTGGGCGCCGCTGCCGGTGTCTATCCCGGTGGTGGTGCTGGCGGCACTGGGGCTGCTGCGGATGACGGAGAGAAGCCGGATGGGCGCGGACGCGGCCATCGCGGTGGTCAGCGCGTCGGCGCTGGCCGTGGGCGTGGTGGTCACCAGTCTGACCACCGGCATGACCACGGATGTGGACAGCTTTATGTTCGGCTCTATCCTGGCCATGGACCGGGCGGATGTGGCGCTGAGCGTGGGACTGTGCGCGGCGGTACTGGTGCTGTATGTGCTGTTTTACCATCGGCTGTTCGCCATCACCTTCGACGAGAGCTTTGCCCGGGCCACCGGGGTGAAGGTAGGGCTGTACAACACCATCCTGTCGGTGCTGACGGCGCTGACCATCGTGCTGGGCATGCGGATGATGGGCGCGATGCTGATCTCCAGTCTGGTCATCTTCCCGGCGCTGACGGCCATGACGCTGCTGCGGAGCTTCCGGGGCGTGGTCATCTGCGCCGCGGGGCTGAGCGTGGTGTGCTTCTGCGTGGGGCTGACCGGGTCGTACCTGTGGGGCACGCCGGTGGGCGCCACGGTGGTGCTGGTAAATTTGGCGGCGTTTTTGCTGTCGAGAGGCGTTATGAAGCTGAAAAGAGCGTCCTAAGGGCGTTCTTTTCAGCTTTTCGACCTATTTTGCGGGTGCTTTTTGCGGAAAAACCCTTGCGTTTCGTGTGTTTATATGGTATGCTATGTGTGTACGTAAGGTTAAGGTATTGACTGGAGTGGACGAGATCGTCCGCTTTTTTTAATGGTCATCGTTCCATGATGACCGGGACGTTCTGTTGGAGGGCTTGCTGTGAAAAAGATCACCGAGGTCGTATGGGCGCTGGCGGAGCCGGCGGTGCAGGCGCAGGGCTGCCGCATCTGGGATGTAGAGTACGTCCGGGAGGCGGGACAGTGGTACCTGCGGCTGTATCTGGACAAGGACGGCGGCGTGGACATTCTGGACTGCGAGGCCATCAGCCGCAAGGTCAGCGACCTGCTGGACGACGCCGACCCCATCGAGAGCAGCTACGTGTTCGAGGTAGGCTCCGCCGGGCTGGAGCGGCAGCTGAAGCGTCCCGGTGACTTTGCACAGTTCATGGGAAGCCCCGTGCTGGTCAAGACGTACCAGCCCAAGGACGGGCGGAAGGAGTTCGCCGGGAAGCTGGCGGGCTACGAGGACGGCGCGGTGCTGCTGGATATGGGCGGCGCGGAGCCGCTGCGCTTCGAGAAGAACGAGGTCGCCATGGTGCGCCTCCGGGTGGAATTCTAAGACGATTTGATATAAGGAGAAACGACATGAAATGTGATGAGATCTTCGCGGCTCTTGCCATGCTGGAAAAGGAGCGGGGCATCCCCCAGAGCTTCATGATGGGCAAGATCATCCAGGCACTGACCACCGCCTATAAGCGCGACCACGAGGGCGTGGAGTTCGTGGTGGTGGACGTGGACGAGGAGAAGAAGGATCTGAAGATGTACGTCCAGAAGGAGATCGTGGAGGAGGTGGAGAACCCCGCCAGCCAGATCTCTCTGGAGGAGGCGAAGCGCATCTCCGCCAAAAACGAGCTGGGCGGCATGGTGAACTTCCCCGTGGAGAGCGTGGAGTTCGGGCGCATCGCCGCCGGCAACGGCAAGCAGGTCATCATTCAGGGTCTGCGCGAGGCGGAGCACGGCATGATCTACGACGAGTGGGGCAGCAAGCAGCACGAGATCCTCACCGGCACCGTCAGCCGCATCGATCCCCGCAGCGGCAACGTGATGCTCCGCATCGGCACCGGCACGGAGGCCACCGAGGCGGTGCTGACCATGAACGAGCAGGTGCCCGGCGAGGAGCTGCACGAGGGGCAGATGGTGAAGGTGTATCTGGTGGAGGTGCGCCGCAGCACGCGCGGGCCGCAGGTGATGATCTCCCGCACCCACCCCGGTCTGGTGAAGCGGCTGTTTGAGCTGGAGGTGCCGGAGATCTACGACGGCACGGTGGAGATCCGATCCATCGCCCGGGAGGCGGGCAACCGCACGAAGCTCGCCGTCTGGTCGGAGGACCCCAACGTAGACCCCATCGGTGCCTGCGTGGGCCCCCGTGGACAGCGCGTCAACGCCATCGTGGACGAGCTGCGGGGCGAGAAGATCGACATTATCAAGTACAGCGAGGATCCCGCGGAGTTCATCGCCGCGGCACTGTCGCCCGCCGACGTGGTCAGCGTGCAGCTCAGTGACGAGGGCAAGGCCTGCCGCGTGACCGTACCCGCCGACCAGCTGAGTCTCGCCATCGGCAAGGAGGGGCAGAACGCCCGTCTGGCGGCGCGGCTCACCGGCTATAAGATCGACATTAAGGCGGCAAACGCCGAGTAAGAGGCAGGAAAGGAGCGGCTCATGCAGAAGCCACGGAAAATACCGCAGCGGCAGTGTGTGGGCTGCCGTGAGATGAAGGATAAAAGGGTGCTGCTGCGGATCGTCCGCACCCCGGAGGGGGAGATACTGCTGGACAGCACCGGAAAAAAGTCGGGGCGGGGCGCGTATGTGTGTCCCGACCCGGAGTGCCTGAAAAAAGCCCGCAGGAGCAAGGCACTGGAGCGTGCGTTCGACACGGCGATCCCGCCGGAGGTCTATGACGCACTGGAAGGACAGATGGTGACGCTGTGACAGAGCATTTGTTGTCTACGCTGGGTCTTGCGTTAAAGGCCGGTGCCGTGGCGGTGGGCGAGGAGCCCGTGGGCGCGGCGGCACGGGGCAAGAAGGCGCGTGTCATTTTCACGGCGCAGGACGCCGCCGCGTCCTCCGTCCGCAGGGCATACAGCTTCGCCCGGGCGGGCAGCTGCCTGTGCCTCCCCTTCCCCGCCGGGAAGGACGTCCTCGGACGCAGTCTGGGGCGCACCAGCGTCGCCATGTGCGCGCTGACGGACATCGGCTTTGCACAGTCACTGGTGAGGAAGCTCGCCGGTGCCGACCCGGAGACCTACGGTGCCGCGGCGGACGCACTGGACATCAAGGCAAAGCGCGCCCATGAGCGGCGGGCGGAGCAGCTGCGGCACGAGAAGAATCTGCGGCAGGGAAAGCACCGCCCCCACAGCGGCACGCTGCCGGAGCCGCCCCGCGAGGCACCGGAGGTGTCTCCGCCGGAGGAGATCGCCCGCCCCATGCGGTGGGAGCGTCCGGAGGGACGGCGTGACCGGGTATATAAGGAGCGGAGCAGCCGCCCGCCCAAGAGCAAGCGGCCTGCGAAGAAGGAAGCCCCCGGCAAGCGGTTTGAAAATGCCCTGCCGGTGAAGAAGGGTAAGGGCAGCCGGAGAGATCCGGGCAAGGATGAGAACACGGCGCGCCGCCGTCGGCGCGATAACTGAGATGGAGGTGGCTATATTTGGGTAATATTGCTAACAAATACAGAGTGCACGAGGTGGCGAAGGATTTCGGCGTGTCCACCAAGGAGATCACGGAGATCCTGACCAAGTACGCCGAGACGCCGAAGAACCATATGCAGGTGCTGGAGGATCGGGAGCTGAGTCTTATTTTTGAGTATCTGACCCAGCACAACCCCGTCAGCAGCATCGCGGTGATCTATGCCGAGGGTGCCAAGCCCGCGGAGAAGAAGGCGGAATCCCCCGCCGCCAAGCCCGCCGCGCCGCAGGCGCAGCAGGGCGGCAAGCCCCAGAGCGGGCAGAGCAGCGCCGGTAAGGCGGAGCAGCCCAAGCAGCCCATGTCCCGCGTGCCCCAGCGGCAGGTGGTGGACACCCGTAAGGCTACCAACGTCAATCTGGACAAGTACGACGAGAAGCTGCAGGACATGGCGGACGCCCGCAGCAGCGGCAAGCGCGACCAGCAGGCTCCCCAGGGCAAGGAGAAGTTCCGCAATAACCGGCAGCGGCGCGACAACAATTTCGCCAGCAACAAGCGCAAGCAGGAGGAGGCTGACCGTCTCCGCAAGCTGCGCTTGGAGGTCATCAAAAAGACGCCCGTCACCGTGCAGATCCCCGACGAGATCTCCGTGGGCGAGCTGGCCAGCCGCATGAAAAAGACCGGCGCAGAGGTGGTCAAGTGCCTGATGAAGAACGGCGTCATGGCGTCTCTCAGCCAGATGATCGACTTCGACACCGCCGCCATCATCGCCGAGGAGATGGGCTGCAAGGTGGAGAAGGAGGTGGTCGTCACCATTGAGGAGCGTCTGATCGACGACCATCAGGACAAGGACGAGGATCTGGTGCCCCGCGCCCCCGTGGTGGTGGTCATGGGTCACGTTGACCACGGCAAGACCAGCCTTCTGGACTATATCCGCAACGCCCACGTTGCCTCCGGCGAGGCCGGCGGCATCACCCAGCACATCGGTGCCTATCAGGTGCAGATCAACGGCAAGCCCATCACGTTTTTGGATACCCCCGGCCATGAGGCGTTTACCTCCATGCGTGCCCGCGGTGCCATGGTGACGGACATCGCCATTCTGGTGGTGGCTGCCGACGACGGCATCATGCCCCAGACCGTCGAGTCCATCAACCACGCCAAGGCGGCGGAGATCCCCATTATCGTGGCGGTCAACAAGATGGATAAGCCCGAGGCGAATCCCGAGCGCATCAAGCAGCAGCTCACCGAGTACGGTCTGGTGTGCGAGGAGTGGGGCGGCGACACCATTGTGTGCCCCATCTCCGCCAAGACCGGCATGGGCGTGGACAATCTGCTGGAGATGCTGACCCTCACCGCCGAGGTGGGCGAGCTGAAGGCGAACCCTCACCGTGCCGCGCAGGGCACCGTCATCGAGGCGCGTCTGGACAAGGGACGCGGCCCCGTTGCCACGCTGCTGGTGCAGAACGGTACGCTCCATCAGGGCGACATCATCATCGCCGGCACGTCCGTAGGACGCGTCCGCGCCATGGTCAGCGACAAGGGACAGCGCATTACCGAGGCGGGTCCCAGCGTCCCCGTGGAGATCACCGGCTTGAGCGAGGCTCCCTCCGCCGGTGCCACCTTCAACGCCGTTGCCGACGAGAAGCTGGCGCGTGAGCTGGTGGAGCAGCGCAAGGCGGAGGAGAAGGCGAAGGCGAACGCGCCTGTCACCAAGGTCTCTCTGGAGGATCTGTTCTGCCAGATCCAGGCCGGTGAGATGAAGAATCTGAACCTGATCGTCAAGGCGGACGTGCAAGGCAGCGTGGAGGCGGTGAAGGCCTCTCTGGAGAAGCTCTCCAACGAGGAGGTACGCGTCCGGGTCATCCACGGCGGCGTGGGTGCCATCAACGAATCCGATGTGATGCTGGCCTCCACGTCCCAGGCGATCATCGTGGGCTTCAACGTGCGCCCCGACGCCGCCGCCCGCGACAGTGCCGCCCGCGCCAACGTGGATATGCGGATGTACCGCGTGATTTACGACGCCATCAACGAGATTGAGGCCGCCATGAAGGGTATGCTGGCTCCCAAGTTCCGGGAGGTTCTGCTGGGTCACGCCGAGGTGCGCCAGACCTACAAGGTCTCCGGCGTGGGCACGGTGGCCGGCTGCTACGTGCAGGACGGCAAGCTGCAGCGCAAGGACTGCCAGGTGCGCCTCGTCCGCGACGGTATCGTTATCCACGAGGGCGTGCTGGCGTCCCTCCAGCGGTTCAAGGACTCCGTCAAGGAGGTCGCTGCCGGGTACGAGTGCGGCTTGAGCATCGAGAAATTCAACGACATCAAGGAAGGCGACATTGTGGAGGCCTTCACCATGGAGCAGCTCGAGGTCTGACAAACACCTGCGGGGCGGGCTGAACGCCCGTCCCGCTTTTCTATACGAAAGGAGCGATGAACTATGGCATCCAACCGAATCGGGCGCATCAACGAGGAGATACGCAAGGAGCTGAGTGCGCTGCTGCGTACCGTGAAGGATCCCCGTGTCTCCGAGGGTATGCTGACCATCACCCGCGTGGACACCACCAGCGACCTGCGCTACGCCCGCATTTATATCAGTGCGCTGAACTGTACGGACGAGAAGGGGCTGATGAAGGGGCTGAAGTCCGCGGCAGGCTACCTGCGCCACCAGTTGGGACAGGCCATCGACCTGCGCTACACCCCGGAGCTGCAATTCTTCATGGACGATTCCATCGCCCACGGCGCGCACATTCTGGATCTTCTCAACCACGTGAAGCCCGCCAACCCCGCCAACGCAGACATCGTGCTGCCGGAGGACAGAGAATGACCGCCCGCCTCACCGTGCAGGAGACGGCGGACTTCCTGCGGACGCTGGACAACGTGCTCATTCTGACCCACGTGCGTCCGGACGGCGACACGGTGGGCTGCGCCGCCGCCCTGTGCCGCGCCCTGCGGGACATAGGAAAAACCGCCTATATTCTCCCCAACCCCGGCATTACCGCCACCTACGCCCCCTACGGCGACGGACTGTGGGCACCGGACGCCTTCACCCCCGGCGCGGTGGTGTCGGTGGATATTGCCACGCTGAAGCTGCTGCCGGACAACGCGGCGAGCTATCGGGACAAGATATGCCTTGCCATCGACCACCACGGCTCGCAGGAATTTTTCGCGCCGCGCACCTGTCTGGACGCGGCGGCTGCCGCCTGCGGTGAGGTTTTGTACCAGATCATCCGGCTGCTCACGGACGTGACGCCGGAGATCGCGCTGCCCCTGTATGTGGCGGTGTCCACGGACACGGGCTGCTTCGTCTACGCCAATACCACGTCCCAGACCCACCGCATCGCCGCGGAGCTGATGGACTGCGGCATCGACGCCGCCGGCGTGAACAAGGTGCTGTTCCGCACCAAGTCCCCCACTCGCCTCGCTATGGAGGCGCGGATGGTGGCCGCCATGGAGCTGTACGACAACGGCAGGGTGGTGGTCATGTCCATCCCCCTGTCCCTGTGCCGGGAGCTGAACGCCTCCGAGTCCGACGTGGAGGATCTCAGCAGCCTTGCCGCGCTGGTGCAGGGCACCGACTGCGGCATCACCCTGCGGGAGCAGGATCCCCACCGCGTCAAGATCTCCGTCCGGACGGGCAAGCGGGTGGACGCCTCCGCCGTCTGCCGCGAGCTGGGCGGCGGCGGTCACAAGGGTGCCGCCGGTGCCGCCGTGGACGGCACCATGGCGGAGGCGAAGGCGGCGATCCTCGCCGCCTACCGGAAAGCGACAGGTGCCTGATGGCGGGCGGCATCATCATCATCGACAAGCCCGCCGGGTGGACGAGCATGGATGTGTGCGGCAAGCTGCGGGGCATCCTGAAAACGAAGAAGGTGGGGCACGCCGGGACGCTTGACCCCATGGCGACCGGCGTGCTGCCGGTGTTCGTGGGGCACGCCACCCGCGCCGTGTCCTACGCCGAGAGCGGCGACAAGGAGTACGTGGCGGGGCTTCGCCTCGGGCTTGTTACCAACACGCAGGATACCTCAGGCGACGTGCTGGAGCAGCACCCGGTACACATCTCGGCACAGCAGCTGGAAGCCGTCCTGCCCCGGTTTACGGGCGAAATAGAGCAGGTGCCGCCCATGTACTCCGCCATCAAGATCAACGGGCAGAAGCTATACGAGCTGGCGCGGAAGGGACGGGAGATCGAACGTCCCGCACGGCGTGTCACCATCCATGCCTTGGAGCTGCTGGGCGGCGGGGACGGGGAGTTTCTCCTCCGCGTCCGGTGCAGCAAGGGCACCTACGTCCGCACTCTCTGCCACGACATCGGGCAGGTGCTGGGCTGCGGCGGCTGCATGAGCAGCCTGCGGCGCACCATGGCAGCCGGGTTCACTTTGGATGACTGCCGCACCATCGAGGACGTACAGGCGCAGGGGGAAGCCCTGCTGTCCCCTGTGGACTCCCTGTTCCGGCAGTACCCCGCCTACCGCATCGTGTCGGAGCGGGAGGAGCACCGCTGTCGCTGCGGCAATCCGCTGGCGGCGGAAAACCTACAGCCGGGGCTGTACCGGGTCTACGGCGGGGACGGCGCGTTTCTGTGCTTGAGCCGCTGGGAAAACGGGGTGCTGACCTCGGAGAAAAACTTTTTCGGAGCGTGAAGAAATTTGGAAAAAACAGTCATTGCGCTGGGCTTTTTTGACGGCGTACACCGGGGACACGGTGCCCTGCTGCAAAAAACGGCGGAGCGCGCCCGCGCGCTGGGAGCCGTCCCCGCCGCCTTTACCTTTGACCGTCCCCCCAAGGAGGTGGTCACGGGCAAGCGCGTGTATCTTATCAACTCCAACCGTGACCGGCAGGGGCTGATGGAGCGGCTCTACGCCATTGAAAAGGTCATTTTCGCCCCCTTCGATCAGGCGATGATGACCATGCCGTGGGAGGATTTCCTCACGAAGCTGCTGGTGGGTCACTGCGGCGCGGTGCATCTGGTGGCGGGGCACGACTACCGCTTCGGTCACAAGAATGCCGGCGATGTCCGCTTATTGCTGGAGAAATGCGCCCAGCTGGGCGTGGGCTGCGACATCATCCCGCAGGTGACGCTGGACGGCATCACCGTCAGCTCTACCTATATCCGAACGCTGGTGGAGAGCGGCGACATGGAGCGGGCGGCGGAGTTTCTGGGACACCGCCACTGTCTGAGCCGGACGGTGCAGCACGGGCAGCGGATCGGACGCACCATCGGCATCCCCACGGTGAATCTCTCCGTGCCGGAGAACGTCCTGCCCCCCGCCCACGGCGTGTACATCACGGAGGTGTTCCTGCCCGACGGACGCCATTTCCCCGGCGTCACCAACGTGGGCACACGCCCCACCGTGTCCGACAGCCCCGCCCTCTCCGTGGAGACGTTCCTGCTGGGCTTTGACGGCGACCTGTACGGGCAGGAGATACGGCTGGAGTTCTGCCGCCGCCTGCGCGGGGAGCGGAAATTCGACTCGCTGGAGGAGCTGCGGGACGAGATCCGCCGCAACATCCACCAGACGGAGGAATACTTTCGATAACGCAGCAGGAGCCTTCCCTATGGGGAAAGGCTCCTGTTGCGCCGTGGGTAGACACTACTCGTACCGCTCCAAATCGTCCTTGTCCAGCTTCATGTGCCGGTACGCCTTGGGCAGACCGGGGGCGATCAGCGGAAAGACGTTCTCCGTGTCGGCGGTAGGCTGGATGTTATAGGTGCCGTACATATTCACCAGATCAAAGGCATCGTGGGGCACGCCGGGAAAGTGGTGGACGTCCGGTGTGGCGTCGTAGGGGAAGCCGCCGCTCTTTTTTGGCATAAAAAATCACCTCCGGTCTTAGTATGACCGAAGGTGGCGGGTTTATGGGGTCAGCGGTAAATTTCCGCGTCGAAGTCCCGAACGACCTCGTCCCGCTGCTCGTCCCGGACAAAGACGCAGTTCGTCTCGTCAAAGGCGAGGCGCATGGCGAAGTTCTTCGCCTCGTAAATATCGTTTGTCTCGAAGAAGTCCCGGTAGGCGGACTCCGGCTCGTGACTCTTGCGCCAGACAACGTGGAAACGCATAAAAAAGCTCCTCCGTGCAATAGGGGTGTATTCTTTAGTATACGCCCCTATGTGTCAAAAAGCAACGGTTGCTTTCGCCAAAAATCAAGGGGAAAGTTCGTCACATTTTCCCGCCGGAAAGTTGCGGTTTCTTCTTCCCCTTATCCCCTATATGTTGTATAATGGGCAGGAGTTTGAGGAGATAGAGGTGTTTGGCAGTGAAGATCGGTTTTGACAATGAAAAGTATCTGCAATTACAGGCAGAGCACATCACAACGCGGCGGGCGCAGTTCGGCGGCAAGCTGTACCTTGAGTTCGGCGGCAAGCTGTTTGACGACTACCACGCCTCCCGCGTGCTGCCGGGCTTCCAGCCGGACAGCAAGATCCGTATGCTGCAAACCCTGCGGGACGATGTGGAGATCGTCATTGCCATCTGCGCCGGGGATATTGAAAAGAACAAAATGCGCGGCGATCTGGGCATCAGCTACGATGCGGACGTGCTGCGCCTGATCGACGTATTCCGGGATCAGGGCTTCTATGTGGGCAGCGTGGTCATCACCCAGTACGCCGGTCAGCCGGCGGCGGACGCCTTTATCAAGCGTCTGAGCACGCTGGGCGTGAAGAGCTACAAGCACTACCCCATCGCCGGGTATCCCTCCGACGTGGTGCATATCGTGTCCGACGAGGGCTTGGGCAAGAACGAGTACATCGAGACATCGCGGCCTCTGGTCGTTATGACGGCCCCCGGCCCCGGCAGCGGCAAGATGGCAACGTGTCTGAGCCAGCTGTACCACGACAACCGGCGGGGCATCCGGGCGGGCTACGCCAAGTATGAGACGTTCCCCATCTGGAACCTGCCCTTGAAGCACCCGGTCAATCTGGCGTATGAGGCCGCCACCGCCGACCTCAACGATGTGAACATGATCGACCCCTTCCATCTGGAGGCATACGGCGTTACCACCGTCAACTACAACCGGGACGTGGAGATCTTCCCGGTGCTGGCCGCCATGTTCCGGAAGATCCAAGGGGAGTGCCCCTACAAGTCCCCAACGGACATGGGCGTGAACATGGCGGGCTTCGCCATTATCGACGACGACGCCTGTCAGGAGGCGAGCCGCATGGAGATCCTGCGGCGGTACTACGAGGGGTGCGTGGAGCGCGCCAAGGGACAGGCGGACGAGTGCGTGGTGCGGAAGCTGGAGCTGGTCATGCAGCAGGCAGACGTGACGCCGGACATCTGCCCCGCCGTGGCGGCGTCGCTGGCGAAGGCGGCTGCCACCGGCAAGCCCGCCGGTGCCATGGTGCTGCCGGACGGCGGCGTGGTCACAGGCAAGACCTCCCCTCTGCTGGGCGCGTCGGCGTCGCTGCTGCTGAACGCCCTGAAGCACATGGCGGGCATCGACCACCGGCTGGATCTGATCCCGCCCTCCGTCATCGAGCCGATCAGTGCCATGAAAACCGACTGTCTCGGTCATCGGAACCCGCGGCTCCACTCCGACGAGGTGCTGATCGCCCTCGCCATCTCCGCGCTGACCAACCCGCTGGCCGCCATGGTGCAGGCGCAGCTGAAGAGCCTGCGGGGCTGCGACGCTCACTTCTCGGTCATTATCTCCGAGGAGGACGCCAAGCTGTACAAGCGGCTGGGTATCAACGTCAGCTGCGAGCCGAAGTACGAGGTCAAGTCCCTGTACCACAAATAACGATAGAAAAACTGTGACCGCGCCGGCGCGGTCACAGTTTTGTTATGCTCTTTTTTACCACACCTGCGCCTTGAGGACGAACTTCTTATAGGCGTAGCGGAAGTAGATGCACTCCGCTATGCCGGTGATGACCCAGGAGAAGATGTACAGCAGGTACAGGGAGGGCACCGTGTGGAAATAGGCGAACACGGTGTAGATCCAGATCACGCGGAACACGCAGGAGCCCATAATGACCATGAAGGTGGGTATGATGCTCTTGCCGATACCGCGTGAGGCGGCGATGCTGGCGTCCATCAGGGAGCCGAAGCCGTAGGAGAACGCCATGATCCGCAGACGATCCATACCGGCGTCGATGACCTCCGGCTTGTCCGCGAACAGACCGAGGAACTGGCGTCCGAACACCAGCAGCAGTCCGCCGCAGATGCTGCCCACGGCGAAGGCGTAGAACATACTGATAAGATAGGTCTTGGTGATGCGCTCCTTATTTCCCGCGCCCCAGTTGCGGCTGACGAAGCTGGCGCAGGCGGTGTAGAACGCCGCCAGTATGTTGAACACCAGCGTGTCGGCGTTGGCGGCAGCCGCCGCGCCGGAGACGGTGATCTCGTCAAAGGAGTTCAAGCCCGCCTGCACGAACAGGTTCGCCACGGCGAAGATAGCGTTTTGCAGCCCGGAGGGAATACCGATCATCAGCACCCGTTTGGACGCCATACGGTGCAGCCGCAGCTTACGCACCTCCAAGCGGCAGGCGTCCTTCCGGCGCAGCAGATGCGCCAGGATCAGCAGGGCGGACACCCACTGGGCGATGGCACTGGCGATGGCAACGCCCTCGGCGGACATATTGCAGCCGATCACGAACACGAGGTTCAGTATCACGTTCAGCACGCCCGCCACCGCCAGATAGATCAGGGGGCGTTTCGTGTCGCCGGTGGCACTGAGGATACCGTTGCCGCAGTTGTAAAGCCCCATACCGGGCAGACCGATAGCGAACAGCTTCAGATACAGCACGGCGCCGGGGAGGAACTCCTCCTTGGTGTTCAGCATTTGCAGCATAGGCTCGGCGAAAAAAACGCAGAGCAAACACGTCAGCACACCCACGGCGAAGCATATAATAGCGGAGGAGTGGGTGGTGCGCTCCACGTCCTCGTCGCTGCCCATGCCCAGACCCCGGGCGACCGCTACGTTGACGCCTGCGCCCAGACCGATGAGCAGCCCGGTGAACAGGGACACCAGCGTGGTGGTGGAGCCCACCGCGCCCAGCGCGATATAGGTGTTGTACGCATACTTACCGGCGATGGCAACGTCGCTGAGGTTGAACAGCACCTCCAGCACCTGCGTCACCATCAGCGGTAAGCTGAACAGCAGGATATTTTTCCAAAGTGAACCGGAGGTCATCTCCACAGTGAGAGCCCTCCGGCGTGTTGCAGTGCTCATGCCCGCACCCTCCTATACAATAAAAATCACATAGAAACATCCGAACGTGATTGCCAGTATATCACAGCGCATTGTACAAAACAACCCCCTGCGAATGAATATTTTTTGTGGGCGCGGCGGCTTGGTTTGTGCATAGTATACAATTACGATTCCCTGTTTTGGGCACATCAGCCAAAGTATGCCCGCCACCCGGCGGCGCATCATCACAGGGCGTTTGACAGGGGCGAAAAATGTCGGTATAATAGCCTCAGAATCGCCAGATTAACCCCCATAGAGCCGGCTCGACCCTGTGGGCAAGCCTATTTTCAAAAGGAGGAGACCCTATGAAAAAATGTACCGCGCTGCTGCTGGCACTGCTGGTCGCCCTGTCCCTGACGGCCTGCGGTCAACCCGACGTTGTCGATACCCCCGATTGGGAGTTCCCCGCCGCCTTCACCGGGCTGGAGCCGCTGGTGGAGCAGGCGCAGGCTGAGGGCAGCCTGACAGTATACGGCGGCTGCCCCGCTGACTGCCTCGCCGCCGTCTGCGAAACGTTCGAGACGCTGTTCAACGTCCGCGTTACCTATCAGCAGCTCAGCGACAAGGAGGTGCTGGAAAAGCTGGACAGGTCGGGACAACCCGGCGCGGACGTGTGGTTCGGTGCGGACAGTGCCGCCTTGCATGAGGCGACCTTCATGGACGGCTTGACCGCCTATACCCCTGCCGCCGCAGCCAACCTGTCCAATGACGCCTTCGTGGGGAGGGACGGTCTGTGGTACGGTGTGGCGGTTGACCCGCTGGGGCTGATCTACAACGCAGCGTCCCTGCGGCAGATGGGCATTAGTGCCCCCGCCGACTGGGAGGATCTGACGAAGCTGGAGTATTGGGATCTTCTCTGGCTTCCCGACTATAGCACCATCGAGGGATGGCTGCTGGCACGTGCCGCCATGGATGTATTCGACGAGGGTGCAGAGGACTTCCTTCTGTCCCTGGACGAGAACACGGTGTGCTACGTTGCCGACGACGACCCGGCGGCCAATTATGTCGGCACGGGCGAGTGTGTTATTGCCGTGGGTCTGTTGAGCAATGGCGCGGCGCAGCGTCTGGACGGCGGCTATGACGACATCCGAATGACGCTGCCGAGCAGCGGTGCGCCCTATATCCTCAGCGGCGCGGCCATCCTACGCAATGCGCCCCACAGTGCCGCGGCGCAGCTGTGGATGGAGTTCGTGCTGTCCCCGGCTTGTCAGGAGCTGATGGCGAAAAACGGCTGGTATGTATGGCCCACCGTCTCGGGCGTCCAGCTTTCGGAGGACTTCGCGCAGCTGCGAGTCAACCTGAACGATTTGTCCGTCCGCCTGCCGGTAGGTCAGGAGGGGGGAGACCTGGATTATCTCATTGACTCCGTTCAATCCGCCCTGTACTCGCCCGCAGAAGGCTGAAATATACGAGATATAGGATAGCCGCCGCCTCCCATGAGGCGGCGGCTTTGTTTGCTCGCTCGGTGCAAAAAAACAGACCACCCGATAGGTGGTCTGTTTTGGCAGGGGCAGAAAGGCTCGAACTCTCGACACGCGGTTTTGGAGACCGCTGCTCTACCAACTGAGCTATACCCCTATGTGGTGGGCCTTCGGGGACTCGAACCCGGGACCGGACGGTTATGAGCCGTCTGCTC
>OLOS01001499.1_pt1 | contig 18920 bp, 14 predicted proteins | sample 1672631 | NCBI WGS metagenome assembly OLOS01 (sample SAMEA3136707, study PRJEB25190) | human gut metagenome | biome: human gut; feature: human-associated habitat; material: faeces | place: Austria | collected 2013 | reverse complement strand
CCCATGACCTGCTGCAAGAGACGCGGCTCGACAAACAGGGCCGCCAATCGCCGGGCGAGAGCGACATTCCCGGAGAGGAGAGCCCGCGCCGAGGCGGGCGGAAAGCCGCAAGCTGGGGAAGCCAGGGGGATGGCACTGTGAAGTGAATGCGGGCGAATCGAGGGTCGCGCACGTCGCGAAGAACTAAGGCGGCACCAGGCCGTGCTTGGTTTTCGAAGACAGCCGAGGTTTCTCAACATCTCGCACCCAGCCCGCATCCCACGGTCTCCCAATGCGGTTCCCAGGGACTTCACCGAAGATGCTTAAGACTCGACTTTCGCACCGGATTCTTTATGCGAAAGCTGGAGCTGCATAGCCCGAAATCAGCTCCGCCCACTTTCCCGAATAGTATTCAATTGAGCCCAGCGAGCACAATTCGACTTTCCGCGACAAGAGAGCCGAGCAAATTCAAGTAGCATCTTCCGCAAAAGTCAAAGACTCCCATCTATTTTAAAGTATTGCCATATACGGCATTACGCTATATATTGCGTAATGCCGTATATGGCAATGACGACACGAAGAGAGGCGCATCATGGGCAAAGTGAGGAGCGCGCAATCCGCCGGAAGCATCGTACGCAGGGTTCGCGAGGAAAAAGGGGTGTCCCGCGCCGAGCTTTCCTCTGAAACCGGTATCGGAACAAGAACGATATATGCCCTTGAGCAGGGAGAAAGCAGGAATTTCGGGCTCGAGAACTACCTTAAGATCCTCGCCGCCCTTGGACTCGATATGTCAGTCGACCTGAAAGGCTCCCCTGCCGCCATCAAGCAACCTGACGATCTGGAAGCGCCCCTTGTTCCCACGTTCGAGCTTGCTGACATTTGGAAACTTGACGGATGCGGTGAAAAATGACGGTCTCATTACGAGGGTGTTCCTCTTTCCGCGTCCATGCCCGTCGGTCTCGAGCGCGGATATCGAATCAAAACTCGCGGCAGTTTGAGACAACGCCGCTGCCGCATGGATCGATGCCGAAGAAACGCAAGGCCGATGGTCCCTTGCTGGCTGCCAGGAAATAATCTTTTTCAATTATCTTATAGGGGCAACGGACGCCCACGCGAAAAATCACTCGCTCCTGCTCGTCGCGCCGGATGACATAAGGCTCGCTCCTCTCTACGACGTTGCTTCAATCGCACCATATCGCTCGCTTGCCCCCTCGGCACGAAAGCCACCTCGCACCGCTTTGTCCATAGGCGGCGAGAACAGATTCGGAATGCTAAAGAAGAAGCATGTTGAGAAGATGGCGGTAAGCTGCCGCCTTGAGGAACTAGACATAGGAGCCGATACGCTATGCGAGCAATTCGAGACCATGGCTCGAATGGTTCCCCAAGTACTCGCATCGGTCATCGAGGAAGCTAGACTGCAAAAGGTTTTAGGAATCGACGACATCGCGGAAAGGATGCAAACAGAAATATCAGCGAACTGCGCAAGGTTCCTATCTTGAATTCGAAGCAAAGCCTTCAAAATCAAGCCAATCAAATTCACGTCTAACTTACACGCTGGCAAAAGCAGTCGCTACTGCTTGAAAAGTGACTTCGATACAGCCCATCCTTTCATGTTGGAGGCCGGTTTGGGTGGCATCGAAGCGCGAGATCTCTGGGTCGACGCCGAGCCGCTGTGCGATGCCGCACAGCTCCAGTCCGCTCGCACGCTCAATCTCGGCCGCGTCGGCAAGCGCCGCGGGAAACCCGAAACGCGGCCGTCCCGCAGTAATCCAGCAGGTAATCCCTCAAATCGTCCACGTCGATCCGCGCCATGCCGTTTCCTTCTCGCACGCAACTTTCCAGACTCTTCGCCGCGAGTACGCTTCTTATGGGCGAACGCGATGTCGTGCCTTAGCGATGGCGGCCGCGCGTTCGCAGCCGCCCGCTTCTGGCCCTGCATTCCCAATCCCTGCAATTTCCCTGTCACCCTATCTGTTAGAATACATCTCAATAATTGTATTGCATCATGCAAGCAAGGAGGCACCGTGAGGTACGCAGATCTCATCGATGGAAACGTTACGAAAAGCGAACTCAAAGCCTATCTAGTCGGGGGCGAGAACGTGGCCGTGACGGTTCGCATACCCAAGAACATGCGCGATATAGCCAAACAGGCCGCCGAACTTTCGGGTGTGAGCTTCACCTCGCTTGTGAAGATGAGCCTCATCGAGCACCTTGCGGAAAAGGACAACTAGCATGGCCGACATCAAAAAGATTGAAGACGAACTGTGGGAAGCTGCCGACGAGCTTCGCGCCAATTCAAAGCTCACCAGCCAACAGTACTGCATGCCGGTGCTGGGACTCATTTTCCTGCGCTACGCCTGGGGCCGCTTCAAGCGCGCCGATGCGCAGATAGATGCCGAACGTGCGCTCATCGAAGGTCGCAAGCCGCCTAAGGAACCACAGGACTACACGGCTAAGGGAGCCATGTTCATTCCAGAAGAGGCTCGCTACGACTACCTGTTGAACCTTCCTGCGCAGGCAGACATCGGCCGTGCCGTGAACGCGGCTATGGATGCCATTGCCCGCCTCAACCCCAGCTTGACGGGCGTTTTACCTAACACTTATACCGAGCTTGGCAACGAGCTTCTGGCAAGCGTTATCCGCATTTTCAACAACCCGGCACTCGATGAAGAGGGCGACGACATCATCGGACGCATATACGAGTACTTCCTGGGCAAATTCGCGCCCGCCGTGGCAAGCGACGACGGCGTGTTCTTTACCCCCAAGTCGCTCGTGCGCATGATCATGAATGTGATCGAGCCTGTGCGCGGCACCATGCTGGACCCAGCCTGCGGCAGCGGTGGCATGTTCGTATCGGCAAGCGACTACGTGCGCGAACAGGGCGGAAACCCTGCGCAGTCCATGATGTTCTACGGGCAAGAGAAAGTGGACTACAACGCCAAGCTGTGCCTTATGAACATGGCGGTTCACGGCATGCAGGGCAACATCAAAAGCGGGGACGAGGCCAACAGCTTCTACCACGACGCGCATGCGCTTGAGGGTGCGTGCGATTACGTGGCCGCAAACCCGCCCTTCAACGTGGATAAGGTAAAGTGGTCGGCCGCGGTAGACGCGGGCCGCTTGCCTTTGGGCGCTCCCAAGGAAAACAAGAAGCACGAGGTGTCCACAAGCGGTGCCAACTACCTGTGGATCAACTACTTCTACTCGTATCTGAACGACCACGGTCGTGCGGGCTTTGTTATGGCAAGTTCCGCCACCGACTCCAACGCCGAGCGCGCCCAACGCCGCGCGCTTGTGGAAGCGAGTGCGGTGGACGTGATGCTGTACGTGGGCAACAACTTCTTCTACACCAAAAGCCTGCCGTGCACGCTGTGGTTCTTCGATAAGGACAAACCGCAGACCATTCGCAACAAAGTGCTGTTCATTGACGCGCAGCGCTACCACACCGCGGTAAGCACCACGCTGAACGAGTGGACGCCCTGGCAGCTGAAGAATCTTACCGCTATCGTGTGGCTCTATCGCGGCGAGCAGGAGAAATATCGCAAGCTGCTAGGCGCTTACAAGGCTCGGTGCACCGAGCTTGCCGTGCTGTTTGCAGGCGAAGCGGCCAAAAAGCTTTCGAATGTGTGCGGCGTTAAGGATTTCGCAGCTGCGAACGCAGCTATGCTCACGGCTATCGAGGGTCAGAAGGCCGATGCCAAAGCTGAGGTTGAGGCATTGCCCAAGCGTCAGCAGAAAAAGCGCCGCGAGGAGCTTGCCGCGGTTGCAGCGCAGCTTGAAGCCGCCGCTACCGAAGTCGGCGAAGCCGTATGGTTGGTAGAGAAATTCGGCGAAGGCGAGTACGCCGATGTGCCGGGTTTGTGCAAGGTGGCTAGCAAGAAGGATATTCAGGGCGATGCGCCCGCCGACAAAAGCTCCTGGAGTCTGACGCCGGGCGCCTACGTGGGCGTGCCGCCCGTAGAGGATGACGGCGTGGACTTCCACGAACGCATGGGCGAAATCCAGGAGGAACTTGCCCGCCTGCAAGCCGAGAGCAACGAGCTCATGGCCACCATCACCCGCAATTTTCAGGAGCTGGGGCTATGAGCTGGGAAAAGGTGAAGCTTAACGACGTATGCTCGTCGATTTACGACGGCGACCACAATGCACCACCAAAATCAGATACCGGAGTTCCTTTCGTCACTATTTCGAATATCGATGCTGCCGATGGGTCAATCGACTTCTCAAACACAGCTCATGTTCCGAACTCGTATTTCGAGTCGCTCAAGCCTGAGCGGAGGCCACGACCAGGTGATGTGCTGTACTCCGTTGTGGGCAGCTTCGGTATCCCGTCACTGGTGAAAGACCAGAAGCCATTTGTTTTCCAGCGACATGTCGCGATTTTGCGACCAAATGACCGAATTGAGCCCGAATACCTCTACTACTCGATGAAGAGTCGCAATTTCTACCATTGGGCCGACAGCGTTGCAATTGGCGCTGCACAGCGCACGGTCACGCTTGGTCAGTTGCGGGAGAAGACGATTGCGCTGCCGCCTCTTCCCGTCCAGCGTCGCATCGCTGGGGTGCTTTCGGCGTACGACAAGCTCATCGAGAACAACCGCAGGCAGATAAAGCTGCTGGAAGAGGCAGCTCAGCGCCTGTACAAAGAATGGTTCGTCGACCTGCGCTTCCCCGGCCACGAAACCACCCCCATCCACAACGGCATACCCGAGGGATGGAAGCGAACGACAGTTGGAGAGATTGCAAGCGTCAATGCAAAATCTCTCAAGGCGTCTGAACTTCCTCGCATGATTAGCTATATCGATCTTAGTTGCGCATCAAAGGGGCATATCCTTTCAGTTAGTCAATATTCAGCGCAAGATGCACCAGGACGTGCAAGAAGAGTCGCACGAGATGGCAGCATCGCATGGGGCATGGTTCGACCTTCTCAGCAGTCATACTGCCTCGTTCGTCATCCATCACCATCAACAGTTTTATCAACGGGTTTTGCCGTTATTGATGCGCAGACAGTTCCATTCTCATTTCTGTATGAGACGCTGGCTCAAAATAGCTTCGTAAGCTATCTTGTAGGCTTAACGAACGGCTCTACATATCCAGCAGTCAAGCCTGAACATTTCTACAACGCTGAGGTTGTTACTCCTGACGAGAAGACGCTGTCAAGATTTGATGCAGCAGTTCTTCCTATACTTAATGGGATTGAACTACGAGAGCAGCAAATCGTCGCTGCTCGCGAGGCGCGCGACCGGCTGCTACCCAAACTCATGTCCGGGGAAATCGAGGTATAACCATGCTGGTAAACACGAACGACTATAAAGATGCGCTCGAGCGCATTGTCGATATCGTCGAACGAGCGCGAGTTCGTGCGACGCAGAGCGCCAACGCCGAGCTCGTCAGGATGTACTGGAATATCGGTGCCGAGCTCAATGCCCACGCCGAATGGGGCAACAAATACATAGACTCGCTTTCGCGAGACATTAGAACCGCTTTCCCCCAGATAAAAGGCTTCTCGGCTCGCAGCCTTAAATACATGGCAAAGTTCAACCGTGAAGTCGGTATCGAATTGTGCAGCAACTGCTGCACAATTCCGTGGGGTCACGTCATGCTATTGCTCGATAAGACCGAACCGGGAAAGCGACGCGAATGGTACGTTGAGCAAACCATAGAGAACGGCTGGTCCCGAGCTGTTCCCGACCACCAAATCGACCTCAAACTCTATGAACGGCAGGTGCTTTCGGGCAAGGTGAGCAATTTCACGCGCACCCTGCCTGCGCCCGACAGCGAGCTTGCCCAGCAGGCGCTCAAAGACCCTTACATCTTCAACTTCATCACCGCTAAACAAGGCCAGCAGGAACACGACATCGAAGAGCAGATGGTTACCAACGTGACCAACCTGCTGCTTGAGCTGGGCACAGGCTTTGCGTTCATGGGCCGGCAGTACCACCTAATGGTAGGAGGCGAAGATTTCTACATCGATCTGCTCTTCTATAACACCAAACTGCGTTGTTACGTGGTCATCGAGCTTAAAAACGATAAGTTCAGGCCCGAGTTCACCGGGCAGCTCAGCTTCTACGTTGCTGCAGTGGACGGCGAGCTGGCCGGCGAGCACGACAACCCCACCATCGGGCTCCTCTTATGCAAGGAAAAGAACGACACAGTGGCCGAATACTCGCTTAAGGACGTCAATGCGCCCATCGGGGTAAGCGAGTATAGGCTGGGGGACGTGCTGCCCGAGGAGTACATAAAATACTTGCCCACGCCGGAGGATTTGCAGGCGAGAATCTAGGAGCGCGCCATGGCAAAGAACCGATACTCAGAGGAAGAAGCCGTGCAGAAGCCCGCAGGCGAGCTTTTGGCGAGCATGGGATGGGAAGTTCATTACTGTTTCGACGAGGAAGAGCTGGGGTGTGCGGGCACGCTCGGGCGCGAGAGCTACCGCGACGTGCTGCTCAAACGCGATCTTGAATATGCCCTGTTCGAACTTAACGAGTGGATGGACGAAGCCGATGCTGCTGAGGCGATCAAAACGCTTTCTCAAGCGTTCGTAGGCGATTCCCTGTTGCAGACCAACGAGGCCAAGTACAAAATGCTGCGCGACGGCATTCCCGTAAGGAAACTCGATGCAAACGGCGCACCACGCACCGAACTCGCCCAAGTATTCGACTTCGATCACCCAAAGATGAACCGCTTCGTAGCTGCTGAGGAGTTGTGGGTACACGGCCCTTTGCATCGCCGCCGATGCGACCTGGTTGGGTTTGTAAATGGCATCCCTTTGGTATTCATGGAATTCAAGCGCCACGACAAGGACATTCGCAGCGCCTACAACGACAACTACACCGACTACCAGGACACCGTGCCGCAGATATTCCACTTCAACGCATTCGTTATCCTCTCTAACGGCCTGAGGTCACGCGTTGGCACACTGGGCAGCCCTTATGAGTTCTTCAACGAATGGAAGCGCCTGAGCGAAGAAGATGCTGGCAGCGTAAGCCTGGAAACCATGCTGCGCGGAATGTGCGACCGTGAAGCATTGTTAGACCTGTTCCAAAACTTCATTCTGTTCGACCATTTCGACACGCCAGCAGCGAAAATCATGGCGCGCAACCACCAGTATCTAGGCGTGAACGAAGCGCTTGAGGCATACAAGAACCGCAAGCTCAACGATGGAAAGCTGGGCGTTTTTTGGCATACGCAAGGATCGGGCAAAAGCTATTCCATGGTTTTTCTCGCCGAAAAAATCAGGCGCACGCAGCCCGGGTCACCCACCTTCCTGATACTGACCGATCGCGAAGAGCTGAACAAGCAGATCAGCGAGACGTTTGAGAGTTGCGGGTGCCTGGCAGGAATACCCGCAGCACGCTGCCGAGCGACAAGCGGGGTTGATCTTGCGGAAAAGCTTAAGGGCAATCCGTCATATATCTTCTCCCTTATTCAAAAGTTCAACCAGACGGAGACTAAGCCTATTATTCCGGACCACGATATCGTGGTCTTCTCGGACGAAGCTCATCGTTCGAACAATGGCATTTTTGCCGAGAACATGGCTCGCTTGCTGCCTACCGCCTCGAAAATGGGTTTCACCGGAACGCCGTTGCTGTCCGACGATCAGCTTACGGCCCGCACGTTCGGCGGGTACGTGTCGGTGTACGATTTCGGTCGCGCCGTGGCGGATGGAGCGACGGTGCCCTTGTTCTACGAAAACCGCTCCGATCGCCTTTCAATTGAGAACCCCGAAATCAACGACGAGCTCTTGCAGGCCGTCGAGGACGCCGACCTTGACCCCGATCAAGTGGACAAGGTAAAGGGTCAGCTCTCGCATGGCATCCATATCATGATGTCCGAACCGCGCCTGTGCGCTATCGCACGCGACTTCGTGGCGCATTACACTGGCATTTGGGAAAGCGGCAAGGCTATGTTCATCTGCGTAAACAAGGTCACCTGCGTGATGATGTACAACTACGTGCAAGAGGAATGGGCGCGCGCCATCGCCCGTGAAAAGGACAAGCTCAAGAGCATGGGCCAACAGGAAGCCCTTGAACAACAACGCAAGATTGCCTGGATGGAATCCACCGAGATGGCCGTGGTGATAAGCCAGGAACAAAACGAGGTCGCTCGTTTTCGCGCGTGGGGCTTAGACATCGAGCCGCATCGGCGCAAAATGGAGGAACGCAACCTCGACGACGAATTCAAGGATGCAGACAACCCCTTCCGCATCGTGTTCGTCTGCGCCATGTGGCTTACCGGCTTCGATGTGAAGCCCCTTTCAGTAATGTACTTCGACAAGCCCCTGAAGGCGCACAACCTCATGCAAGCCATAGCTCGCGCGAACCGCGTCGCCAAGGGGAAGAGCAACGGGCTTATCGTAGACTACGTGGGCGTGGTAAAGGCACTGCGCCAAGCTCTGGCCGACTATACGCGCAATCCAGATGGCGGTGGCGACCCTGAAGACGTAGTAATCGACAAAGACGAGCTTATCAACCACATCAGGGAGCTAACGGAACAGATAGTTTCCTTCATGAACGAGCGGGGCTTCGACCTGGAAACGTTGCTCGCAGCCTGCGGTTTCGGGAAGCTCGATGCCATTAAAGACGCTGCCGATGCGATGAGCGCCACCGACGAGGTCAAAAAGCGCTTCGGCATCATGTGCCGCATGCTCTTCAAGCTCTATCGCTTCGTGACGAGAACGGAGGTCGGCGAAGATTTAGCCTGTCGGCGCGATGCGGTACGGGCAGTATACAACCAGATAAATCAGCGACGCGCAACGGCCGATACTACCGAGCTCATGCGGCAGGTGCGCGACATCGTAAGCGAGCATGTCGAGATAGGCAAAACTACCGAGCAAGCAAAGGAGGGCACCCGCTTCGACATAAGCGGCATAGACTTCGACCGCTTAGGGCAGGAATTCGCACGGGCAAAGCAAAGGCACCTGATTATAAGCGACCTTCGCAGCGTTATAGAAGAGCGGCTTGAGCTGGCGCTTGCGGACAACCCGTTGCGCATCGACTTCTATAAGCGTTACGAGGAAATCATCAGCGCCTACAACAAAGAGCAAGACAAGGCGCTTATCGAGAAAACGTTCAACGACCTGATGAAGCTTTCAGAGGATTTGGACGAAAAGCAGCGCGAATGGGTACGCGAGGGCTTCCAAAACCAGCAACAAATGACCGTGTTCGAAATGCTATTCAAAGACACGCTCACCCCATCTGAAATTCGCAAGGTCAAGAACGTGTGCATCGAAATGGTGGAGGCAATCGAGAAACGCCTGAGCGAGATGGTCCACTGGACCGAAAAAGAAGAGACCTGCAGCCAGGTATGGACCATCGTGCGAGACGAAGCATATAAATTACCCGAGTCAAGTTATCCCGACGATGTACTGAGCGGCTGTATTAAGCAAATCTACGACTACTTCTATTCCCGTGATTTGGCGGCATAGCCAACAAGCGTGGCATATGTAAAAAGCGGGCGGCCGCACGTTCGCAGCCGCCCGCAACGCGCGCGCCAGACTGGAGTCATTAACGAGAAGAGCTCCCCGAGGGGAGCTCTTCAAGTCTTCGGCCAGCACGATGTGCGGGGTCTCCTCGTCGACCTCGTACTTGTTGACGGACAGAGCCTCGTCGACGTTGACCGTGTCGAGGGCCTCGACGGCCGCCTTGGCCGCCATCTGGCCGGACGCCACGGCGAAGTCCATGCCGCGCACCTGGTAGCCCATGTTCATGCACAGCCCCGCGGTCTCGCCTGCGAGTAGGCAGCCGTCGAAGACGTACTTCGGGATCATGTCGTAGCCGCCCTCGGGGACCATGTGGCCGGAGTGCTCGACCATCTTGGCGCCGCGGATGAGGGGCGCTCCCGCTTTGCGAGCCGTTTGCCTTAGAGCTCGGAGATGATGCGCTTCGTGCGAGCGGAGACCTCGGCCTTCACCTGCTCGAGATCGATTCCCGGGCACTCGCCGTCGCGATAGACCACCTCGCCGTCGCACATGGTGAGCACGACATCGGAGCCATGGCCCGAGAACACGATGTTGACCTCGGGGTTCGTCATGGGGCACCACGAAGCGCCCGTCGTGTCGAGCACCGTGAGGTCAGCCTTCATGCCCACCTTCACAAGCCCGCAGTCTTCGCGACCCTGCGCGAGAGCTCCCCCGCGCGTGGCAGCGGCGATGACCTGCTTGGGCGAAATGATCGCGGGATCAAGCTCATGCCCCTTGTAGATCGTGCCCATAAGATACATGTCCTGGAACAGGTCGTGGTTGTTGTTCGAGGCCATGCCATCGGTGCCGAGGGCCACGTTCACACCCGCATCGAGAAGCTTCTGCACGGGCGCGAACCCGCTTGCGAGCTTCATGTTGGAGGCAGGGTTCAAGGCTACGGTCGCGCCGCGCTTGGCGAGGATCTCGATGTCCTTGTCGTCGACCCACACGCAGTGCGCCGCGATAACCGGCACGTCGAACACGCCGATGCTCTCAAAGTACTGCACGGGCGTGAGGCCGTCGTGGCGGCCCTTGCATTCCTCGTGCTCGCTTTTCGTCTCGGAGATGTGGATATGGATGGGAAGACCCGCCGCCTTTGCGACCTTCCCGATATCGGTACAGGTAATGGGGTTGGATGTGTACTCGGCATGGATGTTGTAGTCCACGCGGATACGCCCGTCCTGCGCGCCGTGGTACTGCTTGACGATGCGCTCCATCTTCTCGCACATGGGGTATTCCGCAAACGGCTTCGGCTCGAAGTAAAGCACGCTCTCGCAGACGTTCATCTTCATATGGGCCTCGCCCACCGCCTGAACGCGCTCGTCGGTGGCATAGTACATGTCCGACGCGCTGACCGAGCCGTAGCGCGCCATCTCGGCAAGGGCGAGCTTGGTCGCCCAGTAGTTGTCTTCGGGCGTCATCTTCCCCTCGAAGGGCCACACGAGGTTGTTGAGCCATTCCTGCAGGGGCACGTTCTCCGCGTAGCCGCGCAGAAGCGTCATCGGCAGGTGCGTGTGCGCGTTGTAGAGCGCTGGCATGAGCAGACGGCCGCGACCGTCGTAGGTCTCGCCGTAGTCGGCAGCGTTTTCAGGTGCGGCGTCGCCGATATAGTCGATCGTGCCGTCCTTGACGCCCACCCATTGATGGGCCTGGTAGTCAAGATTCTCGTCGAGGATATCGATGTCGGTGAAAAGCACGGGGATGCTCCTCTCTGTTCGTTTTCAATGGCACCTATTATAGGACTGCATCTAGTAATGCGCGAGGACGCTTTCGAGAGAGACGCTACCAGGTGCGGGTCTTCCAAGTCCCTAGCCATCGAGCGCGCACCGATCGCAATGGTCAAGTGCTTCGGAAAGCCCGCGAGAACCAATTCGCAGCTCGCCTCTTCGCAACGCGCCTGCGGCACCGCGCAGAGAAGCTGCTACTGCGAAACTGCGGGCCCGCGCGAGCCTCGTTGGACTCGCGACAATCGTGCAGAAATCGACTTTGTCGTAGAGAGACAGGGATGCGTGTCCGCGATTGAGGTCAAAGCGGGCGAGAACACGCGATCTCGAAGCCTGTCCTCACTTAAAAAGAGCCATCCGGGCGTGCGCCTTATCCGGCTTTCGACTAAGCCCTTTGGAATGAACGATGGTCTCAGGTCTATTCCGCTCTATGCTGCTTTTTGTCTATAGAGCGCTATCCTGTGGTAACGCATGAAGTGTAGAGCGCATGCCCGCAAGAGAAGTTCGATTTTCGCCAGGACGGCTTCAGTCGAAGCCACGCTTTCCACCTCCGCGACCCCGGCGGAATCATCCTAGAGATCATGCAGCCGCCGAATGATTAACGCACACTGCGGATTGCCCGGGCGGTTATGGGCAATCCGCAGCTGATGAATAGAGGATAGCGAGGAAAACTGGCATTTTTTGGGCTCTGGCGCTCACTCGTTTTACCCCCAGGACAAAACAAAACTGCAGGCTTCGGCGGCCCGGGCTGGTTTACTGGGGCAAATCATCCCTGCAATCAGCAGAGCCAAGGAGGCCATCGACCCAATCGTCTCCGAAGAGCTCTCGATTCTCGAATCCTTCGAAGCTTTAGAGTTCGAGTTTGACGAGGCGGTAACACGCGGGTCGCGGGGCACGGCGACCATAAGCTATGGGAATCCCAGATGAACAGGCAAAAGTCCCCTAACAGCAAAAGAGCACCAACCCACAAGGGTTTGAGGCTCTCAAGTCGTCTCGCGCAACGCGCGCGGGCGGAAGAATTGCTAGTCGACAGCGACCATGACGTCGGTCGCCTTGATGATGGCGACGGCGTTGACGGCGCCTTCCTTGACGGTCTTGACGGTGCCCTTGATCTGGTTGCGAGCGCTGATCTTCATGATGGAATCCTTTCGTTGATGAGGAACCGCCCCTGTGGCTCCGCGTTTGCACGGTTATGCCGCCTCTCGTTCGGCGACACCTGCATAATCGCATGAATGGGCGCCGACAGATGCGCCACCGGGCGCCCTCCACATCCGTCGTCCCATTTCGCTTCGTTTCGTCCCAAAGGGAAGATAGGAGGCGCACTCCTTATCGATAGGCTTTTCCTATGGCGAATACTCCGAATCAAATATTTTTCGATTTCCGAGCGTATGACTATACTTCACAACGAAACAAGGCGCCGCAGCCGCGAGCGCACGAAACCAAGCAGCGCCTAGGCGCATGCGAGCAAGCATCCAACCGAAAGGCAGACAATGGCAGTGAACTATGGACCGAATCGATACGACGTCGTCGGCAGCTTCCTTCGCCCCGCGAAGCTGAAGCAGGCGCGCGAGGATTTCAGCACAGGCGCAATCGACGCCGCAGCTTTGAAGGCAGTCGAGGACGAGTGCATCACCGACCTCATCGCGAAGGAGAAAAAGGCCGGCCTGCGCTTCATCACCGACGGCGAATTCCGCCGTGCAACCTGGCATCTTGACTTCATGTGGGCATTCGAGGGCATCGGCCACTCCACAACCGAAGACGGCCTGCCGTTCCACGACGAGGCTGCCAAAATCGACGACACCTATCTGACGGGGAAGATTTCGCTCGCAGGCGAGCACCCCTTCGTCGAGCACTTCCGCTTCGTCCAGTCCTTCGAGGACGAGAACACCACGGCGAAGCTAACGATTCCCGCGCCCGCGCAGTTCATCGAACAGTTCATCATGCCCATGAACCGCAAGGCGACCGACGCCGCATACGGAAGCGACGCGCTTCTAGAAGACGACATTGTCGCCGCCTACCTGGCATTCATCGAGCAGGTTCACGCCGCGGGCTGCCGCAACCTGCAGTTCGACGACTGCTCGTGGGGATGCCTTGTCGACCCGAAGGCGGAGCTTTTCTTCGGGACCGACCAAGCGGGGCTCGCGCGCATCAAAGAAACGCTGCTGCGCGTGAACAACCGCGTGCTCGACGCCGCGCCCGCCGACCTCTGCATCAACACGCACGTATGCCGCGGCAATTTCCACAGCACGTGGGCCTGCGAGGGCGGCTATGACGACGTTGCCGACGCACTGCTCGCGAACGAGCACGTGAACGCTTTCTTCCTCGAATTCGACGACGAGCGCTCCGGGAGCTTCGCGCCGCTTGCGAGCGTACCTTCGGGCAAGAAGGTCGTGCTCGGACTTGTCACCACAAAGCGCGCCGAGCTCGAGGACAAGCACGCCGTCATCGCGCGCATCCACGAGGCGGCGAAGTACGTGCCGCTCGAGAACCTCTGCCTCTCCCCGCAGTGCGGCTTCGCAAGCTGCGAAATTGGCAACAAGCTCACCGAGGAGCAGCAGTGGGCGAAGGTGGCGCTCGTGCGCGAGATCGCCGAAGAAGTATGGGGCGACTAGCTTAGGCCGTGCGCACACCGCGCGTGACCCCCGAGGGGGAGGGCCGACAAGCTCTCCCCCTTTGCGTTCTTTGCGCGAAACGCCTGCAAGGATGTTATTTTCCCCTATCCTTGAACACCGATGGCCACAGGCGAGGAGCGCTCATGAAACTGCAGCAACTGAAATACGTCGTGAAAGTCGCCGAAGTGGGCAACATCACCGAGGCGTCGAGGCGCCTGTTCGTGTCGCAGCCTTCCATCACCGCCGCAATCCGCGATCTGGAGCACGAGATGGGCGTCGTCATCTTCGAGCGCACGAACAAAGGTGTCGTGGTGACGTCGGAGGGTGAGACGTTTCTGGGATATGCCCGACAAGTGCTCGAACAGGCCGACCTTTTGGAGGAGAAATACAAGGGAGAGACGCAGCAAGTCCCCCATTTCGCCGTCTCCTGCCAACATTATTCGTTCGCCGTTAACGCGTTTGTCGACGTCATACGCGAGTTTAACGCCTTCCGCTACGATTTCACCCTGCGCGAGGAGCAGACGCACGAGATCATCGAGGATGTCTCACGCATGAAAAGCGAGCTGGGGATCATCTACCTCTCCAAGCGAAACCACGAGGTCATCGAGAAAATGCTGCGAAGCCAAGACCTTCTATTCGAGCCCCTGTTCACCGCCGAGCCGCACGTGTTCATCTCGAGCGCTCATCCGCTTGCGGAGCGCGAGTCTGTAACGCTCGACGACCTCGACGACTTTCCCTACCTTTCCTACGAGCAGGGAGATTTCAACTCGTTCTATTTCAGCGAGGAGCTGCTCAGCACGCTCGACCGTCGCAAGAACATCCGCGTGCGCGACCGCGCGACGCTGTTCAACCTGGCCGTGGGGCTGAATGGGTACACCGTGTGCAGCGGGGTCATATCGCACGAGCTCAACGGCGAAAATATCATCTCGGTTCCGCTGGACGTGGACGAGACCATGACCATCGGGATCATCACCCGCAGAAACACCACGTCAACGCGCTACGGGAAAGCCTACCGGGAAGCAATCAAACGCCACATCCCGCAAAGTTCGTAATTGCGACGAACGGGAAGAGCGAGATCGCAGCGCAACAGGAACAAACAAGCGGGAAAGCAATGGAGCAAAACCGAGTTGCCCCCGCAATGCTCATCCTGGACACAACCCGTTACCCCCGTTTGAGAAAGTTTGCCCTCAGGGGAATCAAAACTACTGTCGAACCTCGCGGGGTTCGAGCCCTCTAGCCTGGAGATAAAAAAAAATCGCTGGCCGATTGTTCGACCAGCGATTGAATTCATGGTGGAGAATAGGGGGTTCGAACCCCTGACCTCATGGCTGCCAGCCATGCGCTCTCCCAGCTGAGCTAATTCCCCGTAAAAGGTGCATCGACTATACTAACAGAACGACGATTTCGGTCAAGCACTTTTTTGAAAAAGTTTTCAGCGAGTTTGCTGAAGCCGCACACAGCAGTCGTGACGCTGCCGGCGAGCTCAAGAGGTCGCCATGCCCCGATAAGCCGCACGCGAGAACATGCGCACACCACCATCCCCTTCTTCCGCAAAAAACATATGGGGGTTTCAGCGCAATCTCCTCGAGCAATTAAGCGATAAGACCCACAGCCGGGACGCCGACTCGACACGATGCCGCCTGCTGCAAGATTGCGCCAGCGCGAGGCGCGAGCTCGAAAAATATCCCCCAGCGCCCCAACCGGCTCCATCGATCACTCGTGTACAAAAATGACGATAAGTTGTGAAGAAATAGTGATGCTGCCTGATTATCCCTCTTAGCTGTACCGAAAGTGTCGCATCAGAAGCGAAATCGCGTCGCGTTATTCCTCTATTTCGCTCATTTTGAGGAGTTCTACATAGTTTCTGCACAACATATCGTCATTTTTGTACAGGGGCACCGTGCCCTACTCCAAAACAAAAGCGCCGCCTCGTTCCACGAGGCGGCGCTTGGTGAATCACACGCTTGAGAAGCCTGCCCCTGGGGTCAAGTCTTCTCGCGAGCGCTATTCGGCCTTCTCCTCGGCCTCTTCGCGCTTTGCAGCCTCCACATGGGCGATGATGTCGTCGAGCGCACCGGCAACATCGTATTCCTCGACCTTGCCCTCGTCGCACAGGGCTGCGAACTTCGGGTCGATCGGCAGCGTAGCCACTGCGGGGATGCCGTATTTCTCGGCAACGGCAGCACCCTGAGGCTCACCGAAGATATGATGCTCCTTGCCGCACTCGTCACACTTGAAGTACGCCATGTTCTCGACCAGGCCCACAACGGGGACATCCAGGTCGTGCGCCAAATTGACCGCCTTGCCGACGATCATGGCAACAAGCTCCTGAGGTGCGGAAACGGTGACGATGCCATCAACGGGCAGCATCTGGAACACCGTGAGGAACACATCGGAGGTTCCCGGAGGCATGTCGATCAGCATGTAGTCGACGTCGCCCCAGTTGGTCTCGTCCCAGAACTGCTTGATGATACCGGAAACGACCGGGCCACGCCATGCGACGGGCATGTCGCCCTTCGGGAGCATGAGGTTCACGGACATGACCTTGATGCCGCTGTCGGTGAGCGCCGGGTAGATGCCCGTCTCGTCAGCATGCAGCTTGTCGGTCACGCCGAACGTCTTCGGGATGGAGGGGCCGGTGACGTCCGCGTCCAAGATGCCGACGTTGAAACCCTTCTTGCGCAGCTCGCTTGCGAGCAGGCTCGTCACGAGGGACTTGCCAACGCCGCCCTTGCCGGACACAACGCCGATCACGTGCTTCACGTTGCTCGCCGCGTTGGTCGTGTATTTGGAAGGTGCCGTGCGCTCGCCGCAGCCCTCAACGCCGCAGCTGCCGCACGAATGCGAGCACTCTTGTTCTTCTGCCATAAGGCTTCTCTCTTTCTCGTCGTCTAAGCCAAAGGCCGCTCCCCCTGGCGCGACCACCGTTACGAGTCACATGGTATCACAACAGTAGCAATTAAAGAGGCGGCCGAAGCCGCCTTAAGGTTTTGCTATTTGATTGTTGAAGTGGCCCTCGCCTTTTACTCGTCTTCGGGCTTTTCCGATGCGTAGAATGTCGCGTCGTCGAACACTTCCTTCAGGCTCTTGCCGTCCACAAAGGGAATGTCGAGGAACTCGCCGACCGTCGGCACAAGCTCGCTGCAATCGACGTAGTGGCCCTTTTCGTTTTTCCGGGAGGTGTCCTGCGCGCGCCAGTACCGATCGTTCACATCGGTGAGGTAATAGCTCGCTCCATTGACGTCCATGTACACCGAATGCTTGGCGCGCAGGTACATGGGCATATCCTCAAAGGATATTTCGAGAGCATCGACCGCCTTGGTTCCCATAAGCGACCCCTTTCTTCGGGTTTACCTTGGGAACATGATATCAAGAAGCGCGCGGACTTTTAAGGGTTGGGCGAAGAAATAGCGAGCGCCAGGCGCTTTTTCGAAATCCCACGTGAAAGTGGCTATATCACGCCCCCGGGCGTAGCTATTCAGCAGGGGAAAACGAGTCGGGAGTTGGCGAAGCGGCGCGACGGGAATCGCCTCGGGGGCGCGGCTCGTGTGTCCCGAAATGGGAACGTGACGCCTGCGAAAGCTCACGCCGATCGCGGGCGTCACGCCGTCTTACGCGCCCGAGCGCGCCGAGCGCCGGAAGCGGCGCACGCGTAGGAAGTCTCCCGCAGCGGGAAGGATGTCAGCGGCGTCGGCAGCGGTCCTGGCGGTGACCCCAACGTCAGCAGCGACATGGGTCGCGGGGTCAGCAGTGGCCACGGCGTCGGTGCGGGTCGCGGTCCCAGCGCCTTCCCCAACCCCAACCTCGACATCAACCGAGAAGCGATAGATTCCGCACGAGCGATTCGCCACGGGTACGGGAACCGGCGCGGGATCGGGGTCGCTTTCCGTGGGATCGGGCAACCATGTGAGATTGCGCACGACAACGCGGGAAATAGGCACCCGCGGGCTGAGAATCTCGAGCTCCTCCCCTTCCGCAAAGCGATTGCGACAGCGCGCAACGATGGTGCGGGTCTCGAGGTCGGCGGTGACGACGTCGGCTACGTGCATCGCCTGCTGCTCGTAGCCATCGTAGTTAGGAGCCTGCTCGGCCTCGCCGAAGAAGAACCCCGTCCCATACGGGCGATGCGACACCGCCTCAAGCTCGGGCGCAAAATCGGCGACCGGCGAGCCGTCGAGCACCTGACGATATGCGTTCACCACGCTGGCCACGTAAAACGCCTTCTTGTTGCGCCCTTCGATCTTGATGGAGTCCACGCCCGCCGCTCGCAGCGCGTCAAGGTGCGCAAGCATGTTCATATCCTTCGCGTTCATGATGAACGTGCCGCGGCCGTCCTCCTCGATGGGGAAATGCTCGCCCGGGCGCTTCTCCTCCTCGAGCGTGTAGCTCCAGCGGCAGGGCTGCGTGCAGTGCCCACGGTTGCCCGAGCGGCCGGTGAGATAGGAGCTGATGAGGCAGCGCCCCGAGACTGCCATGCACATGGCACCGTGCGCGAAGGCCTCGATTTCCATGTCTGCCGGCATGTCCTCGCGCATGCGGGCAATATCGTCAAGCGACATCTCCCGCGCGCACACCACACGGCTCGCGCCCAGGCTATACCATACGCGCGCCGCCTCGGAGTTGGCGACGGACGCCTGGGTTGACACGTGGAGCGCCACGCGCGGAGCCACGCGACGTGCGATGGCGGCCGCCCCCAAGTCGCCGATGATGAAGGCGTCGACCCCCGCCGCATCGAGTGCGCGGAAATAGTCGGGCAGCGCAGCCAGGTCACCTTGCTCCATGAGGATGTTTGCGGTGACGTGAACCTTCACGCCCGCAGCATGGGCTATCTCCACCGCAGCGGGAATGTCTTCGAGCGCAAAGTTCGCCGCGCGGGCGCGCATGCCGAAGCGATCGGAGGCCAGGTACACCGCGTCCGCGCCGAAGCGCACGGCAGCGCGCAGCTGTTCGATGCCCCCTGCAGGCGCAAGGAGCTCCATATTGCGTTGGGTATTCAGATGATCACTCTTCCGCTCGTCTAAGGCACGCCTGCGCGCTACGCCATTTCCACCTGAGGGCCTTGCGGCGTGTCCTTGATCGTAAGGCCGAGCGCCGCCATGCCATCGCGCACGGCGTCGGCACGGGCCCAGTCCTTCGAAGCGCGCG